>ORMF011958108.1_pt1 | contig 18755 bp, 17 predicted proteins | sample 1779871 | NCBI WGS metagenome assembly ORMF01 (sample SAMEA104232316, study PRJEB22302) | groundwater metagenome | biome: forest; feature: aquifer; material: groundwater | place: USA | collected 2011-08-07 | depth 5.4 m | reverse complement strand
CGCGGGTCAACGATGTCCTTGAAGCGTAATTGGTGGTTGGCCGGCGTCTCGGTGACCAGTCCGTGGTCGCTGAGCCACTTGTAGACGCTGGAGAAGTTGTTGACGTAGATGGCAATGTGGTGGCCGTCGTAGTCGGGAATGGCGCCTTCGGTCTCCCGGTAGATGATTTCCTGGCGCCGGCCCACTTCTACGATGGTGGCCTTGCCACCCCCGGCCTTGCTGCTACGGGTGGGGGCGCCCAGCGCCTGCTGGTAGAAGCGGGCAATGCCGTCCGCGGCGCCCACCGGCACGGTGAACTCCACGTAGGGGATGCCGGTCACGATGCCGCCCCACTTGCCGGAGGGCTCGTAGCAGCGCAGTTCATTGCCCCACGGGCAGGTGACCTTCAGGTAGCCGGGCTTGTCCTCGTAGCCGAACTTGGTGCCGGCCAGTTTCGGGGCCACGGCGTCCAGCCGCCGCTTCAGGGTGACGATACTGGGCGTGACGATGCCGACGTGGCCGCGCAGCACGTCCTGGCCGCGGGTCGGCACGTGGAACTGTTCCTCGCCCACGTTCACCCACATATTCTCCAGGCCCACCATCATGTGCGGGTCGCGGGTGAAGCCCATGCCCACGAAGTAGAACAGGGTGCCGATCTGCTGGTCGGGGATGCGCACGTTCACGTGCTCCATCGCAACGATGTTGCCGAGGTCCTCTACCTCGTACGTTTCAACCTTGGGGCGTTCGACGGTCTTGGTAGCCATTGCGTACTCCTCTCTGAATACCCTGTACATACGATGGATGCTGAGGCCGATTGTGCGACGCGCGCCGTCCGGCAGTCAACTGGGCGGGGTGATAACGTCGGCGCTGGCACAGGGAATGAGCCGCAGGATGTCGGCGGGCCGGCCAGAAACAAGAAGCCCTATAACTGAGTGCGCACTGCGGCAATGGTCTGGATGTGCCCGGACTTGGTAATGAATCCTTGTACTTCCGCTTGCTGAGCACCCACCTCCAGTAGGAGCAACCCAGACATTAGCAACTGCGCTTGGCTCGTCAACAGCACCAACCTGGAGACGGAAGGAGCACCCCGCTTAGCTTTTGGGTCGTAGTGCGTAAGGTAGTTACGTGCCCTGACAGCTTCCGGCCCGAAGTCCCGGAACGCTTCATAGAGGGCAGGTGGGAGATCGCCGAGTCGCTGAACGAGCTCAGACAGGCGGTTGTTCAAGCGTGGCTCGTTGGTGAACGCAAGCATAGAACTCACCCACTTCTTGTGTAGACTGGGGACAGCCTCGAGCACTGCGCGAACCCGCCCCTGGTGCTCCTCCTCGGGAAGGATCCTGTTCTTGAACCGATGGCGGTGGTAAGCCTCGAGTGCCTGCATCGCGAGCAAGAATCGTTGCTCCTGAAAGACGCTCCTCAAGTCAAGCAGACCAAAGAAGAGGTTCATGGCAGTGCCGATGTCTGAGCACGCCTTCAACCAGAGACTCACGACTGACGCAAAGTGCTCACTGAACCATGCGTACTCAACTAGTTGCCGTACGGACTCTAAGCCCTCCGATCCTCCGAAAATCGGGTTACGATACAGTTCCAAAGGTATCGGGCGTTGTTGTTGGCCGACTTGCATGTTTAGCTGCGGGCTGCACACCGAGAGCCCATCGATTGACCATGGTGTCCCCGTGAAGAGAGTCACTAAGTTGCGGATAGGCCCGATAATTTCTGCGTCGATCGCTGCTAATGGCAGGGGGCCCGCTGATCTGATTTCAAACACTAGTCCTTCGCTAATCGAGAACTCGTGGGGCCGCCGCGACGATTTTGGCTCGATCAGCATCCGAATGGTCTTAGACGGTGTGAGTGCGACCGAATCCTCTACTTGACGGTAGTTGAGGGTTATTTCCCGCGGCGCCTCCCGTTCCCAGTTCAGACCCGTCGCCTTACACCAGCCAGTCGCCGCGCGGAAGGCGATTTTGACAACATCGAACAGCACCTCTTCTTCGGCTTCGAACAGCGCGCCCTCAAAACACTCGTGTGCCAAGAACTGCTCAGAGGTCGCTCCCGTGCCAAAACCAGCATGCGTTTGATAGCAGCGCCGCAGGGTGACACTCTGACCATCAGTCGTGAGTCCATGTATGAGAGGATAGTAATCCGGCCCATTGATGAGAGCTTCCAGGCTGGTAAGGCTGCCCAACAAGGACAGCTTTAGACCTGCCTCTGGCGTGAAATGGAGAATGCCGCCTACCCAATCAGGTTTGCCAGGGAGTCGCCATTGCCCGTGCCATTCAAAGGGTTGCAAGCAGACCCCCTCACACTTTAAAACGCGCGGTAGCGGTTGGCGATGGGCATGCGGCGGTCGCGGCCGAAGGCGCGTGGGGTGATCTTGATGCCGGGGGCGGCCTGGCGGCGCTTGTACTCGTTCACGTCGATGAGGCGGATGACCCGCTGCACCGTCTCGGCGGGGAAGCCCATGAGCAGCAGCTCGTCGTAGCTGCGGTCCTCCTCCACGTACGCCTCGATGATCTGGTCGAGCAGGTCGTAGGGCGGCAGGCTGTCCTGGTCGGTCTGGTTGGGGCGCAGCTCGGCGCTGGGCGGCTTGGTGAACACGTCCTCGGGCACGGCCTGGCCGATGGCGGCGTTGCGGTAGCGGCACAGCTCGTACACCAGCGTCTTGGGCACGTCTTTGATGACGGCGAAGCCGCCGGCCATGTCGCCGTAGAGGGTGCTGTAGCCCACCGCGGTCTCGCTCTTGTTGCCGGTGGTCAGAATGAGCCAGCCGAACTTATTGGACAGCGTCATCAGGTGGGTGCCGCGGATGCGGGCCTGCAGGTTCTCCTCGGCCACGTTGGGCGGCGCGCCGGCGAACACCGGGTCCAGCACGGCGAGGTAGGACGTGAACACCTCTTCGATCGGCACCACGTGGAAGGCGATGTCCAGCTTCTCGGCCAGCACCCGGGCGTCGATGATGCTGCCCTCCGACGAATAGCGGGACGGCATGGCCACGCCGATCACGTTCGCCTTGCCCAGCGCGTCGACGGCGAGGCAGGCCACCAGCGAGGAGTCGATGCCGCCGGACAGGCCGAGCGCCACCTTGCTGAAGCCGGTCTTCTGTACGTAGTCGTGCAGGCCCAGCACCAGTGCGTCGTAGACGTCGCCGACCGGGTCGGGCGGTTGCCAGGTGCGGGCCGGCAGCGCTGGCTTGGTGGGACGGGACGCCCAGCCCGACACGAAGTGCTGCTGCGTCTGCTCGGTGCTCTGATCGAGCAGGCGCTCCTTGCGGCGCAGCGGCAGGTGCACCCGGCGGCGGAAAACGCCCTCCACGTCCAGGTCGGCCAGCAGCAGGTCCTCCTGGAACCGGCCGGCGCGGGCCAGCACCTCGCCGTTCTCGTCCACGATGAAGCTGCCGCCGTCAAACACCAACTCGTCCTGCCCGCCCACCAAGTTGACGCACGCGATGATGACGCCGTGGTCGGAGGCTCGGGTGCCCACCATACGCTCGCGGAACTGCCATTTTTCGCGGTGATACGGCGAGGCGTTGATGTTGACGATGACCTCGGCCCCGGCGAGGGCCTGCAGGGCGGTGGGACCGGTGGGGTACCACATGTCCTCGCACACGTTCACGCCCAGGCGGATGCCGCCCACCTCGAACACCGGCGTCTCGCTGCCGGCCTGGAAGTGGCGGTTCTCGTCAAACACGCCGTAGTTGGGCAGGTACTGCTTGTGGTACACACCCACCAGCCGGCCGTCGTGGATGACGGCGGCGGCGTTGTAGATGTCGGCAGCGCGGTCAATGAAGCCGACCACAGCGGTGATGCCGGTGCAGTGCGCCACGATCTGGTGGAGCCGGGCGAGGTTGTCGTTGACGAACTGAGGCTTAAGCAGCAGGTCTTCCACGGGGTAGCCGGGCACCGCCATCTCGGGGAAGGCGACCAGGTCGGCGCCGTGGGCGCGGGCGTCATCGACGGCGCGCAGGATGCGGGTGGTGTTGCCCTCCAGGTCGCCGACGGTGCTGTTGATCTGCGCCAGGGCAATGCGCAGCGTGCGAGGTTCAGTCACGGGCAGGGCAGCCCCCGGTTGGTTGGTACGGAGTTGGCCCAGTATAGCACGGGGGTGGTTAGGCACTGAGTGGGGGGTGTTATCGGTAACAGTTCAGTCTCGCGGGGCCAAACCGCCCACTGGCCCGGGCAGGCTGCAGGATGGATCCCGTCACGTCGTATCCCACCCGCCCACCCTCAAGCGGTCCTTTTGGGGACACCCCCAAGCCCCCGGCAAGGCGGGCTTCGCCCTCCCTGCACGCTCCCGCCGCTCCACACTCCTGAACCCTGAGTAGTTACGCATGCAGGTGCCATGTGGCAGGGAGGCAGGCGTTGCCTGAGCTTGTCGAAGGCATCGCCTGGGGGTGAGTGCGTTGTCGTTGATAGGCACCGGCTCGCGCTCCGGCCGGGCCTTTCGCCTTGTGCCTAGGTCTATGACCAGCGCTGATGCCTTTGACAGGCTCAGGCAACAGCTCGCGCCGTCTTGGCGGAGGCCGGCAACAAAGGAGCCCGATGCAATCCGCATCGGGCTCCTCAACGGTGCACGCTGCCGTATGCGGCTTAAATCTTCGCGGAGGCATCCTCGAACCAGGCGCCCCATACGCCGTTGTACTCGGGCATGCCGGCGAACTCGATGGCCTGTTTGAAGTGCGGCAAGGTGTACTGGCTGCCGGAGCTCTGGGCGAACTCCATGACCATCTCGCGCGAGACGTAACCGTGGTCCGGGCCCGCCATGGTGTAGGCGTAGTAGTTCATTTCGGCCTGCCACTCCAGGTGGATCATGTCGGTGACCGACTGCTCCATGTCGTGGCCGGCCGTCACGGCGCCGTGGCCGAACAGCAGGGCGGCGCGGCCTGCGCCCAGGATGTCCGCGAGCAGGGTGCCCTCTGCGTCGGTGGTGACGATCTTCTGCTTGGGGTACACGGGGAGCGGGTCCATCACCAGGCTGTTGCCCTCGTTGCACATGGAGCGGATCTGCTTCCCGATGACCGACATAACGGTGGTGAAGCGGGGATGCACGTGCACCACGGACTGCACGTCGGGACGCGCTTTGTAAATGCAGGAGTGGATCTTCACCTCAAAGCAGGGGACGACGTTGGGCTGCGCTTCCACCAGGTTGGCGTCTAGGTCGCACACCACCAGGTCCTCCGGCCGCATGCGGGCCAGGGTGTCCAGACGGTAGCCGCGGCCCTTCACCGCGAACTTGGTGGGGTCCTTGGGATCGCGCATGCTGACGTGGCCGAGGGAGGCGCGCACGCCGCTGGCCAGCCCGAAGTCGGCCAGCATGTGCGACCCGACGGCGACCTGGTAGCGGATATCGGCGTACTTGGTACTCATTGCGAACTCCTTGGGGGGAAGATATTCGGGCGGATTGTAGCAGACGCGGCGCATAGCTGCCGACGCCCAGGTATGAAACTGGCGAAGCTGTAACGACCGGCGTATTATGCGCAAACAACCATTGGTCGCGGGTGCGGCCGGAGTCCAAGCACAAGGAGATACGTCTATGAGCCCATTCCCGGTATGGCGAGTCTTGCTCGTGGGTGCAGCCCTCGCGTTGAGTGTGGCCTGCTCGACCCCGTCGCAGGGGGGCGGCGCGGCGGCGCCCGCGGCAGGAGACGGCAGGCCGAAGCCGGGCGGCATTCTGCGCATGGACATGGACCGCGAGGCGCAGAACTTCAACCCGATGTTGAAGGAGGGCGGGGTGCAGGAGGCCGCGCTGGGCGGCGTCTACACGCCGTTGCTGCGGCTGGAGTTCAGCCAGGCGGTGGGGTACACCGGCACCAAGCTGCTGCCGAACATGGCGGAGAGCTGGGAGGTCTCGGCGGACGCTACCACCTACTCCTTCAAGCTGCGCAAAGACCTGAAATGGCAGAACAAGCCGCCCGTCAATGGCCGGGCCATCACGTCCGAGGACATCAAGTACAACCTGGTGCGGTTCCGCGATGAAAAGATCTCGATGGCCAAGTTCATCGTGGAGGACATCACGGACGTGCAGACGCCCGACCCGTACACGGTGAAGGTGACGATGCGGCAGCCGTTTGTGCCCTTTCTGCCGTACATGGCCTGGGACAAGAGCCTGTTCCATCCCAAGGAGCTGGACGAGACGAATCAGCTTGACACGAACCCTGTGGGTTCGGGGCCGTTCATGCTGGAGAGCTTCACCCCCGGGAGCGTAACGAAGCTTAAGCGCAACCCCGACTTTTTCCTGAAGGACAAGAACGGCACGCCGCTGCCCTACCTGGATGGGTACGAGATTTTCAAGATCATCGACCCATCGACCGCGGCTGCGGCATTCATTTCCAAGCAGGTAGACCTCTGCGGCCAGTGCCCACGCGGTGAGGGGCCGATAGTGGAACGGGTGCGGGCCGGCGCTCCCGACGCGCAATGGTTCACCGGGCCCGAGACCGGTGGCATCAGCGAGCTCTATATCGCGAACAATAAGCCGCCCTTCAATGACGTGAGGGTGCGCCAGGCGCTCCGTCTCGGCCTGGACGTGAACGGCATGATCGCCGCCCTGACCAAGGGCAAGGGCAAGCTGAACATGGCCGGCGTCAGCACCGGTTACACCGACTGGGCGCTGCCCGAGGCCGAGGTCAAGGCCTTCTATCCGTACGACCTAGCGAAGGCCAAGGACTTGATGAAGCAGGCGGGGCTTGACGGTGACGCGCTCAAGTTCACGATCTGGGTGGGCAACAACAGCCAGTCAGTACTGACGTTCACGGAGTTGCTAGAGCGGCAGATGAGGGCCATAGGGTTCGACGCCAAGATTGGGGTGGTCGACTTTTCCGACATTATCACCAAGCGCCGCGCCAACGACTTTGTGATGTTCACCAGCGGTAAGTCGCAAGAGATCGACCCGGACGGTAACCTGGTGCCGGTGTACTCCACCAAGGGCGAGCTGAACTACAGCAAAATTAGCGATCCGCAACTGGACCAGATGATGGCGAAGCAGCGGACGCTGCTCGACGTGACGGAGCGCAAGAAGCTGCTGCAGGACATCACCCGTCGCATCGCCGACCAGGCCTACAGCCTGAACCCCATCATGGACAACCGCCTCATTTACTGGCGGCCGTACGTGAAGGGCTACTACCCGCACGTCTACTGGGGCTTCGGCCAGAAGTTCATGGAGACCTGGCTGGACAAGTAGCCAGGACGAACGAGTTGCGGGGACAGGCGGCGTGAGCCGCCCGTCTCGCTATCTCGACGGGAGGCGGGCGCTGAGCCGTCGCCGGGCGCCCTCGGCTACACTCATGCACAGACTACCTCTGAACTCCTCCGCCGCTCCCAGGCGACGACGAGCACTATCAGCCCCCAGGAGATGCCATGTTCACCCACATCGACCACGTGATGATCGCGGTTGCCGGCCTGCAGCAGGGCATGGACCACTTTGCGGCGATGGGGTTCAACATCGCAATGGGCGGCGAGCACCCGGGCCGGGGAACCCACAACGCCATCGCCTTCAACCAGACGGACTACATCGAGCTGATCGCCATCCATAACCTGCCGGAGCATCTGGCCTCGGTGGCCGGCGGGCGCAGCGGCGATGGCGGCCTGCCGGACTTCATTGCGGCGGGCGGGGGCGTGCGCTACATCGTCATCGGCAGCAACGACCTGTCGGCCGACGTGGCGGCGATGCGCAACCGTGGCGTGGACGTTGGCGACCCGCTGGACGGCAGCCGCACCACACCGGCGGGCCAAACGCTGCGGTGGCGCAGCGCGAGCCTGGCGCCGGGAGTCGACATGCCGGTGTTCTTCATTCAGCACCTGACACCGCTGGCGGAGCGGCAGGCCCCGGCGCCCAACGCCGGTAAGCACCCGAACGGTGTGCGCTACCTGGAGCGGGTGTATATCGCAGTCAAGGACATCAGGGCGTCGGCCGGCCTGTATGCGCGGGTGCTGGGGCTGCCGGCGCCGCCGCCGCAGCGGGGCAACGTCATCAAGGCCGACATGACGCCGTTCCAGATCGGCCCCAGCGGCATTGTGCCAGCCCAGCCCATGGAACCCGGCCCGGCGCAGGAGGCGATGGACCGGCGCGGCCCCGGCCCGTTCCAGGTGCTGTATCGCACCGACGCCATGGGCGCCGCTGACGCCTGGATGGACGGCCACGGCGTGCCTCCGCGCGCCCGCGGCGTGCGCAACACCGGCGAGCACGCCATGCTGGTGCCGCCCGGCTACGCGTGTGGGGCGTACATCGGGTTTGTGGGCATGCCTTCGGTGTAGGGTTGGTCCGCTCGGCCGCAGCGCGCCGGTGCAGGTGGCCCGCCGGCCACCCAGCGTGTGCTGGTTTGGAAGGCGCCGTTTGGGGCGGCGCTGCTAGGTCCGTCGTTTGCTTACCCGTTCTGGGTGTACGGAGGGCCGCGGCGGATGGTGCGAGTGGGGGTGAGCGGGTCGGCGGCGCAGATGCTATGCTCGATTCACGTTAGAGTTAGCTCGGAGTAGCACGGTAAGGAGGGGTCATGCTCGGCGACTATGCGCTAGCACTGGAGCGGATTCACCAGGACCCTGAGATCATGGCAGGCAAACCGGTGATCAGAGGGACGCGCGTGCCCGTTGACCGGGTCCTCGGTCACCTCGCGGCGGCCTTGGATGTCTCGGACGTCCTTCGGGCATTTCCCCATATCACTCTTGAGGATATCCGCGCGTGCTTGGAATATGCTCAGCGTGAACTTGAACTGACCCAGCGAAAGCGCCGTTCGAAAACACCCCAGGTGGCATGAGGTTTTTGGTCGACGAAAGTACCGATGTGGGTGTCGTCCACTTCCTCACACGTCTTGGGCATGACACGACGTTCGTTCCCCGCGATTACCGCCCGGGAATGTCCGATGAGTTCATCCTCGCCACCGCTCTAGCTGAAGGCAGAATCCTGGTCACTGATGATCGAGATTTCGGGACGTTGGTGTTTCACCGCGGACAACCTCACGGCGGCGTTCTCTACCTTCGCCTCCCGGCCGATGTAGCTGTGCGTTGTGGCCGGATCCTTGCTGTACTGAGAACCCACGGTGAGGAGTTGCACCGCTTCGTCGTAATCACCAGTCGCGGTGTGCGCGTGCGTTGAGCCGCCCCGGGGGCAACACCCGCCGCCATGCTATGCTCCAAGCCGTGAAGGTTGCGATAGTCCACGACTGGTTGAACCAGAACGGCGGCGCCGAGCGCGTGCTCGAGGAGTTGCACCGGCTGTTCCCCGACGCGCCCATCTTCACCAGCATCTACGCCCCCGATCGGTTGCCCGACGCCTACCGCACCTGGGACATCCGCACCAGCTTCCTGCAGCAGTGGCCGTTGGTGCAGCACCACCACCAGCCCTTCCTGCCGCTGTACCCCGCCGCGTTCCGCCGGTTCGACTTCTCCGGTTTTGATGTGGTGCTAAGCAACAGCAGTGGGTTTTGCCACGGTGTCTCGGTGCCGCCGGGCACGGTGCACATCAACTACTGCCTCACGCCGCCGCGCTTCCTGTGGGCGGCCGACAGCTACCTGCAGCGGGAGCAGATCGGCGGGGTCACCAGGCGCCTGCTGGAGCCGCTGCTGGGCGTGCTGCGGCGGTGGGACGTGGCGTCGGTGGCGTGAGTCACCCAGTTTGTCGCGATCTCGGAGGCGGTGCGGGAGCGCATTCGGCGGCTGTACCTCCGCGAGGCCAGTATCATCTATCCGCCGGTCGATACCGGCCGGTTCCATCTCGCTCGGGAGGTGGGCGACTTCTACTTCATCGCGGGGCGGCAGGTGCCGTACAAGCGCATGGACCTGGCAGTGCGGGCGTTCACGGCGTTGGGCCTGCCACTGTGGGTGGCGGGCGATGGCCGCGATCGCCCGGCGCTGGAGGCGATGGCGGGCCCGACCGTCCGCTTCCTCGGGCGCGTGCCGGACGAGCGGTTGCGGGAGTTGTACGCCACGTGCCGCGCCTTCCTGTTTCCCGGCGAGGAGGACTTCGGTATTGCACCGGTGGAGGCGATGGCTGCGGGGCGCCCGGTGATTGCGTACCATGCCGGCGGCGCCCTGGACTATGTGGTAGAAGGGGTGACCGGTGCGTTCTTCGGCGAGCAGACAGCGGAGGCCCTGGCGGAGGTGGTGCGCCGCACCGATACGACCAGCTTCGATCCCGCGGCGCTGCAGCAGTTCGCCCGCCGCTTCGACACCAGCGTGTTTGCGCAGCAGATAACGGCGCTGGTGTACGGCGCCGGCGAGCGCACCGCCATCCGCGCTCGCTGACCCCACAGCCCATGCCAGCGCCGAACCATGGCCGGCCGCAGCGGCGCACCCCGGGGGTGTGGAGCTACAAGCCGCGGCCGATCCCCAGCACGCCCTCCCGCCCGGCCCGGCGCACGCCCGCGCCCCGGCCGCGCCGCCCCCTGCTGGCCGACCTGGCTGCCTGGCTGGCCCTCACAGTGATTGCGGGCGCGCTGCTGATGCTGCTGGCGAGCCGCGACCTGCTGGTCGCGTTGCCGGTGCTTGGCGTGTATCTGGTGGTGTCGTGGCTGCTGTGGAGCACGCGACGGGGATGAGCGACCCGCCCCCATCAGCAGATGTTGCCGGTGCGCCCCTTGGAAACAATGGGCACGAAGGTGTCGTTGGGGAAAGTTGGCCCGGCGAGGCCGGTCTGCTGCTGTTGCGGCGCCTGCTGGCCGAACAGCCGGGCCAGGCCCTGCAGCGCGCTTACGCTGCTCTGCTCGGTGTACTGCCAGATGCCGTGGCCGCCGGTGGTGGCGAAGATGGTACGGGGCGCCCCCGGCGTCACGACGAGATCCGTAACGTCTACGCCGGTCATGTCGTCGCCCTGCACGCCTAACAGCGACCAACTGGCCCCGCGGTCGCCGCTGCGGTACGCCCCATTGGTGGCGCCAAGGTAGACGGTGCCATCGGTGGCGAAATCGGGCGAGAGCTGCACGGCGCGAATGTACGCCGCGGCGAGGCCGCTGGCCGACCCGCTCCAGGTGGCCCCGCGGTCGCGGGACACCGCCACGCCACCGCCCCAGGTGCCGGCCACAATCGTGCCGTCATTGCTGAAGTTCGGCGAGACTGCCAATGCCATAATACGCGTGTTGGGCATACCGCTGTTGCTGGGCGCCCAGCGGTTGAGGCTGGGATCCCACCGCAGCACGCCCTGGGTGTCACTGCCGGCATACACCAGACCGTCGGAGGCCCAGTTGGGCGACATGGCGATGGCACGCACCCGGGTGTCGGTGAGGCCGGCGTTGAGCTGCTGCCAGCCGCCACCGCCGTCCATGCTGCGGTAGACGCCGGCGCCCCAGGTCGCCACGTACAGCGTCAGGTCGTGCGCATAGTTGGCCGAGAGCGAGATCGACCGAATGGGCAGGTTCGTAGGGATCGGTACCGTCGACCAGGTGGCGCCGGCGTCATCGGACTTGAGCAGCCCGCGGTCCCACGTGCCCACAAAAATGCTGTAGCCGTTGCAATAGGTGCGCGCCGTGGTAATCGTCGTCAACTCGCCGCCCGGTGCTATGGGGAGCGCGGGGTAGAGCCACCCTGTGCCGGCGGGCATGACGTTGCGCCCCAGGATGCCCGGCCAGGTCGGCCCGGCCCCCCAGGTGCCCGCCAGTAGCACGCCGTCCTGGGTCAGGTCCACCGCCCAGGTCCACAACCCGTTCAGGATGCGCCGCTGCGGCACCCAGGCCGGGTTCGCGCCGTTGTACAGGCGGTAGACGTCGCCACCCCAGACGCCGGCGTAGATGATGCCGTCGGAGCCGAAGTTGGGTGAGATGCCCATGGCCCGCACGTCCGGCCGCAGTAGGCCGTTGTTCATGGCGGACCATTGCATGTTGCCGTCCGGCTGCTCCACGCCCTTATAGACGCCGCGCTCGGTGCCGACATACACGGTGCGATCGATCGGGAAGCGCGGCGACATAACAATGGAGCGCACGGAGACCCACTCCGGCTCCAGACCCGCGTTCACCCGTTTCCAGGTGGTGTTGGGCGAACCCGCGTTGTTGGACTTGAAGAGGCCGCCGTACGCGCTGCCGGCGAATACGGTCTGGTCGTTGGCGAAGAACGGCGACACGGCGAACGACCAGATCCACAGGTCCGTCATGTCGGAGTTGGTGCGGGTGACCGAGGTCCACACCACCAGTTGGATGCTGGCGTTGTCTTGCGTGGCCACCGAGCCCTGCGATACCGAGTCGCCGACGGCGCAGCCGGCCCGGAGGATACGGGCGAAGGTCGCATCGTCGGCCGTCGCGCTGGCGCTGGCCGGACGCACCAGCAGCGTGGCGGCAATGGTGCGGCTTTCGCCGGGATTGAGGGTGGCCACAGTACCGACCTGGGTGTCGTCAAGGCCCTCGAACACCTTGTCGGTCAGGGGATCATCGCCGCAGAAGGGCTGAGCGCCACCGTCGATGATGCGGATGTTGGTGACCGGCTCGTTGCCGTTATTCTCCAGGGTGTAGGTGAGCACCACCGGCCCGGGCACCGTGTAGGTGACCTGGCCGGGCAGCGCTCCGCCGGCCGAGATGGACAGCCGCAGCGACGGGTAGGGGAACCGCAGGCCCTGCACCGTCGTGCCATCGGAGGCGCCGGTGAGCGGGCGGCGGGCGTTGCTGCCCGACCCGGGCAGTCCGGGGAGCGCGGGCGCGGGACTGGCCGTGGGCCCGGGCGAGGGGCTGGCCGACGGCGCCACGGTTGGCCGCGGCGTGGGGGTTGGGGTGGGTGCACCCGGCGGCACCGACGGTTCGCTGAGGCGGCCGGCGAACCGGAACACGCCGCTGAAGCGGGTGCCGAGGAAGATGGTGGCATCGTTGGCAAAGTTGGCCGACATGGCAAAGGCCTGCACCGAGCGGTCGGTGAGGCCGGCGTCGAAGGGCAGCCAAGTACCACCGGCATCGGTCGAGCGGTACACGCCGTCCGACCCGCCTGATGCGATGGACTGCACCGCCGCCAGGACGGTGCGGTCGGAGGCGAAGGAGGGTGAGACGGCCAGCGCCGCCACGCTGTAGCCAGCGCTGGTGGTCCGGTCGGGCAGGCCGCTGCCGGTGGGAGACCAGGTGGCCCCGCCGTCGCCGCTGCGGAACAGCAGCCCGCCACGGGTACCGACAAAAACGGTGCTGTCGCCGGCGTTAATGCGGTCGCACCGGCTGAAGTTCGGCGAGATGGCCAGCGAGGTGATGGAAAGGTCGGTGAGGCCATTGTTGATGGGATACCAGATCGGGTCGGAGGTATCGCCATCGGTGGTGCGGTACACACCAAACCCGTCGGTGACCATGAACACCGTGCGATCGCACGGGAAGGCCGGGGAAAGCGCCATACCGGTGATCGCCATGTTGGTCGGCGAGACCGCAGGCGTCCAGGAGTTCACGCCGGCCTTGACGCTGGTGGCGGTCATCAGCGCCGCGGATACGCCGAGCGCCCCAACGACTGCGGCGGCAGCCAAGAGCAACTTTCGGGGTTTCAGGGCGGGTCCTCCGTATCAACCTGCTGGTAAATTGGGGGCAGCGTTGCGGCACGCCAGCCAAGGCGCAGAGACTTCACGCCACATTGCATAACGTGAGGCCGCGCGTTTCTATTACGCCTGTTTGGCGTTTAGTGATATAACGCGCCATAAGGCGTATTTGTTGCGGTTGACCGGTGGCCGCCAACGGGCTAAGCTCGCGCCAAACTCCACCGGCCCGCGCGATCCGGGCTGGTTCTCGTAGGTACTATGGCCGACGAACCGCGGTTGCTGCCCCTGTTTCCGCTGAATACCGTGCTCTTCCCGCATATGCAACTGCCGCTGCGGGTGTTCGAGCCGCGCTACCGGCAGATGCTGGACTATTGCCTGGCGCAGGACCGGGTGTTCGGCGTGGTGCTCATTCGGGAGGGCCGCGAGGTGGGCGGGGTCGCCAACCCTTACGACGTAGGCACCGTGGCGCATGTCGACAACGTGGAGAAGCTGCCCGATGGCACCCTGGCCGTGACCACCACCGGTCAGCGCCGCTTCCGCCTGATGGAGGTGGTGCAGAACCGGCCCTACCTGGTGGGTAGCGTAACTTACCTTGACGATCCGGATGGCGGGCGGGACGGCGCGCCATCGGCGCCGGAGGTGCGGTCGGCGGCGCAACGGGCGCTGGGCCGCATGCTGGCGTTGAACAGCGAGTGGGTGCGCGACGTGCCGCTGCCCCGTGCATCGAGCCGGCTGTCTTTCGCCCTGGCCGCGAAGCTGCCGATCGACCTTACCGAACGCCAGGCCCTATTGGAGGCCCTCACCGCCGAAGAACGCCTGCGCATGGAACTGCCGCTGCTGCGCGGCGAAGTCGAGCGGGCCGACTCGCTGGTGGCCCAGCGCGAATGGCTGGGGAGCCTCAAGCTCAACTAGTGCTACGAGGGTCTCTACGTCAGCGGGTGGACCCATTCAATATAGTGGGCAGCGTCTCAGTTTGCACCGCAAGCGGGGGAGGGCGCCATAGTCCAACCTCCTACAAGTCAGGCTTCGGGGTGTCGGAGCGGTTCGAGAAACGCGGCTTGCTGCTCCGGGGTTCGCAACCCCAAGCGGTTTAATGAAACCTCTAGCACCATCCAGGGGATTCTACCCCCGGCCGTTTGATGGCTCGGCAGGTTCGTGACCTGCCGAGGGAGGGCCCCAGCACGGGGATACGGCCTCTTTCCTCAGGTTCGACGGTGAAGCCCCACTCACGGCAGCGAACCAGCACAGCCTCATGATCGAAATACTCCACAGGTCAACTTTATGCCGGCTGTAGTTCAGGCGTGGAAAAGAGCCAGGCGTTCTGCTGCGGTGTTATGGGGGTGGGTGGACTGGTGGGAGTCCCCATCGCCGACACCCGCATGGATGGAATGGTGCCATCCTCGATCATCTCTGCCAGCTCGCCGCGCTTCTGTAGGCTACCCAAGTAGGTTGCCAAAGCCGCATGCATATCTTTCGTGGCACTCTCCTTAGTGGAGCCGCATCCTACCAAGGGCGCCTCATTACAGAACGCATAGAACATATCGCCCTCTCGCTTCACCTCACCGGTGAAGCGGACCAATAGGACTTCGTCGTACCTTGCGTCTGGCATGATTCGTGCAACCACCCTTCCTCAGCGGATATATCCCAGTGGGACATCTACAGGGCACTTACTACGATAGTGCGTCTGCGTGTGCGCCCGCTGACATGACCATAGTACTTACTACGATTACTACGATAGTGCGTCTGCCTGTGCGTGTCTACGTGCGCCGTCTCACAAACAACAAGAACCGTTGCACGGGTGCGCCGGCGACTCGGCCACCCGAGAGACTGCCCAATCACTCTCCGATGATCCAGCCGGCGAAAGCGTTGCTTATCAGCTGCCCGCCGCTTTTCAAGCGCTCGGTGGCACACCTTCCAACCCAATGGCCGGGGCCACGGCCCGCATGGCCGCGATCACCGTCGCCGTGTGGGCGTCGAAGTCGGCGCCGATCTCAGCCAGCCCTTTCGCGATGTCCTCGCGGCTCACCGAGCGGGCGAAGGCCTTGTCCTTGAGCTTGCGGCGCACGGCGGAAGCGTCCACATCGTGGATGCTCTTGGTGGGACGCACCAGCGCCGTGGCCGTCACCAGCCCGCTCAGCTCGTCAACCGCGAACACCATCTTGTCGAGCAGCGTGTCGCGTGGCACACCGGTCGCCTCGTTGTGGGCCATCACCGCGTGGATGATGTCGTAAGGGAAGCCTCGCTCGGTGAGGATGCGGCCGCCCACGGTGGCATGCTGGTTGATGTCGGGGTACTGCTCGTAATCGAAGTCGTGGAGCAGGCCGGCCATGCCCCAGGCGTCCTCGTCGGCGTCGCACTGGCGGGCGAAGTGGCGCATCACGGCCTCCACGGTCAGGGCATGCTTCCGCAGGCTGTCGCTGGCGGTGAACTCACACAGCACCGTCCAGGCTTCATCGCGCGTCTTGGACATGGGAACCTCCTCCAGCACAGTTCGGTTTAGCAGCCGCGGGTGAGGGCAGGGAGGGCGCTGCAGGCTGGCTATCGAACCAGATACAGTATGCTCCGACTGGATCAGGGCGGCTCAGCCGTAAAGCTCAGAAGCCTCTCCCCAGACTTCGGCTTGCGATGTGTCGCTCACCGGCGGCCGGGCAAAAGGATGGATCCCGTCACGCCATATCCCGCCCCGCCACCCTCCAAACTCCTTCCTGAGGGGACACCCCTCAGACACCCTGCCAAAGGGGCCTGCCGCCCCTCTGGACTCCCCGCCGGAGGCGCCTGTGGTCATCCAGTGCTACAGGGTCCTCTAAGACTGAACCCTTACAGACGCCTACAGACGCCGAACAGACGCCGCATTTTCCTGTTCACGCATTTTCCTGTTCATTGACACCCCCAGGGGCCGGTGCTAAACTGCCTCGTGGCAGTTTGTGATTTTTGTCATTAGTTGTCTAACTCTGGCCTGCCTCGAGCAGGCTTTTTCATGCAACTGGTAGCAGCCCTGGGTCAGGGTGGCCCTGGCTGCGCGGAGGCGCTCAATGCGGAACGTACTCGTTGGTCTTGGATTGCTGGTGGGGGTGTCGCTGAGCCTAGCCTGCGCTCAGGCCGCGGCCCCCATCCCAGCGGCTCCCGATGGCGGCGGCGCAGTGCCGCTGGCAACCCGGCCCGCTAGCCTGGGCGGTGGTGGCGGCGCCCCTACCGTGGAGCGCGGCAAGCAGCTCATGACCGAGAAGGGCTGCATCGCCTGCCACGCCATCAAGGACGTGCCGGGCGCGGTGGGCAACGTTGGCCCCGCCCTCGACGGACTGGCCGGCCGCCCGACCATTGCCGGCGGCGTGCTGCCCAACGGCCAGGCCAATCTGCGGCGCTGGCTCAACAATCCGCCGGGGGTCAAGCCCGGCACGCTCATGCCGAACCTGGGCCTCAACGCCGGCGAGATCGACAGCCTCATCGAATTCCTGGGCACACTGAAGTAAGGAGTAGCGGGCTATGGCGAATCAGGTGGGGAAGCGGTACACCTGCGCTGTGTGCGGGTCGGAGTTTCTGGTGACCAAGGGCGGCGGCGGCGCGCTGACGTGCTGCAACCAGCCCATGCGGTTGAAGTAGCGGGAGCGACGCCATGGCAAACCAACTAGGCCGGCGATATGTCTGCGAAGTCTGCGGGACTGAGGCGCTGTGCACCAAGGCCGGCGGCGGCGAGTTGCTGTGCGACAGCCAGTCGATGAAGCTGGTAACGCCCAAGACGCTGCCCTCGTCCGACTAACGGTACCCAAACTGCGCACAAGAACCCCGCTTTTGGCGGGGTTCTTCTCGCTCCGCCCACACGGGGTGTTCCCCCGAACGCGATCGCACCGGTGCGGCGAAATGCTGACGCAGGCTAGCCGCGAGCGGCGCGCAGCAGCTGGGTAGTGGCCAGCAGTCTACAGGACTCTTCGAGCAGCGAGGTCCAACCGTGTGCCTCGTGCAGGAGCTGGCCGGTGGCGAAGGTGCCGTGGCCCCGCACCACCACCACGCGGTTGCTCTTCAGCGCCTCCACCACCGCGTCCACCACGTCGCGCACGTCCTCGATGGTGGTGTCACCGATGACGGGGATGGCGCCCAGGTCCCGCCGTCCCTGCGCATCGAGCGGCTCGATAACATCCTCCAGCAACGACAGCGAGGTGGTGTACACCGGGTGCGCGTGGACGATAGCCTGCGCGGGCGTGCTGGCATAGATGGCGCGATGGATGGCCAGTTCCGATGAGGCCACCGGGGTGCCGCGGTCGTTCTTGGCCACACCGGTCTCAATGATGTCCTGCTCGGTGAGGTGGCCGAGTTGCGCCCACCGCCGGGTGATGAGCACGCGCTCACCCAGGCGCACGCTCAGGTTGCCCCCATGCGATGACGATAACCCGCGCACGAAGATGTCGCTGCCGACCTGCTGAAAGTCTGCCACTAACAAGGCCACGGCCCGCCTCCTTATCCCCACGCTATTATAGGGATTGGCTTTGGCAAGCCGCAAACAGGGAGTGGAGGGAAGCAAGCAAAGTGAGGAAATCAGGAAGTGCCAGGCGGCTCAAAGGAGTGCGTCCCGCTTCCCTCCTTATTTCCTCATTTCCTCGCTTCCTCACGTCCTCCTCTTCTCGCGTTCCCTCCAACAATCCCGTACACTGGCTGGGATGCCGAACGACCCCTACGCGCCGATTGCCCGCTACTACGCGCTGGAGCAGTCGGAGCAGAACGACGACCTGCCGTTCTTCCAGCAACTGGCGCGCGATACGGGCGGACCGGTGCTCGACCTGGGCGCGGGCGATGCGCGGGTGGCGGCCTCGCTGGCCATGGCCGGCTACGCCGTCACTGCGCTCGACAGCTCGGTGGCCATGCTGGAGCTGGCCGCGACCCGGGTCCCGCAGCCCCTGCGCGACCGGGTGACGCTGCTGCTCGGCGACATGCAGAGCTTCCGCACCACCGGCACATTCGGGCTGGCTGTGTGCGCCGCCGGCACCTTCGCGCACATCACCGACGCCGAGGGGCAACTGAAGGCGTTGCGGGCGGTCAAGCGCTGCCTGAAGCCGGGCGGGCTGCTGGCGTTGGTACTGCAGAACCCCTATCAACTGGTGGTGGACCCGCCGGCCGGCGAGTTGGTGGTACAGTGGCGGGGTACCGACCCTGCCACCGGAGCGTCGGTGACCAAACTGGTGACCAACGAGGCGGAGCTGGCGGAGCAATTGCTGCACGCCATCGTGGCCTACGATGTGGTGGCGACCGATGGCACGCTGCGGCGCTACGAGACGGAGTTCTCGCTGCGCTGGACCTATCAGCCGGAGCTGGACCTGCTGTTACGGCGGGGCGGGGGGTCGCCTCCGACACAATACAGGGGCGACAACAAGTTG
>ORMF012375855.1_pt1 | contig 18757 bp, 19 predicted proteins | sample 1779871 | NCBI WGS metagenome assembly ORMF01 (sample SAMEA104232316, study PRJEB22302) | groundwater metagenome | biome: forest; feature: aquifer; material: groundwater | place: USA | collected 2011-08-07 | depth 5.4 m | reverse complement strand
ACCGCCTTCATCGCGCAGGCCGATATCGCTCCCGCAACGATCACCACGACTCCGCGGACCCACACAGTCCGCGCCGCACGGCCAATCCGCGCCGCATGCCTAGGAGGTTTCGCCAACGTCGTCTCCGGACTCCACTGTAGTCAACCGCTCGATGAATCGCCGCGGCACGTCCGCCTCGATGACGACACGGCCATTGGTCGCAACGTGACTGATGACGCGCGCGACGCGGTAGAGGCGGCCGATCTGCTGCCGATCGAATTCCTTCCCGCTGTCGAACGTGATCGTCACACGGCGCGTGTCGAGCGCAAGCCGCGCCGCCATCATCTGAAGGAGCTCCGCCGCCCCGGCCCCTGTCACGGCGGATATCAGCGCCGCCGCCGGGTCGGCGTCGCGGAGTCGCCGCCGCTCGTCTGCGCTGATCATGTCGATCTTGTTGTAGACCGGCACCATCGCAACGTCAGCCGCGCCGACTTCCTCGAGCACACGGCGTACCGCGGCGATCTGTTTGTCCCGGTCGGGACTTCCCGCGTCGATGACGTGCAGAATCAGATCGGCTTCCGCCACCTCCTCGAGGGTGGCACTGAACGCCGCGACGAGCGCGTGCGGCAGGCGATCGATGAATCCGACGGTATCGGAGAGCAGGAGCTCGCGGCTGTCCCGCAGCCGAACCCGCCGTACGAGTGGATCGAGGGTGACGAACAACGCATCCGACGCCACGGCCGACTCGTTTGTCAGCCGGTTGAACAGCGTCGTCTTGCCAGCGTTGGTGTAGCCGACCAGCGCGACGGTTGGCACAGACTGCTTGTGGCGTCGCTCCCGCAGCTGTGACCGCCGCTGGCGCACCTGGTCGATCTCCCGCTGGATCGCCTGGATCCGGACTCGGATTCGCCGGCGATCTGATTCAAGTTTCGTTTCGCCGGGTCCGCGCGTCCCGATTCCGCCGCCAAGACGCGACAGCGCCGTTGCCGATCCGACCAGACGTGGAAGCAGGTACTCGAGCTGCGCCAGTTCGACCTGCCACTTGCCTTCGCGCGTGCGCGCCCGTCGCGCGAAGATGTCGAGAATGAGCTGCGTGCGATCGATCACCTTGCGCTCGACTTTGTCCTCGAGCTGCCGCTGCTGCCCGGGGGTCAGCTCGTTGTCGAAGATGACGATGTCGACCGCTGCCTCAGTGCATGCGGCGGCAAGCGCGCTCACTTTGCCCGAACCGATGAAGGTCGCGGGATCGGGTCGAGGCCGGTCCTGCAGCATTCGCATTACGACCGTGGCGCCTGCGGCATCCGCCAGACCTGCCAGCTCGTCGAGCGAATGATCCGCATCGCCACGGGTGGAGGATGTCACGAGGCCGACGAGCGCGGCGCGCTCGGCCGTCGGTGAAGACAACGTACGGCGTTCAGCCAACACGCGATTTTAACGTACGCTTTCGTGTGCCCACGCGCGCGAAGAAGGTGAAACGCTCACTGCCTCGAGCCCCGTTGCCGCGTCAGACGGGCGGCGCGCATGAGGTCAAATCGAAGAGGCCCTGGCGGCGCCGGAAGCACAAGAAAGTGCTGAATGGCGAGTGATGATTGCCGAATTCAGCATTCGACACTGCCAGGTAGTACTAGAAAAAGCGGATCTTGGCGCCGATTGAAGCCGAGTGCGACACGTGGATGCTGTCGATGAACCGTATCCGGTGCGGATTGGTCTGCATCACGAGCGAGGTCGTGCGCGTGCCATCGCCGAAGAACCGAACGCCCTTCATCAGCGTGCCATCCGTGACTCCCGTGGCGGCGAACACGATGCTGCTGCCCGGCGCGAGATCGGCCGACCGATAGATCCTCTTGAAATCCTTGATGCCCATCGCGCGGCACCGCTTTTCGTGCTCTGGTGTGTCGATCACGAGGCGCGCGAAGATCTCGCCGTTGAGACACCGCATGGCCGCGGCGGTGAGCACCCCCTCGGGCGCGCCGCCAGTGCCCATGACGGCGTGCACGCCGCTGCCGACAACGGCGGCGGTGATGCCGGCCGACAGGTCGCCGTCGCCGATCAGCCTGATGCGCGCGCCGGAGGAGCGGATTTCTTCAATCAACGTCTCGTGCCTGGGCCGATCGAGCACGATCACCACGAGATCCTCGACGCGGCGGCCGAGTGACTGGGCGATCGCGCGCAGGTTGAATCGCACGGGCGCGTCGAGATCGACGACGTCGCGCGAGCTCGGGCCGACAATCAGCTTCTCCATGTAGAGGTCTGGAGCGTGAAGGAGGCCCCCGCCTTCCGACGCCGCTAGGACGGCCAGCGCATTTGACGCGCCGGTCGCGCAGAGATTCGTGCCCTCGAGCGGATCGACGGCGATGTCGACCTGCGGATAGCTTCGGCCGTTTGCCGACTTCTGCGCCATCCCCACCTTCTCGCCGATGTAGAGCATCGGCGCCTCGTCGCGCTCGCCTTCGCCGATGACGATGGTTCCGTCGATCGGCATGAAATCCATCTCCCGGCGCATCGCTTCGACGGCCACGGCGTCCGATTTGTGCCGATCGCCCTGGCCCATCGTCGTCGCGCAGGCGATGGCTGCTTGTTCGACGACGCGCAGGAAGTCCAGTGAAAGGTCTGAGTCCATGGTCTCTAGGATCTGGCGGTAGTGGTTTCTGCCGTTTCGAACGGCGGCAGCTCGCATCGGGTCGGCCTGTCGTTCCGGTACCCGAGCACGTAGTCAGCCTGCATCAGCTTGTGAATTTCGCGCGTGCCTTCGTAGATCACCGCGCCCTTGCAGTTGCGGTAGAACCGTCCCACCGGGTATTCGTCCGAATAGCCATTGGCCCCGTGGATCTGCACGGCGTCGGACGCGGCGCGCTCCGACGCGACGGTCGAGAACCATTTCGCCAGTCCCGTTTCGCGCGTGTTGCGGCGCCCGAGGTTCTTCAGCCAGCCCGCGCGCATCCAGAGGAGGCGCGACGCCTGGTAGTCCGATTCCATCTGCGCGATCATTTCCTTCACGAGCTGATGAGAGCCGATCTCGACGCCAAACGTCTTCCGCTGCTTCGCATAGGTCGCGCTGGCATCGCGGCAGGCGCGAATCAGCCCCGTCGCTCCCGCGGCGACCGTGTAGCGTCCCTGGTCGAGGGCGAACATCGCAATCTTGAAGCCCTCGCCCTCGCGGCCGACGAGGTTCTCCCGCGGTACTTCGACCTCCTCCATCTTGAAGAAGCCGGTGTTGCCCGCGAGGATGCCCCACTTTTCCTTCAGCGTGCCGCTCGAGAACCCCGTGAACGCCCGCTCGACGATGAAGCCACTGATGCCGTTCGGGTCGCGCCGTTTCTTCTTCTCGAGATCGCTCCACGCGAACACGAGGAAGTTGTCTGCGACGTCTCCCAGCGAGATCCACATCTTCTCGCCGGTCAAGTGGTAGCGATCGCCTTTCTTGATCGCGACGGTCTGGATCCCGCGCGCATCGCTGCCCGCGGAAGGCTCCGTCAGCGCGAACGTGGCGATCTTCTTGCCTTGTGCCTGCGGGACCAGGTACCGCTGCTTCTGGTCCTCGGTGCCCCACGACAACAGCGTCAGACAGTTCAGCCCGGCGTGCACCGAGAGAATGACGCGCAGCGACGTGTCCACATATTCGAGCTCTTCGCTCGCGATGCCGAGCGCAAGGTAGTCCATCCCGGCGCCACCGTACTGCTGCGGTACCGAGATCCCGAGGAGACCGAGCTCCGCCATCTGCGGAAAGAGACTGCGGTCGAACTGATGCGCGCGATCCAGCTCGCGGATGCGCGGCGCGACTGCGCGCGCGCCCCACTCGCGAACGGTCCGCTCGAGGAGTTGCTGCTCTTCGGTGAGATCCAGATTCATGGCGACAAACGACGAATGCTAGCACATCCGCCTTCGCCGCTCAGCGGCTTCGTCGGACGAGCGCGCCGAGCCAACAGGAGGAACCGCACCTATCCCGCTTGCCCGACAAGGCCGAAGGCGAAGTCGGGTGGCCCGTCTCAGAGGCTAGCGTCTCGTCACGATGACGGGTGCGCCGCGAGCCAGATGCAGGCGCGCGGCGGCGCTTCCGCCGGTCACCGCAATTTCGAGATAATCGCCGCTGCCGAAGAGCGCGCAGATCGACCCGGCGTCCGCCTCGGCGTAGGTCGCCACGAGCCTCGTCACCGCATGGTCTGCCGCGGCAATGTCGAGCGCGCCGCCGCTCGCCATACGATCGAATATCCGCCGATCGATATTGGTCACCAGGTTGCCAAAGCGATCGACGCGCAGCACTTCTCCCGCGATTCGCCCCTCTGCAACCGTCGGCTCGGGGATCTCCAGCACGTGCCATGCGGCGAGCGGCCGGCCAAGTGCCGTGAGATCGATACCCTTGGCGAGCCAGGCGGCGGCGGGAGCGAATCGATCGCGTCCTTCGAAGGTGCGGCTAACCGTCGGACGTGCATAACGCCGCTCCGTCAGCTCCACGACGCGCTTCGGCGGCGCCTCTCTGAAGACCATCGTCAGCAGGCCGTTGTCGGGGGCGACGAACTTGTAGCCGCCGGCCTCCGCGGCAATGCCCCCCCGTGACGAACCGACGCCTGGATCGACGACCGCGAGGAAAATCGTCCCCGGCGGAAAATACTTGAATGCCGCCGCGAGTTCCAGCGCGCCGCCGAGCACGTCCCGCGGTTCAACATCGTGCGTGATATCGGCCAGCGTCGCGTCGGGACAGATGCCGAGCGCGACGCCGCGCATCGCGCCCGCGTAATGATCGCGCGTGCCGAAATCGGTGAGCAGGGCGATGACTGGGCGCGCCATCGGCTCGCTCGATCGCTCAGTTCTTCGGGGATTCGGCAGGTGATGCCGGCCCGCCTTCGCCGCTATGCGGCTGCGGCGCGGCAGGCTTGCGGAACAGCACCTCGCGCAGGTTGTTCTTCAGGAGGAACTGCTCGGTGATGCGGAGCGGTTCAAACATGCGCTGGATGTCGCGGTTGAGCAGCGGACGCTGCTTGCCGCGTGCCGCGGCATACGCGCGGTACTGCAGCGTGTGCCGATCGACGATCACATATTTCGTGTACGTCGGTCCACTGGATGCGCGCGGATCCGCGGTATTGAATTGGGCGAGGAGCGCACCGTCGGGTCGAAGGATCCGCACCAGGTGCCGGGCAAGGGCCTGCGCCGCCGGCCGCTCGAGGTAATCGAAGAGGTCCCAGCAGAGAATCCCGTCGACGCTCCCCTCGTCTTGCGAAAAGCGCTTCTCGAGGAAGGCGGGCAGCTCCTCGAGCTTTCCTTCGGAGATGTGGCGATCGATGTCCTTGAACACATTCTCGACCATGATCTTGCAGCCTAGCTCTTCACCGAAGAACGTGACGTTGGTCCCGACAACCGGGCCGAGATCGAGGAGCAGCGGCTGCGGCCGGGGGTTCAGGCTGAGGCTGGAGAGAAACTTGGCGAGCGCCTTGGTTGGATGGACAGGCGAATTACCCCCGCTATCAGCGGCGTCCGATTCGTCCTTGCGACGACGGGAGAAGAGGTCGGAGAGTGACAACCTCGAATGATAGACGATTCCCGGATTCGTAATTTGCGATTCGCGATTACTGATGCGTGATCAGCCGACGGAAATGAAGTGATTAGTGACTGGCGATGGCGGCCGGGCTGCCATCACGAACCACTAATCACTCGTTGCGAGTGACGAATATGTCTAGTGCGCCGCAACCGGCTGCGGCGGGGTCTGCGAGGGCGTTCGTTGCTGGTTCTGTTGCCCCTCGCTCTTACTCGGACCTGGCTGAGCGCCCTTACGCTGCATGTCGACGCTGCCTCGGAAATGAGCGCCCTCGGCAATCGCCACCCGCGGCGAGATGATGTCGCCGTCGACCGATCCGCCGTCCCGGATGTCGACCTTCTCGGTGGCCGTGACATTGCCGTTGACTTCGCCGAGCACGATGACCGCTTTCGCGAACACCTGCGCCTTTATCTTCCCGTTGGGGCCAATCGTCAGCACGTGGTCGCGCAATTCGATTTTGCCTTCGACGTGACCTTCAACCGTAAGGTCTTCGCTTCCGTTCAACTCGCCCTTGATGACCACTGACTTGCCGATATTCACAACGTCCCCCTCCGTCATCTGCTGCCTCCGCGGCTCCGCCTGCGCGGCCGGCACGCTCGCCTGCGGCTGGTGCTGGGTGGGTGCGGCCGGTCCCGCCGGCGTGCCCGACCCTGTCGGTTTCACCGCTTCATCACGCTTCCACATCTGGTCCTCCGACTTTTTGCAGCCCCAAGGCAGACCCGAGGAGCCTGAATGAGCTCACGCTTGACTGACGGTGGCAGGAGCCCACTGAGTATATCGGCCGCTCGAAAAACTTGTCTAGGCTTTAAACGGCCGGGAGTTACGGCGAAATGCTAGGATTTGAAAAAGCCGGTGCAGCGAATCTATCTCGACCATAACGCAACTACCCCCCTGCTTTCGGAGGTTATCGACCGGATGACCGGGGCGTTGCGCGAGGAATTCGGCAATCCGTCGAGCGTCCACCATTTCGGGCAGCAGGCCAAAGCAGTGATCGACGATGCTCGGACGAGCGTTGCCACCCTGCTGGGAGCGGATCCCTCCGAGGTCCTCTTCACCAGCGGCGGGACCGAAAGCGACAACATTGCCATTCGTGGGGCGGCTGAGGCGCTCGAAGCAACCGGGCGCCGGCATCTCGTCGCCTCCAGCATCGAGCACGAGGCGGTCCTGAACACGCTCAAGGCGCTGGCCAAGCGTGGATGGCGAACGACGCTGCTCCCGGTTGACAAGACCGGGATCGCGTCGCCCGACGCCTTACGGGCGGCGTTAGCCCACGACACCGTGCTGGTGTCGGTCATGCACGCGAACAACGAGATCGGGACGATTCAGCCAATTGCAGAGCTCGCGCGGATTGCGCACGACCGTGGCGCGCTGTTTCACACCGACGCGGTGCAGTCCGCCGGCAAGCTGCCGATCAATGTGAAGACCCTCGGCGTCGACATGCTGTCGATCTCGGCCCACAAGTTCTACGGCCCGAAGGGCGCCGGCGCGCTCTGGATCCGGCGGGGTCTCCGCGTGCAGCCGCTGCTGACGGGGGGTCGCCAGGAGCGGAGCCGCCGCGCCGGGACAGAAAACGTTGCCGGCATCGTTGGCATGGGCGTCGCCGCGCGGATCGCGCGAGGCAAGATGGCAGACGAAGGTACACGCCTCTCGGCGCTGCGCGACCGGCTCGAGGCGGGAATCCTTGCCGCGGTTCCAGGGACCGCCGTCAACGGAGCGCGCGACCCTCGCGTGCCGAACACGACCAACGTCAGTTTCGATCGCGTCGAGGCCGAATCGCTGCTGATCGCGCTGGATCTCGAGGGCATCGCGGTATCGACAGGCTCTGCCTGCTCGTCGGGAACGCTGGAGCCGTCACACGTGCTCAAGGCGATGGGGTTCAACGCCCACCGCGCACAGAACTCGATTCGCTTCAGTCTCGGCGCATCAAACACGGACGCGGAGGTCGATCGCGTCCTCGCGGTGCTGCCGAAGATGGTCGAGAAGCTGCGAAGCCTCACGCGTGCCCCAGTAAGAAAGTGAGACAAGCCACAGAGATACAGAGACGCAGAGAATTCTTCGTTTTCTCTGTGTCCCTGTGTCTCTGTGGCCCGTCGGAGTAGATGCTGTTGCGGATTGTTGTAGCCATGTCGGGAGGCGTCGACTCCTCGGTCGCCGCGGCCTTGCTCGCCGAGCAGGGTCATGACGTCATCGGTCTGTCGATGCAGCTTTACGATCAGCGTGGCGGGGAGCAGGCGTGGGGCACGTGTTGCACGCTCGACGACCTCCAGGATGCGCGGCGCGTGGCCTCCACTCTCGGCTTTCCCCACTACATCGTCAATTTTGAGAGACAGTTCCAGGAAACCGTCATCTCGAACTTCGTGCGCGAGTACGCGTCCGGGCGCACGCCGCTGCCCTGCGCGCATTGCAACAGCGATCTGAAGTTCTCGACGCTGCTCGATCGCGCGCGTGGCCTTGGCGCGGAGCAGGTCGCGACCGGCCACTACGCGCGCGTCGACCGCTCCCCTGACGGCCGCTGGCTGCTGAAGCGCAGTGCGGAGCCAGGGAAGGATCAGTCGTATTTCCTGTTCTCATTGGCGCAGGATCAGCTCGCACGAGCGATGTTTCCCGTCGGTTTGCTGTCGAAGACGGAGGTCCGTGCGGAGGCGCGCCGCCTTGGCCTGGCGGTGGCCGACAAGCCGGACAGCCAGGAGATCTGCTTTGTGCCCGATGGCGACTACGCGTCTTTTGTCGCGCGTAAGGAGCCGTCGGTGCTCCGCAGCGGCTCGATCGTCGGCGGGGAGGGTCGCCACCTCGGGGCCCACGACGGCGTTCATCGCTTCACGGTTGGCCAGCGCAAGGGGCTTGGCATCTCGACGTCCTCGCCACTCTACGTGCTGAAGATCGATGCCGAGGCCGCCACTGTGACGGTCGGCGCCCGCGACGCACTCGAGCAGACGCGGCTGACCGCGTCAGGTGTGAACTGGATTGCGATCGATGCGCCGGGCTCACCGATGCGTGTCGCCGGTCAGATCCGGCACCGGCACAAGCCGGGCGCCGGATCCGTGCGCGCGCTACCCGATGGACGGGCGGAGATGATCTTCGACGAGCCCCAGCCCGCGATCACCCCAGGCCAGGCCGCCGTTTTTTACGACGGAGACAGCGTGGTCGGCGGAGGGTGGATCGAGTAGAAAATCCCAAATCCCAGAATCCAAATCTCGACGTCCCGATCCCCGATCCCTGATCCCCTACTACACCGCTTTTCACTTCCACGGAGCCACGGAGTCACGGAGGCACGGAGGCACGGAGAATCGTTTGAAAATAATCTCCGTGCCTCAGTGTCTCCGTGGCCCGTCGAACTGAAAATCGCACTTAGTTAGGCGCCGCCCGGCATGGCCGCCGAGATCGGTGGCGACGTGGACTTGTTTCGCAGGTTGAACCACGCCAGGATCGCAGCCCCGAACCCCATCGTCCAGGCCAGATATTCGATCACGTAGCCGACGAAGGTAAACGGTATCCCCACGAAGAACCCGCCCACCATTGAGACCAGCTTTGCGAAGAGCGTGACGGCTGCAATGACCACCGTGCCGGTGGCCACCGCCAGATACGGATTCTGATCGTCGCGTCCGAAACGATGGAGCACGATGCTGCCGGCTTGATACGCGGCTCCCGCAAAGCCCACGAGCATGACGAGACCGAGCAGGACGACGGCGAACGGCACCAGCACGAGCAGGGGGATGCCGACGATCGAGACAACCAGCGCAAAGATGGTCACCAGGAGCACTGGCACGAACAGGATTTCAGCAAGCAGTCCGACGAGCGTCGACCGTATCGGATCGGAAGCGGCCTTCGCACCAATCCGCTCTACCGGCTGGCGCAGGAGGGCTACGGCAATCAGCCCGAGGAGGATGAACAGCAGCATGCGCGCGGTAGTCACCGCGAAGCTGCCAACGCGGTCGCCGAACGATCCGAAGAAGTTCGACATCGACCAGCGGCGCGCGACGTTCGGGCCGATCGCGGCCTCGTTCGTCTCGCCCAACACCTGCGCCTCTGGCGCGCGATTGAGAGGCCCGCCGACCGCGACGACGTCTCCGCGCACGACGGCATGTGGCCCCAGCCTCAGCGGACCCAGCACGGCGACGACGTCGCCCGTCACCTCGCCGTCGACGTTGACGGGGCCAAAGATCGCCACGACGTCCCCGTCCACCCGCTCATCTTGTCCGACGCTGACAGGACCGCCGATCCGGACGATGTCGCCTGACCGTCGCACCGACCGCGACGCATCGGGTGGCGCAACCGCAACGGCTGCTGGTGTGGCAGTCGACGATCCCGGGCCAGGCAGCCCCTGCAGGGCGTCGCGATCGAGGAACGTCAGCTGAATCACCGCGCTGGCGTCCGCGCCAAGCTTGTCTCTGAGCTGAGCCGCCGTCAGCGTTTCACCATCGACTGTCACGGCTCCATTCACGATCTGAATGATGCGGACGCGGGCATCCGCGCTGCGCGGCACAAGCGCGATGCCTTGCTGCAGCGCGACGATCTCATAGCGTTCCGTGAGCTGGCTGCGGAGCTCGGCTGCAGTCGGCGTCTGCGCGAGCAGCACGTAGGCCCCCGCCCACAGCGCAACCAACACCGCGATTGCCGCATATGCCACCTGTCGTTTCATACGTGTGCCTCTCCTCGAAGCTCCAATCGAACCAGCCGCTGTAGCGCGAAGAACGCGAAGATCCCGACGAGCTCGACGGCTACGAGCGCAGCGGCGCGCGGAGGTGTCGCGATGGCCACCGCGATGTGGTTTCCCACACGCGCGGCGACCCACCAGAGGTTGATCGCTTCGGTCGCGTATGCAACGAGCCATGGCATCGCGTCCGACATCACCCGTACGCCGGTCTTGACCGCCCACGCACTCGCCGGGGCCGCTGCTGCGTAACCAACCAGGCTGCCGGCGGTGGCAATGACCACGGCGGCGGCCCACCCAAAGACCGCAACGCGGCGACGCCGCATCCTCTCGCCCCACACCCGAGCAGCGGTCCGCTCGACGAATTCCGCCCGGGGCTCGACCTTCGGCACCGCGGCGAACAGGTGGGCGAACGCGGCGTCCGCAGCATCGTCCTGCTCTGTTGCCTCGCTGGCCAGCCAGCGCTCCAGTTGTTCACGATCCTGCATGTTTCGGTCTCTGATCGCGTCCCTGTTCACTTTACGAAACCTGGGGGCAAAGGGTTTCAGACATTCAGGCGGGGCCCCCATCCCTTCGACGAAAGAATCGACGCGAGTTCTTTCCTGGCCCGATGGAGATAGGTCTTGACGGTACCGCTCGGCAACCCGAGAATCTCGGAAATTTCCGGATGGGTCAGTCCCTCCTGGTAGCGGAGGACGACGACTTCGCGGTATTCCGGTCGAATTCGCGCCAATGCCTGTTCGAGCGCGCCTGCGAGCTCGACCTGCCCTGCAAGATGCTCGGGTGATGAGCTCGTTCGGTCGGCGGCGGCGCCTTCAAAGCCTCCCTCTTTGAGCTCGTCGAGCGACGTGGTCGCCAGGCGATTGACGCGAAGGTAGTCGATGGTCACGTTGCGAACGACCTGGAAGAACCAGCTCGAGAATTTCCGTTCCGGATCGTAGGTGTTCAGGCGCTGAAAAACGCGGAGGAACCCCTCCTGCGCAAGATCTTCGGCAAGCGCGCGATCGTGCACGAAGCGGAAGACGAAATTGACCGCGGGGGTGGCGTACCTGGCTATCAGGGCGCGGCTTGCGGCTTCAGAGCCAGCAAATGCCTCCTTCGCCAGTTCGGCGTCACTCGGTGGCACGGACACACGTTATACGCGGTCGTGCGCGGAGGGGTTTCAGGGTTTCAGGGTTTCATTCACCGGCGGAGCGACGAGACATGCGGCGTTGTCCGTTGTTTCGTCGGGCACCAGCAAGCCATCGAGATACCGCTCAGCGTCGATTGCGGCCATGCAGCCGGAGCCGGCCGCGCTGACCGCCTGACGGTAGATGTGGTCCTGCACATCGCCCGCAGCAAACACGCCGGGAACGCTCGTTCGGGAGCCGTGATGCGTCTTGATGTACCCGGTCTCATCGAGATCGATCTGCCCGCGGAACAGCTCGGTGTTCGGCGTGTGGCCGATCGCGATGAAGACGCCGTCGAGTGGGATCTCCGTCTGTTTCCCGGTCTTCAGGTTTCGAACCACGACGCTGCTGACCTCACCCTTGCTGACGTCCCGGATCTCGGCGATATCGGAGTCCCAGATGAACTCGATCTTCGTGTTCGCGAACGCCTTGTCCTGCATGATCTTCGACGCACGCAGCGAATCGCGTCGATGGATGACGGTGACTTTGGTGGCAAACCGGGTCAGGTAGATCGCTTCCTCCATCGCGGAGTCACCGCCGCCGATGACCGCGATCGGTTTCCCGCGGAAGAAGTAGCCGTCGCAGGTCGCACACGTCGAGACGCCGTGGCCCGAGAGCTTCCGGTCGCTTCCGATCTCCAGCCACCGCGCGGACGCGCCGGTTGCGATGATCAGCGCGTCTGAGGTGATCGTCCTGCCGTCACCTAACGCGACGGAAAACGGGCGGCCCTTCAGATCAACCCGGTTCACGTTGCCTTGCAGAATCTCCGTGCCGAAACGCTCGGCCTGCGATCGCATCTCGGCCATCAGGTCCGGGCCCATGATGCCGTCCCGGAATCCGGGCCAGTTCTCGACCATCGTCGTCAGCATCAACTGACCGCCAGCTTCGAGCCCCTCGATGAGGAGCGGCTTCAGATTGGCGCGCGCAGCATACAGCGCGGCGGTCAGACCTGCGGGGCCGGAACCGATGATGACGACTCTGCGATCGGCCATAGTCAGAGCTGTCGTGTCAAGAGCTGCTGGTCGAGCTTTTTCGCGATCTCTTCCTTCGCGACGAGACCGACGATCTGATCGGCAAGCTCCCCGTTCTTGAAGATCAGCATCGTCGGGATTCCGCGGATCATGAAGCGGCCAGGAATGTTCGGATTCTCGTCAACGTTCATCTTCGCTACGGTGGCTCGCCCGTCGTACTCGGTAGCGAGGGCGTCAACCGTCGGCGCCAGGCGCCGGCAGGGTCCGCACCATTCCGCCCAGAAGTCGATCAGCACGACGCCGGTCTTCACTTCCTCGTCGAAGTTACTGTCGGTGAACGTCTTGATCTTGTCGGATGCCATGTGTCTGTGTCTCCAATTCGGCGGCCCGTAACGGGCCACCCCACACCGCGAACCTCAAGGTTCGCGCCGCACTGCGCGTTCATATACTTTGACGTACTGGCCGGCTGAAGCGTCCCAGGAAAAATCCCGCCTCATCCCCCGCTGTTGGATCCCGAGCCAGGTCTTACGGTCGCGGTAGATTTCCAGCGCCCATCGCAGCGTATCGAGCAACGACTGCGCGGAGTAGTTATCGAAGCTGAAGCCGTTCCCTTCTCCCGTTCGCGGGTTGAAATTGCGAACGGTGTCGTAGAGGCCGCCGACCGCATGCACGACCGGAACGGTCCCATAACGCAGGCTGTACATCTGGTTCAGCCCGCAAGGCTCAAACCGCGACGGCATGAGGAAGAGATCCGCGCCCCCCTCGATTCGGTGCGCCAACGGCTCGTCAAAGCCGATTCGTGCACCGAGGGGGGCGGGGGCCCGCGCCGCGAGGCCAAGCCACAAATCTTCGTAACGCCGGTAGCCGTTGCCCAGAAGCACGAACGACGCGTCAAGCCTCGGAAGCACGTCGGCGATCTCGGCGATCAAGTCGAACCCTTTCTGATCGACCAGCCGCGAGATCAAGCCGACGAGCGGCCTCGCGAGCGAATCTTCGTCAGCCGGGAGTCCGAAAGCCTCGAGCACCAGGCGCTTTGCCGACCGCTTGCCTGCGACGTTCGTCGTGTCGTAGGCCTCTGGCAGGCACGGATCGCGCGCCGGATCCCACTGATCGTAATCGATTCCGTTCAGAATGCCGACGAGATCATCGGCACGGTGCCGCAGGATCCCGTCGAACCCAAAACCGAACTCCGTCGTCTGAATTTCCTCAGCGTAGCGAGGGCTGACGGTGGTGATCATGCGGCTGAACATCAGTCCGCCCTTGAGATAACTGATTCGTCCCCAGTATTCGAGTGCGTCGATGCGCATCAGATCCCAGCCGAAGCCAAGCCGGGGCAGCCAACTCGCATCGAACACGCCCTGGTAGGCGAGGTTGTGAATGGTGAAGACCGCAGGCGTGTGCGCGAGCTTCGGCGGCGCGTATCCGTTTCGCAGCAGCACCGGCGCCAGGCCCGCCTGCCAGTCGTGCCCGTGAACGATGTCGACACGAGCGTGCGTTGACGCGGCCCATTCGAGCGCTGCCATCGCGAGAAACGCAAACCGCTCCGGGTTGTCTGGATAGTCCTGTCCCGTAGTGCCGTACAAGTAGTCGCGATCGAAGTACGGTGGGTGGTCGACGAAAATCGTTCTAACCCTGCCTGTGTCCGCTATCCAGATTCGCGCGTCAGCCAGCTGGCCGCCAAGGCGAACAGTCACGGCGCCGGCCGGTTCCCCGGCAGTAACACCCCGGTATCGAGGCATCACGACGTCAACTTCATGACCGAGGCGAGAAAGCGCAGCCGGGAGTGAGCCCAGGACGTCCGCCAAACCACCCGTCTTCGCAAACGGCGCGGCTTCCGACGCGATCATGAGGATTCGCACAGGCTTGCCAACATTATCCGACTACGCTCTTCGAGCTTCGTCGGACAGGTCCGCAACCGCTCTTCGAGCTTTGGCGGAGCAGCCCGCGTTCGCCAAAGCCATCTCCGTCAAGTGGGCTTGGGGAACCCCGTAACTCATTCAGTTTGTGTATGATCGCCACGTGACTGACCCGGTAAGACCCCCACGTCCACCGCGCTCCGAGTCGCGGGAGGTCGTGGAGCTTCGCGCGATACGCGAGCAGCATCCTGAGCTGTCGGATGCCGTCGACATGCAGATCGAAGTGCTCGAGCTTTACCGCCGCATCCAAGGACGAGTGCCTCTCCCCTTCTTTGAACTGAACGCGGACATTCTCCGGCACCACCAGGAGCACGGACAGCCTCTCCTGCGCTTTGAAGATATTCGCATCGAACCGACGGACTTGCGGCTGTTGGTTCGTCAGATCGCCGAGGTACTGCACCGCCGCGGGACGCTCGAGGAGGCGGACTACCAGCGCATCCACGTGATTGGCCGCGATATGAACCTCGTGGAAGCGGCCTCGCAGTGGTACCGAAGGGGCGCGCACCGTCATGAGGTGGCGGCGATCGGTGTCGGCCACCGTCCCCCGCCAGTCGATTCCCCCTCGAGCACCGATGAAGCACTCGACCAGGTGCTCGCGCTCGCGCTGCGCCCGTGGTTGTTGCGTTGCGCAGAAGTGCTGCAACAGCGCCCGGAGCTGGCGCTCTGGACGCACCCGCATTGCGCGCTGTGCGGAGCGGAGCCCGACCTCGCGGTCATCACCCCTGCGGCCGAGCGCCACCTGATCTGCAGCCGCTGCACGCTGCGCTGGAAATTCGAGCCGCTCACGTGCCCGTACTGTCGTAACAGCAACCGCGCGCGCATCACCTCGTTCGCGACGCCTGACGGCCAATACCGCGTCTACGCCTGTGACGAGTGCCTGCGCTATCTGAAGGCGTACGATGGAAGGCGCGCCACACGTCCGGTGATGCCGGCCGTCGATAACATCGCGACGCTTCGGCTCGACGCCTACGCCGTTCAGCGAGGCTACTCGTGAACTTCGCAAGTTAGAAGTGCGAAGTTCGAAGGTCGAAGTAAGTTCGAGGTACAAAGAAAAGGCCCGCGCGATACCCGCGGGCCTTTCACATTGAAGCGACTTCTTACTTCTGAAGTTACTTCAAACTTCGAACTTCACACTTCGAACTTAGTTCGCGGCCGGAACAACAGCCGGCGTCTGGAATCCCGTCTGCGCCGGCGATGGCTCGATCGGGGCGAACCAGTCCTGCGCCTTGGTCGAAATCCAGTTGAACAGGTGGCGCGTCTCCCAGAAGCGGCCGGGGTTCGACTTCGCGCCGAGAATGACGACAGCCACTTCAGGCCCGCCCTGCGGCAACCGGAGCAGGGTTGCGAGACAGTAGCCCGCCTTGGTGATGAAACCGGTCTTCCCCGCTTGTACGTCCACGTCGCCGTTCATCACGAGCTGATTCGTGCTGTGCACGGTGATCTGCTTGCGTCCGGCGTTGACCGTATAGTACGGCGTCCGCATGATGCTCGCGATCCGCTCGTCGCCAGAGACATACGTGATCAGCTTGGCCAAGTCGTACGCGGACGAGGTGTTGTCGGCGAGGAGACCCGACGGATCCGCGTAGGTCGTGTTCTCGAGACCCAGCTCCTCCGCCTTGGCGTTCATCCGATCGATGAACCCAACTGACCCAAAGGGCGAGACTCGGGCGAGCACACGCGCGGCCGCGTTGTCCGAGGCTATGAGCAGGAGGTGCAGCAGATCGCCCGTCGTGACCTTGTAGCCGGTACGGAGATACGTGGTCGAGGCCGCACGCACGTCGGCGCGCTCGACGACGACTTGACGCGTCAGGTCAGGCTGGTCTTCTAGGAAGACCGTCGCGGTCATCACCTTCGTAATGCTCGCGATCGACCGTCGGCTCGTCGAATTGCTCTCCCAGAGGACCTTCCCATTTTCCGGGTTATAGATAATGGCTGCCTCGGCGCGAATATCGGGAACCACGCTCCCGGCATCATCGAGCTTGAAACGAGGTTCAATAGCCTCGCGGAGCGCCGCGGCCTGCACAGCCGCCCTGGAGCGCGCCGAGCGGGCACGACGCCGGGCCGCTGCCGCTCTGGCTGAGGTGGTCGGCTTCTTGAGCGTCAGCTTCTTCGGAGCCGACGAGCTCTCGGCCGTCGACTGGGGAGCTGCCGCGCTCGCAATTGCTGGGACGCCAAGGGCGGTTGCCGCGACAACGCAACAGATCAGTCGGACCGTTGCACAAAACCGGTTTCGGATCACAGGCAACCCTTTGCGAGACACATTGTTACGGAATGTTTCGGCATTCTAGCAGACAAACTGTAGCGCGCAAGAGTGTTTTGGCCGACACTGGGTCCGCCACGTTGGTATCGGTGTACCTTTTTTGGTCACCTCAACCGTTTTCTGTGCTCGGCCTTTCCAAGAAGGGTGCCACAGGATGAGTCTCTCGGAAACTGAATTTACGGTCCTCCGGCGCACCATCGCGACCCGCGGGACGGTGCGGATGGTCCTCTTCCCGATCACGATGATTGGGTGGGCGACACTGGCGCTTACGGTTTTGGTGCTCAGCGAAGCGCCGATCGCCGTGCTCTTTCCGCTGGCGGCTCTCGTCGGAGGATTCGAAGCGATCCACGCGCTATACGTCGGCGTCGAACGGATTGGACGGTATATCCAGGTGTATTACGAGAACCCCGAAACCGGCCCGAGATGGGAAACCACCGTCATGGCCGTCGGACCGGCGCTTCCGGGCGGCGGGATCGACCCACTTTTCTCGACGGTGTTCGCCAGCGCGGCGTTCATCAACATCATTCCGGCGTTGATGCCGCCACGGACCGAGATGGAAATGGGCGTAATTGGCGTCCTGCATCTGGGGTTCGTGATCAGGGTCGTGCGTGCGCGCGGCGCGGCCGCGCGGCAGCGCGCCGTGGAATTGGAATCATTCCGGGCGATTCATGCACAAATCCCAAAACCCAAATCTTAAAACATGTCTCTCCGCCCCCGCCTCTCCTTTGGCTCGATTCCGCATAGGGATCTGGGAAGTTGAGATTTGGGATTTGGATCTTGGGATTTGGGATTTTGGAGTGTACCGACTGTGCGAGACACTCGTTCCGCAATAGCACACAAGGGGGTCGGCGGCGCGCGATGCGTGTGCGCGGTCTTTCGTGTTGTTTTCCAGCATTCACGCAGATCGCGAAGCTACAGCACGGCGCGCGCACACCTCCACCTCGACAGGCACAACGATTGCAGCCCCGTCTACTCGGAGGATCGAGCCATGAGTCTGGTGCGGCTCCTGGGGTTTCGCACACTTGCTTGCGGGTGTGTCATTGGCCGGTATCGCGAACTCGCCACGAGCCGCGAGCTGACCTACATCGAAGAAAAAGGCGTTGCCTGCGCGTTGTACGGTCATCGCCGGAACCACACGATTGCGGCCGAACGCGCCGCCGTATCGTCCTCGGAGCAGTTCGCCCCCGTTCGAGTTTCCTGATTTCTTGACCACGAAGGTCGCGAAGGCCGCGTACTTCGTGGTTCCTCGCAATTTACAATCCCCTCGGTGATTCGTTTCCCCAAACCCCATTCCAGCTTCAAAATCGGCCGCGCGACGTTCCGTTTCTATCTCGGAGACTGCCTCGACGTCCTTGGGCGGCTCCCGCAGGGTTCCCTCGATGCAATCGTCACATCGCCCCCCTACAACCTGGGCATCCGCTATCGTACCTACGACGACACGATGCCGCGATCGCGGTACCTCGATTGGACCGGTCAGTGGGTCGGCCTTGCGGCGCGGGCGCTCGCAGAAGACGGATCCCTGTTCCTGAACGTCGGCAGCAAGCCGTCGGACCCCTGGACCGCGCTGGACGTGGCGCAGGCGGCACGCCCGCACCTCCGCCTGCAGAACACCATCCACTGGATCAAATCGATCGCGATCGAAAAAGCCCTCGCCGGTGCGGGCGCGAAGCTGGAGGAGGATCTTGCGGTCGGCCACTACAAGCCGATCAACAGCGAGCGCTTCCTCCACGACTGCCACGAATTCATCTTTCATTTCACGCCCAAGGGAGACACGCCACTTCGCCGCCAGGCCATTGGCGTCAAGTACCAGGACAAATCGAACGTTGCGCGCTGGCGCTCGGCCGCCAATGATTTGCGGTGCCGCGGCAACACGTGGTTCATCCCGTACGAAACGATTCAAAACCGCGAAAAGGATCGCCCGCATCCCGCCACGTTCCCGCCGCGCCTGCCCGAGATGTGCCTCCGGCTCCATGGCACTGACCGGGTCAGAACCGTGGCGGATCCGTTCCTCGGTCTCGGGGCAACCGCCGTTGCCTGCGCGCGGCTGGGGCTGAATTTCGTCGGCGTCGAGATGGACAAGGGCTATCTCGAAGAAGCCATCGAAAGGGTGAAGACGGCGAATTAGTCATACCTTTCGTTGCGTCCATGCGTTCACGTTATATAAGCTTTCGGCATGGACCTTCGGCAACTGGAGATCATCCGCGCCATCGCCGACACCGGCTCCTTCACGGCCGCGGGTGAAAAACTCCACGTTTCGCAGTCCGCAATCAGCCGGCAGATT
>ORMF011639195.1_pt1 | contig 18758 bp, 10 predicted proteins | sample 1779871 | NCBI WGS metagenome assembly ORMF01 (sample SAMEA104232316, study PRJEB22302) | groundwater metagenome | biome: forest; feature: aquifer; material: groundwater | place: USA | collected 2011-08-07 | depth 5.4 m | reverse complement strand
GGCGGCGCTCGTGATCGGCGTCATCCTCGCGTTCCTCGCCGCGGGCGGGATCATCGTGGGCTTGTCACTGTCGGTGGCCGAGCAAACCAAGCGGATCGCGATCCTGCGCTCGGTGGGCGCGCGGCTCGCGGACATCCTGTTCATCTTCCTGTGCGAGGCGTTCCTCGTCGGCGCGATCGGCGTGATCGTGGCCGGCCAGCTCCTGTGGCCGGTGATCGGCTTCGTCGACCCGGCGATCCGCGGCACGATCCCAGGCATCGACGACATCGAGAGCCTGTTCAATCCGTCGGCCGCGTTCAACCAGCTCGCCGCGGCGGTCGGGATCCTGGTCGCGCTGCTGGCCGGCCTCGTGCCGGCATTCACCGCGACGTTGATCAAACCGAGCGAGGTGCTGAAGGTCTGACGGGGCTCACCGCTTGACGCCGAGTCGCTCCTCGAGCTCGAGCGCGTAGACCTCCTCGATGCGCAGGTCGCGGACGGTCGAGACCCACGGCTCGTCGAGGGTCTTGCGCGTCTCGACCTCCACCCGCAGCTGGACCCGGTGCTTCGTGCCGCCCTCGGCGGTCTCGGGAAGGACGTCGGCGACCAGGCGGTTGCGCTCGCGGGCGTTCTCCAGCTTGTCCGTGCCGCCCTGGGGCGACCAGTCGGACTCGTAGTGGCCGACCTCGGGCTGCAGCAGCTTCTCCAGGTAGCCGTAGCTACGCGCCACGGTGCGGAGCGCGTCCCAGCACTTCTCCCGCGGCGCATCGACGAGGCGCGTCTGGGTCCAGCGCGGGTTGGTCGTGGGCTCGAGCTCGGGCGGCGGCTTGGGGATGTTCGTGACCGTGTACGAGGTGTGCTCGAGCATGATCTGCTGGTGCAGGATGTTCTCGAGCTCCGTGTCGCTCTCCTCGTCGCCCCAGTCCGCCTCCTTCTTGCTCCGCGGGTCGTCGATGTTGTCGTTGATCTCGCGCCGCACGCGGAGGAACACCTGGAGCCGACGGTCCTTCGCGGGCTTCTTCGCGTCGTCCGCGAACGGCTCGATCTTGGCCTCCACCATCCGGCGGAAGCTGGTGCGGTACTCGAACGACATGTCGTAGTTCCACTTCGTGGCGAGCACGCCCTTGACCTGGTCCGTCTCCTTCTCGTCGATCTCGAAACGATTCGAAACGACGCTGCGGAGCGTGGCCCACAGCTTGTCGCGCTCGACGGCGAGCGGGGGGCCCTCCTTGTAGGGCGGCGTCTTGCAGGCGCACAGGGCCAGCGCGGCCAGGACGGAGCACAGGTACATCGAGCGTGGCATCGAGGAGCCTCGTGGGCGGGTGAAGGAGGGGCGCACGATCGTAGCCCGTGCGGCTCCGCCGATCAACGGCGACGGTGGCGTCGGTCGCGGGCGAAGGCTATAGTGCCGACGCGTCGGCGCCGCGCGACCGCGGCGCACGCGCCCTGGCCGCCCCTGGGTCCACTCGCAGGAATCCCGCGCATGACGGATCGCACTCGCGAGCTCATCTACGACTGGAACACCGTCGGTGGCGCCGACATCGCCCCGCGCCGGCCGATCGAATTCGACGACGAGACGCTGCGCGACGGGTTGCAGTCGCCCTCGGTGCGGGACCCCGAGGTCGGCGACAAGCTCGAGATCCTCCACCTGATGGACGACCTCGGGATCCACTCCGCCGACGTGGGCCTGCCCGGTGCCGGCCCGCGGGCCCGCGAGCACGTGCGCCGGCTCGTCGAGGAGATCCGCGATGCCAAGCTGGCGATCCGTCCCAACTGCGCCGCGCGGACGCTGGTCCAGGACATCCAGCCCGTCGCGGACGTCGTTCAGGCGACCGGTGTGGCTATCGAGGTCTGCGTGTTCATCGGCTCGAGCCCGATCCGCCAGTACGCCGAGGACTGGACGCTCGACAAGATGCTGCACCACACCGAGACCGCGGTGCGGTTCGCCGTCGCGCAGGGGCTGCCCGTGATGTACGTCACGGAGGACACGACGCGCGCCAAGCCCGACGACCTGCGCGCGCTCTACACGCTGGCGATCGAGTGCGGCGCGCGCCGGGTCTGCGTGTGCGACACGTGCGGGCACGTCACGCCGATGGGCGTGCGCAACCTGATCCGCCACGTTCAGCGCATCGTCGCGGACGCCAAGGTCCCCGACGTCAGGATCGACTGGCACGGGCATCGCGACCGCGGGATCGACCTGCCGAACACCTTTGCCGCGATCGACGCCGGGGTCGACCGCGTGCACGGGACGGCGCTCGGAATCGGCGAGCGCGTCGGCAACACGCCGATGGACCTGTTGTTGGTGAACCTGAAGCTCATGGGGTTGATCTCGAACGACCTGTCTGCCCTCGCGCGTTACACCGCCAAGGTCAGCGAGGCGGTCGGGGTGCCGATTCCCGTGAACTACCCGGTGTTCGGCCACGACGCGTTCGAGACGGCGACCGGCGTGCATGCGTCGGCCGTCATCAAGGCGTTCGGCAAGGGCGACGCGTGGCTCGCCGACCGCGTGTACTCGGGTGTGCCGGCCGCGGACTTCGGCCGCGAGCAGCGCATCCGCATCGGCCCGATGAGCGGCAAGAGCAACGTCGTGTACTGGCTCGAGCGCAACGCGATCGCACCCGCCCCCGAGCTCGTCGACGCGATCTTTGCCGTCGCCAAGCAGACCCCGCACCTGTTGAGCGACGCCGAGGTCATGGCCGTCGTCTCGTCGCACCGGTAGTCAGGAGCCTGACCATGTCGAGAGTCGCGATCGTGCTGGTGGCCGCCGCGGCGCTACTTGCGTCGCTCGGCCTTCCTTCCGCCGACGCGGACGAGGCCCTGCTCGCTGACGGCACGAAGCTCGTGGGTCGGAAGCTGCGCGAGGAGGCGGACCGGGTCTACTTCGAGCTGCGCTTCGGTGCGCGGTGGATCCAGAAGGCGGACATCAAGTCGATCACGCCGGGGCCGGTGCCGTGGGAGAAGACCGCCGCGCCGGGCGAGGCGCCCGAGGAGGTGATCCCCGGCATCATCGACTTCAACTTCCTCCAACGCGTCGTGTTCCGGCTCGTGAACCGCTACCAGAGCGACCTGATGGTCAAGATCTGGAACGACCCGGCCGTCCAGTCGTCGTTCATGGACGACCTCGCCGAGTCCAAGACCACGACGCTCAAGCTCGAGCTCTCGAAGCTCGGTCGCATGCCGCACGTCGCCCTGGTTCGGGCCTACCAGGTCGCCGCGCGACGCCAGATCGCCTATCTCCAGCAGCAGACGATCCAGCGCGCCCACAGGTCCAAGCTCCTTCCACCCGAGCTCAAGAAGCCGGACTTTGGCCAGCTCAAGACCGCGCTCCAGGAGTGGCTGCTCCGCACGCCCCGTGGCCAGCACGAGGACAAGCGTGAGACCGCGCGCTTGATGCTCTCTCGCGCGGGCGTGCTCGAGAACGAGCTGGACCTGATCGACCGGGCCAGCGACCCCAAGGCCCTCGACCTCCAGCTCAAGAACGAGGAGACCGCGGTCGAGCGGAAGTTCGCGGAGCTTTTGGTGACGCCGACGTGGTCACTCCACGGGAAGGTGTCGGAGGTGACCCACAAAAACGGGTGGGACACGATCGTGCAACTCACGACCGCGGGCGCCAACAGCCTGGGGCGCACGCTCGAAGAGATCCACCTGCGCCTGCGCAACGAGGCGATCGACGGCGACGCGGTTTTGTACGACGCGAGCGGCTTCACCGGCGAGTTCCGGTTCCCGATCCACAACATCGGCGGGTTTCCTGCCGTGCTCCACCGCTACCGGCTCGTCTACCGGGACAAGCTGGTGTGCGACTACTTCCTGCTGCGCGTGGACAATCGCGCGTACTACGGCCTCATCGTTCGCGAGACGGACCTGTGGTACGCGGCCGTGATCCCCGAGTAGCGGGCTACTCGAGGCCGGCGAGGACTTCTTCGACCGATCGCAGCCCGACCAGCGTCCGCACGGTGACGCCATTCGCGTCCAGGATCACGATGGCCGGGGTGGCCGTGACGTTGTAGTACGTCGCGGTCGGCACGTCCGCGCCCACGTCGACCTCCACCCGCTCGAACGCTTCGAGCGCGGCTTTGACCTTCTCGTCGGCGAGGGTCGTCTTTTTCATCTTGGCGCACACCGCGCATCCCTGGGCGTGGAACGAGACGAAGATGCGTTTGCCGTTGCTCTTGGCGAGGGCCGCGCGGATCGTTCCGGGCAGGTTGCTGACGTCGCCCTCTTTGCGCGCCTTGGCGCCCACGGTTTCGATCGCCTCGATCACCTGTTCGGGCGTGGGTGTGCCGCCCGAGGGCACGACGCGAAGCTTGTCCGCCGCGAGGTCGATCTCGAAGTAGCCGGACTCGATCACGCCGCGGACCGCGACGATGACCTGCTCGGGGTTGGGGCCCGAGCCCCGCATCGAGCAACCCGCCATTTTCCGCCAGTTCGAGATCTCGATCCCGTACGCTCCTTCGGTGGGCAGGGTCAGCACCTGCTTCGCGAGTGCAGGAGGCAGCTTGTCCCGGTTCGCGAGCTGCACCAGGTACCCGAGCTGGCGCAGTGCGCGCTCGAACGCGAGGAGGTCCGCGTGCTCGGGGTCCGTGCAGCGCAGCGTCATGCGCTTCTTGACGGGGTCGACGCGCACGCTGTTGGCCCACGGGTACCGGTCGCGGTTGTTCGCCTCGAGCCCGATGCGCTTCGGGCACTCGATCCGGCACACCATGGTGGGCACGTCGTACACGAGCTCGACGTCCTTGCGTTCGGGTGGCCGTACCTGGACCGTGGTGGAGCCCGCCCCGGCAGATCCGCCCTCTTTCGTCGGAGGTGTCACAGGCGGTGGAGTTTCGGGCCCGCCGCATGCGACCAGGAGCACGCCGCCGCAGGCGAGGAGGAGCGTGCGTGCGACGAGGGTCGCCGTCACGGTGGAGCGCAACGTCAGCTGCGCGCTCGATGTACATGTGCGCATGGTGGATCGGCCTTGGTAGGTGGGCGGTCGCGGGTCGTTCACTCCACGATATGCCCCCGCCACCCGATGCGCAACGCGCGCCCGACCGTGCTACTACCGTTGCGGCCGCCGTCCGCGCATGGGATGGTGAGTCGATCGACACACCGAGGAGGTGCGCGATGCCGGATCCGCTCGAGATGCCCAACGGCCACCAGCAGTTCCCCTCGACGCACTGGTCGGAGCTCCTCCAGCTCAACGACCCGCGCCACCCCCTGTACGCGGAGACGTTGAACGCACTGATCGCCTCGTATTGGAAGCCGGCTTACCATTACGTGCGCGCGCTGCGCACCGTGCAGGTCAGCGAGGCGATGGATCTCACGCAGCAGTTCTTCACGATGTTGCTGGCGCGCGGCGACTTCGAGCGGCTCACGCCCGAGCGCGGGAGCTTTCGGGGGTTCCTCAAGACCGCCTTGCGCAACTTCCTGGTGAGCCATGATCGCAGCGTCGCGGCGCGCCGCCCCAAGGGCGAGGCGAAGCTGTTCCACTTCGACCCCTCGGACGTCGAGTGGATGAAGGCCGCGAGCCCGGATGCCGAGGACGACCCCGAGCGTGCGTTCGACAAGGCATGGGCGCAGGTCGTGCTCCTCGAGGCGGTGGAGGAGCTCGAGCGCGGCCTCGTGGCTCGCGACAAGGCGGTGTACTTCCAGATCTTCCGCGCGTACTGCATCTCTCCCGCGGGGATGGACTGGGGGAGCGTGATCATTGGGGACGACGGCCCGCCCGACGCGCCCACCTACGGCGAGCTTGCCGCGAAGTACGGCGTCAACGAGGATGCGGTCCGCAATTACCTCCGCTTCGCCCGCAAGGAGCTGCGCGACATCCTCAAGTCCCGCGTCGCCGCGTACCTGGATCCGGGCGCGGACATCGAGCGCGAGCTGCGGTTCATCCTCTCGCCGTGAGGTCGCGAGGTCGTCGGTTGCGCAACGCTTCTGAAATCCCATAGACTGACTACGCCATGGCGCGCACTCCGGGTGTCGAGCTCGACCGGCTGAAGGCGTTTCTCGCGGGCACGGACGACGACGACGTGGATCCGCCTCCGTCGACCGTCGCTGCCTCGCCCGAGCGCACGATCGGCTTCTGCTGCCTGGGTTGCGAGTCCTACACCTACATCGCTGCGGGCGAGGCGAGCTCCGCCCCCCAGTGCGCGCGCTGCGGTGGTCCGATGGAACCGTGGTGGGAGGCGGCGAGCGGGGCGCCGGGCGAGGGCTGCCGGCTCGATCGGTACCAGCTCGTGGGCGAGATCGGGCGCGGCGGCATGGGCGTGGTCTACGAGGCCCGCGACCCCGCCCTCGATCGCCGCGTGGCGATCAAGATGCTCAAGGATCCGAGCGGCTCGCCGGGCAAGATCGAGCGCCTGCATCGCGAGGCCCAGCTCCTGGCCCAGCTCCAGCACGCCAACATCGTCGCGATCCACGAGGTGGGGCTCGTGCCCGGGCCGATGGGGCGGCCCGGCGCGCCGTACATCGTGATGGAGCTCGCGGAGCGCACGAGCTTTCGGGACCTGCTCGCGCCGCTCGCGCGCGACAAGCGCATCGAGCTCGTGGCGAAGGTGGCTCGCGCGATCGGCCACGCGCACGCCAAGGGCGTGATCCACCGCGACCTCAAGCCCGAGAACATCCTCGTGCGCGGGGACGGCGAGCCGATCGTGACGGACTTCGGCCTGGCGCGACGCACCGCGGACTCGGAGGTCTCGAAGGCGCTCACGCGTACGGGCGCGATCATGGGCACCGTGCCCTACATGGCGCCGGAGCAGTTGCTCGGGCGCACGGCCGAGATCGGGCCCGCCTCCGACGTGTGGGCGCTGGGCGCGATGTTGTACGAGGTGCTGACCGGCCGTCTGCCGTTCACGGGCACGGCCGCGGAGCTGTACCAACGCATTCCACACGATGACCCGGTTCTTCCGCGCAAGCTCGACCGCGCGATTCCGACGGATATCCAGACGATCTGCCTCGCGTGCCTCGAGAAGGCGCCCGGCAAGCGCTACAGTGATGCGTCGGCCCTCGCGGACGATCTCGCCAATGCGCTCGCGGGGCGGCCCATCGCGGCGCGTCCGGGGCCGAGCATCGCGCGCGCATGGCGCAACCTGCGGCGACACCCGTGGTACGCGGCGGCCGGGCTGCTTCTCCTCGCCGCGGCGGCGGTGGGCGTGTCGTGGCGTGCCCGCGAGGCCGCGCTCGTCGCCGAGGCGGAGCGCACGCGACTGGCGTGGCATGCGCTCGAGGCTCAGGTTGCCGAGGCGCGCCGGGTGGTCGCGGAGTGGGACCAGCAGCGGTACGGTCGCCGCCCGCACCCACTCGTAGCGCACCGGAGGCGGATGACGTCGGTCAAGGATTCGCTCGCGGAGGCCGTGACGCACCACGCGTCGGCCCACGAGGCGCTCGCCGAGCTGGGCTGGCTGCGCTTCCAGCTCGGCGACCTCACGGCCGCGAGGCGCACGCTCGAGCGCGCGATCGAGCTCGCTCCCGAGGACGGGCTGTACCGGTTTCGCCTGGGCCGCGTCCTGATGGCGTTTTACGAGCGCGAGGAGGGGAAGTCGTTCCGCGTGTGTGCCCACAGTTACCCGGAGACCTTCGCACGGTTGGCCCAGGCGCTCGCAACGCAGCGCGGGGCGATCGTCGAGCAATTCCGCGCCGCCGCGGCACGCCTCGATCGCGACCGTTCGCCCGCGTGGATGCGCGACTACGCGAGCGCTTACGCCGCATGGTTCACGGGCGACGTCGAGCTCGCGCGCACGCAGTGCGAGCGGATGGCCCAGGAGTATCCGCTCGGGGGCGAGGAGGCGTTGATGCTGCTCGGGCACATGGCCGAGCGGGCGGTCGATCGGATCGCGTGGTACGACAAGGCGATCGAGAGCGCTGGCTCGTTCAGCGATGCGTACCTCGCGGCGGCGCAGGCGCGAATCCGCTGCGCGAGCATGACCGTGGGGCCACAGGACGCGCCGCCTCCTTCTCGGGAGCAGGCACGGGCGTGGTTCGCGGAGGCGATCGCGCTCGCGCGCGAGGCGATCGGGATCGACGACGAGTCGACCGGCGCGCGGATCGCGCTGGGGGCTGCGGAGCTCGAGCGCGGACGGTTCGAGCGGGGGACGGGCACATCGCGCGAGGCTGTCGAGTCCGCGTTCCTCGCGGCGGCGATGGCGTTCCAGGGCGCGGTTGCGATCGACTCCGAGGCTTTCGAGGCGTGGCTGGGTCGGGGTGAGGCCGCGCGCGAGCTCGCGGTCGCAATGGAGGACCCGGGCCGGTCCGCCAGTTGGTTCGCGTGGTCCGAGGCGTGGCTCGGTAGGGCCGTCGCGTTGGACGAAGGGGCGGCGCGGGGCTGGGAGCAGCGGGCGCGGCTGTACCTGGAGATGGGGGATTGCTCGCAGGCGCGTGACGCCCTCGTGAAGGCACGGACCCTGGAGCCGATGTTGGAGCAGTATCTGGAACCGCTGTTACAGGCGTGCTGGGCGTCGCACGCGAAGCCCGGGGGATAGCCGCCTTACTCCCGAGGTCGAAACCCCTCGGGCACCTGCTCCCATCGCCGGTCGCGTTCCGCGCGATCGACGCACATCCTTTCGAGCCGTAGAGCGAGGCCACGGCCGATCTCGCCGCGGTCCTCGTCCTCGGCCGCATCGAGCACGGACGCGAACGCCGCCGGGTCGTGCCACATCCGCCACCCGAGGCCATCGCCGTATCCCGTGAGCAGCGCCGCACGCTCGTCGGCATCCGCGACCGCGTCGAGCGCGCGCTGGTAGCTGAGCGCCCAAGGAAAGCGCTGCCCGAGGCAGCGGCCGAACCCCTCGAGCGCCGCCGCGCGCAGGCTCTCCGGGAGGGCGACGAGCTCCGCGACCGAGCCCGGCGCGCCGAGGTCGCGCCACGCGACGCCGTAGCCATAGCCGCTCGCCAGGTCCGCAGCATGGACCGGATGGCGTGTCGCGAGCTCGACGAGCGTCCCGTCGAGGCCGTCCTCGCCGAGGGACTGCCCGGCCCCACGCGCGTGGGCGGGGTCGACGCGCTCCCGCGCGAGGGCGTCGGCCGGCGCGTAGCCCCAGATGCGCCAACCCCAGTCGTGGTCGCTCGCGGCCGGCGCGTCGTACACGGGGCGACGTGCGGGAGACCACGACCACAGGGGCGCGATCGGCACCAGGTGCAGGAGGGCAAGGCCCACGATCGCCACGCGCGCGAGGTGCCGATGCCGGGCGATCCGCGCGACGAGCGCCGCGGCGAGGATCGCGTCCGTCGGGGCGAGCAGCACGAGGAGGTAGTGTGATTGCACGGCGGTGGTGCAGTACGCGGCGAGGTACGTCGCGTGCAACGCCACCGCCCAGGCGAGCGGTGGGACCGGCCCGACGGCGCGAAACGGAGCGAGCGGCAGCCGCGCGAGGACCCGGCGCACGTGCCACGCGCTCGCCGCGAACACGGCGAGCGAGACCGCGCGCTGGATCGCCACGCAGGGGTGGAGCGCCTCGCCCCGCGCGTGGCCGTAGTCGAAATCGGTCGTGCCGCCGGTCGCCAGCGCGACGAGCGACGCGAGCCAGCGGCTCACCCCGCTGAGCATTTGCCCGGGACGGCGGCCGCGCACCTCGAGGACCGGCACGCCGTAGACGAGTGCGTTCGTGAGCGGGATCGCGAGACCCACGAGCAGGCCCAGCCCAAGAAACGCGACCGCCCGGCGCGACACGGGTGTGGCATGGCACGACGCGGCGAGCGCAAGGGCGAGGAGGGCGCAGCTCGGTACCAGCGCGTACGAGAACGACACGCCGAGGCCGCTCGCCACCCCGAGCGCGAGCAGGAGGTGGGGGCGCGGCCCGCCGCGCCGCACGCGCTCGAGCACGAGCCAGGTGAGCGCGAGGAACGGCAACACCTCGGAGGTGTCCCCGAGCGTCTGGACGCCGCGGAAGATCAGCGCCGGTGGGCCGACCGCGAACAAGAGCCCGGCGGCCAGGCCGACGCGGTCCCCGAGCCACGCCATCGCCCATGCGGTGAACACCACGACGCCCGCGACGGACATCGCGATCGATGCGAGCTTGAGCCCCAGCAACGTCGGGCCCACCACCCACATCCATGGTGCTGCGAGCGCGCCCATCATCGTGGTGCCCGATTCGTAGACCGTGTAGGCGAGCCGCGTGGGCGCGACGTCCGGCGATCCTGCGAGCAGGCGGCTCGCCACGTACGCGGGGAACCCCTCCTCGACGTTGAGCGTCACGCCCATCGCTCCGTGGAGCACGCCCACCAGCAACCCCAGGTGGAGGAGCGCGAGCGCCCCCACGCGATATCGACGCGCAGCAGGGGTGAACGGTTCGGGCTCTACATGGATCAACGGCGTGCCTTTTCGTATAATCCCGATCGCAAGTCGTGATGCCAGAAGACGGTGCGGGCATCTATGTCGAGCGCGCAACGGTTGCGCGACGTGAACCCCGCTCGGAGACGACCACCTGTGGCGCGTAAGTCGGCCAGCGACATCCTGCTAGTCTCGCCGCCGCCCTGGGACGTCGACAACCCTCCTGTCAACGTGGCGTTGCTGTCGAGCTACCTGCGCAAGCAGGGCTACGATACCGCGTGCCTCGACCTCAACATCTGGCTGTACAACAAGATCGACGAGAACTTCCGGTACCTGTGGCTGTTCGAGAGCTCGCCGTACTGGAAGAACGAGCACTCCTACCAGGAAATCCGCGCCGCGATCGCGCCCGTGTGGGACGAGCTCGTCGATCAGGTGTGCCGCGTCAAGACGGACCTCGTGGGCATCTCCCTCGCCGACAGCCGCGAGATGTTCACGGTCGACCTCGTGCAGGCCGTGAAGCAGCGCCGGCCAGACCTCAAGATCGTCCTCGGCGGCCCGGCGTGCTCCTCGCCCGGGCAGCTCGCCCCGTTCACGCGGCAGTGCGCCGGGCTGATCGAGTGCTACGTCTTCGGCGAAGGCGAGGTCACGCTGGAAGAGACGATGCGCGCCCTGCGCGACGGCACGCCGCTGTCGGAGGTGCGCGGGATCTGGCTGCCGGTCGAGGGCGGGCGCCGCCTCGAGGCGACGTCCGCGCGGCCGCGTGCGCCGATCGGCGAGCTGCCGTTCCCGACCTACCAGGAGTTCGACCTCACTCAGTACCGCCAGAACACGCTCGTGATGGTGTGGAGCCGAGGCTGTCCCGCGCGCTGCACGTTTTGCGACGTGCCGGGCATCTGGGGCAAATTCCGCTTCCGCGCCGCGGAGAACATCTTCGACGAGATCCGCTACCACGTCGAAAAGAACCGCATTCGCGACTACATGATCTTCGACTCGGTCGTGAACGGGAACATCCGCGAGCTCGAGCGCCTGTGCGACATGGTCATCGACGCCGGCCTGCCGATCTCGTGGCAGGCCCTCGTCACGCCCCGCAAGCAGATGACGCGTCAGCTGTACTTCAAGATGGCGAAGTCCGGTTGCCACCGCCTCGAGTTCGGCCTGGAATCGGGCTCGGATCCGGTGCTCGCCGGCATGGTGAAGATGTTCAACTCCGGGATCGCCGCCAAGAACCTGCGCGATGCCCACGACGCCGGCATCAAGACCGTGTGCTTCGTGATGGTCGGCTTCCCCGGCGAGACCGAGCAGAACTTCCAGGAGACGATCCAGTTCCTCGAGGAGCACAAGTCCTCGATCGACGAGATCAGCACGATCAACACGGCCGTGATCTTGGACCAGGCCGAGCTCTCGGTGCTCGCCGACAAGGTCTACGACATCGAGCGTCCGGCCCATCGCGGCGACTACCACTGGTCGATGCCCGGCAACGACTACGAGGTGCGTCGCGATCGCGCCCAGCGCATGGTGGAGGCGGTCGAGCGCATCGGGATCAAGCTCGTCAAGACCAACCTGCTCGAGGGCGAGAACCATTGCACGATCAACACCGGCAAGACCGGGTCGATGGTGCTGGAGCCGCCCGTCCTCGAGCGCAAGGCCGAGTACTTCCGCAAGAAGCACGCCGACCCGGCCGCCCCGCACCTGCTGCTCGTGATGCCGCCGCCGTGGGGCACGAGCACGCCGCCGCTCGGCGTGAGCTACCTCGCGACCCATGCGCGCAGCGTCGGCTATCGGGTGAAGGTCCTCGACTTCAACATCGATTGCTACCGCGCCGTCCCGACCGCCAAGCGGCTGCTGTGGGATCCGAGCTACGCGCCGCACTGGAATCACGCCGCGGCGTTCGGCGAGACGCTCGCGCTGCTCGAGCCGGCGATCGACGCGCTCGTGCACGAGATCGTGGCCCTGGCACCGGGCATGCTCGGCTTCAGCGTGCACTGCGACAACCGGCTCCTCGTCCTCGAGCTCATCCGCCGCATCAAGCCGCGCCTCCCGTTCACCCTGATTGCCGCGGGCGGCATGGAGATGTTGTCCAGCACCGGGCGCAACCTGATGCAGCCGCGCGGCGCGGTCGATGCGTTCGTGGTGGGCGAAGGCGAACGCCCACTCGTCGAGCTCATGGACCGCATGCGCGACGGCCGCGAGCTCAATGGGATCAAGGGCGTGCAGCTGTTCCGCGACGGCGGCTACGCCCCGCTCGAGCCCGCCCCGCTGTGGGCCAAGCTCGACGAGATCGCCTGGCCGGACTTCCGCGATTACGACCTCGCGAAGTACGACACCCCGATGTTGCCGCTTCTGTTCTGCCGCGGCTGCATCGCGCAGTGTGCGTTCTGCGACGACCGCGTGATCATGGGCACGTTCCGCATCCGCACGAGCGAGCACATGGTGCGGGAGATCGAGGAGCACGTTGCCCAGGGCGTGGAGCAGTTCATCTTCAACGACCTGTTGATCAACTCGAACGTGCGCCGCCTGGAGGACCTCTGCGACCTGATCATCGAACGCGGCCTGGGCGGCAGGATCCGCTGGATGGGCAACGCGATCGTTCGCAACCAGATGACCGCCGAGCTCCTCGTGAAGATGCGCCGCGCGGGCTGCTGGGCGTTGATGTACGGAATCGAGTCGGGCTCGGCCACCGTGCTCAAGGCCATGAAGAAGATGTTCTCGCCCGAGATGGCCGACGTCGTGCTCGCCGCCACTCGCGATGCCGGGATCGAGGCGTGGTGCAACTTCATCGTCGGCTTTCCCGGCGAGGGCGAGGCGGAGCTCCAGGAGACCGTCGACTTCATCAACCGCAACAAGGCGAGCATTGCTCGCGTCGCGGTCATCAACAAGTGCAACGTGCTGCCGGAGACCGAGCTCGCGCGTCACCCGGAGAAGTACGGCATCCAGTACCCCGACAACGCCGAGACCGACCACTACTGCTGGTTCACCACCGACGGCAACACCAACGAGGCGCGCACGCTGCGTGCCGAGAAGATCCTGGAGTTGCTCGGGCGACTCGAGATCCCGATCGGCCAGACCAACTTCCTCGCCCAGGGCGAGGCGGATGCGGTCCGGTCCACGTCCGACTACGCGCCCGGCTCGTTCCTGCGTAGCCGGCAGGCCGACGAGCTGGTCCAAGGTGCCCCGCGCACCCCGGAGACGACGATGAGCGACACGCCCCGCGACCCGGTCCGCCCGAGCGACGCGCCGATGCCCCCCGTTCCGATGGCGTTCGGCATGGCGTCCGCAGCGTCGAGCGGCTGCTGTGGCGGCGGAGGCGGCGCGAGCGGCGGCTGTTGCAGCGACCCGGCCGACGCGCACGAGCACGACGCGTGCGGTCACGACCACGGCCACGCGCACGCCCATCCGATCCATGGAGCGAACGGTAACGGCACGAACGGCAAGGTCGCGAAGGCACCGCCGCGGATCCCGATCATCGCCGCGCCGCAGGGTCTCGTCCTCGATCCCCACCCGTCGCACCACGTCGCGCCGGCGAAGTCCGAGCGTCACATCGCGCTGTGCGCGGTCCCGCCTTGGGGCGTCGAGGATCCGCCGGTCGGCATCGGCTACATTGCGACGTACCTGCGCAAGCGCGGCTGGGACATCTCGATCTTCGACCTGAACGCGGAGTGGCACCACCGCGCCGCCGACGAGTACAAGGCGCTGTGGCACGTCGAGAACAAGAACCTCTGGAACCAGAATCCGTCCTACGACGAGACCCTCCGCATCTTCGGCCACGAGCTCGATCTCGCCGCGGACCGCATCGTCGCCTCGGGCGCCCCGTACGTGGGCCTGTCCGTGGTCGACCCGCGCGAGCGGCTCTCGGCCGAGCTCGCGCGGCGAGTGCGCGAGCGCGACCCGTCGGTGCGCGTCGTGTTCGGCGGTGCCCAGTGCTTCACCGCGGAGGGCCGCGCGCTGTTCTACGGCGACCACGGCCGCTGCATCGACGCGTTGATCGGGGGCGAAGGCGAGCACAGCGTGCTCGAGCTGCTCGAGAGCTGGGAGCAGGGCAAGTTCACGCCGATCCAGGGCGTGCAGCTCATGCAGGATGGTCGGCCGTACGGGCCGTTCGTCGAGCGCCGCTTCGACTCGGACGTGGATGCGATGGGCTTCCCGACCTACACCGAGGGCTTCCCGCTCGACAAGTACGTGAAGAAGCGCCTGGTGATGACGTGGAGCCGGAGCTGCGCGGGCAACTGCTCGTTTTGCAAGGAGAAGGCGATCTGGGGCAGCTTCCGCAGCCGCACCCCGGGCCACGTGATCGAGGAGATCAAGCACCACATCGACGTGCACGGGATCTCCAACTACGCGATCTTCGACAGCGCCGTGAACTCGCACCCCGGGATCATTCGCGCGATCTGCGAGCGCATCGTCGCCGAGAAGCTGGACATCCGCTGGCAGGCGATGGCGATCCCGCGGAAGGCGATGGAACCCGATCTGCTCGAGCTCATGCACGCCGCCGGTTGCCGCAAGCTGATCTACGGCGTCGAGAGCGGCTCGGACGTCGTGCTCGCGCAGATGCGCAAGATGTTCAAGGCCGAGGACGCGCAGGCCGTGATCCGCGAGACGCACAAGGCGGGCATCAAGGCCACGATCAACATCCTCACGGGGTTCCCCGCGGAGGGCGAGAAGGAGTTCCAGGAGACGCTCGACTTCCTGTCGCGCAACGCCGGCTACATCGACATGATCGACTCGATCTCGGACCTGCAGCTCGTGCCCGGGACGATCGTGTCGTGCTACGCCGAGACCTTCGGGATCGATGTGCCCAAGGACGGCGGCCACTACCAGTGGACGTCGGGCGACCACAACACGCACGCCAAGCGCAAGGACCGGATCCGCCGCATCGTCGAGCTCGCGCACGAGCTCAAGATCCCGATGCTGCAATCGAACACCTTCGACGAGGGCAAGCAGTTCCTGCTGTCGAAGAAGAGCGACGAGATCAAGCTCGACAACTTCCGCAGCCACGTGAACAACCTCAACACCTTCAAGGCGAAGGGCAAGGTGCGTCGCGAGGTGCGGTTCGACAAGATCAGCAAGAGTCTGCTGGTGGTGAGCCCGTACTTCAACGTGCGCACGCAGCCCGCGAACTTGGACGGGGTGATGTCGGCCCTGTACTGCCACGACCACAACCCGCTCGCGAGCCACCTCAACACGCGCTACTACATGAAGGCCACGGCCGAGGCGGACAAGGCGTTCTGGGTCGAGGCCGAGACGCGCGTGAACGACCCCGCTTTCGCGGACGCCTACGCGGCGCGGACGAGCGCGATCCTGGACGACGTCACCGCGCAGCTCACGCGCCACGACATGCCGCGCCTCGTGCTCCACACGGCGCCCACGACCACGGATTTCGTCGAGGCCCTGCTCGCGCGGGTGATCGACCACACCGACAGTCCCGACTACGTGCTCGACCTCACGGGCCGGGTGACTCCGCGGCTCCTCGAGCTCGCGGCCCAGGCGCCGCCCACGGAGATCGTCTACGACTGGGGCATGATCCCGCTCCACGGCGCGCGGCTCGTGGTGCTCGACCCCGCGGACCCGGCTGGTTGCGCCCGCGCCGTCGCCGGCGCCGCGTTGGGCCTCGCGCGCAAGCGCGACGGGCTGTACCTGGCCGGTATGCACCGCGCGAGCGCACGCGAGGTTGCGGCGGTGGTGGACGCGCTGGCCGGCACGACCGTGCGTTGGGCCGCGACGTTCGATCCCGCGGCGCTCGTCGCCACGGATCCGGACGCGCTCGCGCGCGCCGGGTGCGTGGCGGTGGTGCCGCCGCTCATGGAGGTGGAGGACGGCTTCCTCGAGCGCATCGGCGCGGGCTACGACGCGGCCGCGCTCGGGGCCGCCTTCGACGCGCTCATCGCGCGTGGCATCGCCGTCGAGCCCACGATCGAGATCGGACATCCCCACGCCGGCGACGCGGCCTACGCCGCGACGCTCGTGTTCTTCCGCGCGTTCGCCGGGCGGATCGCCAAGGTGCGCGCGCTCTCGACCTACATGATTCGGCCGGGGTCGGAGCTCGACGGGACGGAGGAGCGGACGGGGTTGTACTACCCGCGCATCCAGCGGCTGCACACCTGGCACGACCGCTTCGCCAACAACTTCATGTACCGCGGCAAGCGTCTGCGCGAGCTGATCATCTTCCTGCTCGGGCACGACTACGACTTCCCGAGCCGCTACATTCCGGGGGCTGGGCCGTTCCTGCGTCATCGCGACCGGATCTTCAGCCGCCTCGAGCGTCAGTGTGGCGGCACGCGCACGACGGTCGCGCGCCACCCGCGTGCGGTGCCGATGGCCGAAGTCGCGGGTTAGCACCATGCCTCGGCCGATCCGGCTCGCCTCCAACCGTCCAGCGCGCGCGCGGTGACCCGCGCGGAGGTCCTCCTCGCCGCCGCGGCGACGATCGCCGCTGCTGCGTACTTCGAGCCGTTCGTGGGCTATTGGGACGGCTACGACTACCTCGCGTGCATGGTCGAGGGGCGACCGTCGGGGCTGCTACTCGGGCGGCCGTGCTTCGTGTTCCTGGGGTGGCTCGTCGCGAAGGCGTGGGCCGCGTGCGGCGGGTCGCTCGAGACGGTCCACGTGCCGGTCAAGCTGCTCGTGTTCGCGTGTGCCGCGCCGTTCGTGGTGGTGGCGCACCGGTTGTTCCTCGTGCTCGGCGTGGGTCCCGTCGTGGCGCGGCGCGCGGCGCTCTTGCTCGCGGCCTCGCCCGTCCTGGCGTCGATGACCAGCCAGGTGCTCACGGAGCCTCCGATGTTGCTGGTCGGCTACGTGGGGCTCCTGTGGTGGGCGCGCGGTTACGCGGCGAATTCGCTCTCGCGTGTGGCCCTGGGCGGCGCGCTCGTCGGCGTGGCCTTCGGCTTTCGCGAGCAGGCGGTGCTGTTGCTGCCGCTCGCGCTCGCGCTGGCGTTGCTCGCCCCGTCGCGACGCGTGCTGCTCACGGTGGTCGGTGGGGCGGCCTGCGCGCTCACCGCGGGTGCGCCCCCCGCGTGGCTTGCGATCTCGGATCCCGCCTACGTCGCGAACGCGCGGGACTGGCTCGACGTGATGTCGCGCGAGCGCGGCCTCCATCCGCTCGGTGCGGACCAGGCGGCGATTTGGTTCACGTGGCTCGTCGCGAGCCAACCCATCGCGGTGTGGTTCGGCCCGGCCGGCATGGTGCGGCTCGTGCGGTTCGCGCGCCGGACCGCCGTCGCGCGTCCCGGAGCGGTGTTCGCCGGCGTCTCGCTCGTGCTGCTCGCGCTGTTCGGCACGTTTCAGGACCTCGTGCACAGCCCGCGGTACTTGCTGTTTGGCGCCCCGGGCTTGGCGGTCGCGGGGGCGATCGGGCTCGAGCCGTGGGCGCGCCGGCTGGGCGCGGTGCGGTTCGATCGCGGTTTCTCGCTCGCGCTGTGCGCCACGCTCGTCGTGGGCTATGCCGTGCAGCACGACGAGCGCCGGCTGCACCACAAGGCCGGGGGCTACGCGATGGCGACCCTCGATCGCATGCCACGAGGCGCGGTGCTGATCGTCGGTCAGCTTGCCCCGCTCGTACACTATCTCGAGGCCGCGCGTGGCGACCCGGGGCGCTGGGAGCTGATCGAGCCCGGCTGGGCGTGGCCGCGCGGACGGCTCGGAGCGGTGATCGACGCGCACCTCGCGCTGGACCGTGCGGTGTACATCGACTTGGATCCCCTGACCTGGCTCGGTGCGCGGATGCACGAGGAGCTCGCCGAGTGGGCGACGGTGCGCGAGCGCTACCGGGTGGAGCGGGCGGAGGGTGGGCTGTTCCGCGTGAGGTCGGGCACGTAGCTTCGCGTCTCGGCTGAGGAGGCGGCGATGCGAGTCCGCACGAAGGTCGTGGTCGTCCTGCAGGTCGCGTTGGGCATCGGTCTCGGCTACGTCGGCGTCGCCCTCGTCGCGGAACGCGACGAGGCGCTGGCCAGAGGCGAGGTTGCCGCGGCGACGCACGAGAGCCAGGTGGCGGCGTTGCGCGAGGAGAGCCGGCAGGTCGCCCTCGCGCTGGCGGAGAGCCGGCAGGTCGCCCTTGCGCTAGCGGCGTCGGTGGAATCGCTGAACGCGGAGGTGCAGCGGCGCGCGGAAACGAACGCGTGGCTCGAGGCGCAACTCGTCCTCGCCCGGCGTATGTTGAGCGAGCGCGAGTCCCCCAAGCCCCAAACGAACTGGTCGTGGAAGGTCGACGGGGTAGTCGAACGCGTCGACGCAAAGGCGCTGCAGCTCTCCATCGATCTCGGGACGGGCGATGGCGTTCGGATCGGGATGCCGTTTCACGTGTACCGGCATGGGACCTTCGTGTGTACGGCCGTTGTCGAGAGCGTCGAGGAGGACTGCGCAACGGCGTGCTTTCGCCTCGCGGGAGGGGCGGCCGCGGTCATGCCCGGGAAGGGCGACCGCGTCCGAAGCTACTACCGGGACTAGTAGGGCGATTCCGAATTGACGCGACCATGCGAACGCATGGCATCCCGCTCCCGCTCCCGCTCCCGCTCCCGATCCCGGCTGTGTACGGGTGGGCTTGCCG
>ORMF010343874.1_pt1 | contig 18766 bp, 16 predicted proteins | sample 1779871 | NCBI WGS metagenome assembly ORMF01 (sample SAMEA104232316, study PRJEB22302) | groundwater metagenome | biome: forest; feature: aquifer; material: groundwater | place: USA | collected 2011-08-07 | depth 5.4 m | reverse complement strand
TCACCCTATGGTTGCTTAATCTCATTTTTGTTTTGGTGGGTGTTGCTACATACGTTGGTGATATTATCGGGCCACGCTGTAACAAGTCGAAACTGCGAGGCGCTGCAAAATGTGGAAGTCGGTGAAGCGTTTCCTCGTCGGTGCGCCAATCTCAACCGCGATGGCGGACCACGAGCGGATCAACAATAAAACCGCTCTCGCAGTCTTCTCTTCGGACGCACTCTCCTCAGTCGCCTATTCGACCGAAGCCATCCTTTTGGTGCTGCTGGCTGCCGGGTCTGTGGCGATGGGTTATCTCCCGCCCATTGTGATCGGCCTCGCCGTTCTGCTGACTATCCTGACCCTCTCTTACCGGCAAACAATTCACGCGTACCCTTCGGGCGGCGGCGCTTACATCGTCGCCAAAGACAATCTGGGAACGATGCCGGGGCTCGAAAAACCGAAACCTGCCGAATATCCGGCCACTCTCAACACGCTCGGAGACCGTCTTAGAGCAAGGCGGCTGGACTTGGGTCTATATCAAAAGGATGTAGCAGTCTTATTCGGCGTAACTGTCGATACGATCTGCTATCGAGAGAATAATCGAGTCAGGCCGTGCAAAGAGCTATTGCCAAAAGCTCTCGTGCCTCTCGATCAAAGGTTGATTCGCCCTGATGTTCGACAACCTCTTTATGAAATCCTTATAACTTTCAAGCTACAGTCCAGCTCACCGATCTGTTGCATGCAAGTCCATCATTCAAATTCACTTCTTTGCCGTAAGCCGGTTTAGCGATCCGCTATATGGAGGCCCAGATCTGGCTTGGACACTACTGGCGAATCTAAAGTTCAGAACAGTAACGGGCGTACTCAGGTAATCGTAGCGACGTCCGTCATGCTGTCGTTTATATCTTTCTGGCGAGCGGCGGCAATCGTCCTCAACGACCTTGGTTCGTCGGCTTACTACGTCGGCGGCATAGCTGAAAAGGCAATCGGCCGGGCCGCGCCCTGGTTCATTCTTGCCGTGATGCTTTTCTCTTACGCCGTGCGGGCCATTTACGTTGAATCGTGTGCGATGTTTACGCGCGGCGGAGTCTATCGCGTCGTTAAAGAGGCTATGGGCGGCACGCTGGCAAAGCTGTCCGTGTCAGCGTTGATGTTTGATTACATTCTTACCGGCCCGATCTCGGGAGTATCTGCCGGCCAATACGTCGTCGGCCTCGTCTCGCAGACCAGCATCTATTTCGGTCATCCATGGGTGCCGTCTGCGGACACGGTCAACCATCTGGCGGCAACTATCGCAGCCTTAGTTACAATTTATTTCTGGCGGCGAAACACGCGCGGCATTCACGAATCCTCAGATGATGCTTTGCGCATCATGTACGTCACAACTGTAATGGTCGTGCTGTTGATTGGATGGTGCAGCCTGACGATTCTGATTCGGCCGGCCACCCAGCGCCTGCCGCCGACCCCCACGTCCGCCAACCTGGTTTTTAATAACGATGCTGTCGGATGGCTGCCGAAGCTTCTGCCAAAGGCACTTGTGCCGGCAAGCCCCGAGAAGGCCGCAACTGCTTCGGCGGAAACAACGTCCTCCGAGCCTTTGTTAAAAATCCCGCGGAACGCGGGGATGCTAATCGGTTTGATTGGTATCCTAATGGCTTTTGGACACTCAATCCTCGCGATGTCCGGTGAGGAATCGCTGGCTCAGGTCAATCGCGAACTGGAATATCCCAAGCACAAGAACCTGATGCGCGCGGGGTTTGTGATCTTCCTCTATTCGCTGCTCTTTACTTCTTTGGTTTCATTCTTCGCGTATGCGATCATTCCCGACGCACAGCGGCCTCAATACTTTGACAATCTAATTAGCGGCATCGCGGTTAATCTCGCCGGTCCCCTAACCCTTAAGTTGGGCTTTCAGGCCTTCATCGTCATCGTTGGTTTTCTCATGCTGGCGGGAGCTATTAACACCGCGATTGTGGGGGCTAACGGGGTGTTGAATCGCGTCAGCGAAGACGGCGTGATGACGGACTGGTTCCGCGCGCCCCACCAGCGCTTCGGAACGACGTACCGCATGATTAACTTAATAGTCATTTTGCAGGTCGCGGCAATTATTGGCTCGCGCGGCAATACCTACACGCTGGGAGAGGCCTACGCTTTCGGCGTCATCTGGTCGTTCGCTTTCAAAGGACTCGCTGTACTCGTCTTGCGCTTCAAAGACAAATCCACGCGAGAGTGGAAGGTGCCTTTCAATATCAAGCTCGACGGTAACGAGCTTCCGATCGGACTGGGACTAATTACTGCGCTACTCTTCGCGGTGGCAGGTATCAATCTACTCACAAAGGAAGTAGCAACGATCACCGGACTCGCGTTTACGATTGTCTTCTTCACTCTCTTCCTGATTTCGGAACGCATAAACGAGCGCCGCCGGGAAGAGGAGATTCACACCACGTCTGCGATGGATCAGTTTCGCCTCAACACCAGCGAAGCTGTTTCGACCGAGACCGTCGCCGTTCGTCCCGGCAACACAATCTGTCTCGTGCGCGATTACAATACCTTGGGACACTTACGCATAGCCTTGGAGCTTACGCACACAGGCAAGAGAGATCTGGTGGTTACAACCATTCATCTCATGCGCGGGCCGGACACCGGCTATGAGAACATCGCTGAGGACCGACTCTTCAGCCGTTATGAACAATATTTATTCAGCAAAGTAGTAGCGCTGGCCGAGAAAGCAGGCAAGACGGTCCATTTGCTGGTCGTCCCGTCATCAGATATCTTCCAAGCAATCGTCCTCACTGCAGCTCAACTTCATTCTTCGGAGATCATCGCGGGCCACTCGTCCGTAATGACACCAGAACAGCAAGCGAAACTTTTGGGTGAAGCATGGGAACGTTTGCCAGGTAAGCAGCAAGAGCGAATTCGCTTTAGAGTGATCGGCCCGGGAGAGGAGATCCGGGATTTCTATCTTGGCGCTCATGCTCCGGAGCTTTCCGACGACGAAATCAACTTCATTCACCAGCTATGGTTAGATGTGACCAAGGAAAAAGGTCTGGAAAGTATCCGCCATGGCCAGATTGTAATCGCCGCGCTCGTGCGATTGGCAGACGAGCTGCATGAGGAAGGGCGGGGCCAAGTACTAGCCCTTCTTCGCGCTTTAAGCGAGAGCGAGGACATCAAACCTCACGGTATCAATCAACCAACGAAAGTGCAAAAAGACTCTGATGCTCCACCGGCACCTAAACTGGACAAGCGTTTGTAAGAAGTTCTCGGGTTGCACTAAGCACGATTGGTCGAGAAGCACCCCCACACGTGAGAATCCCACGGCCGGTTACCCACCCTTAGGGAAATCTGCTTCAAGCCAACGCCCTCGCGGCCGCACCCAAGAACTGATTGGCTCAGAGGGTTACCGTCTCCTCCTCCGCAATCATGACCACCGGTGGGCCGCCGTTTGAAATCTTCTGAGCGTGCGCGAGCGCATCCTGCCCATCTTTCGATGCGGCACACGCTTGGAGCTCTGCCAGTGAGGGGAAATGGATTTCGGCGATCCGGTTAAAGGCGGGCGCACTAGTTGGCGAGCCAGTCGCCTTAGAGAACGGCTTTGGTGGCACCGGCGCGCTGAAAAATAGCCGCCGCCATCGGAATGTGATCGTTGCTATACGCACGCTCGAACGCGTCGAGATCCTTTGGTGGCGGATACATGAGAATGAGTTTCGCTCCAGCCATTTGTTTCTGATCCTCCCGTGGCATCAAGCGCAATCACGACAAGCTACGCGGAAGCTGGTCTTTTAGCTTTGGTTGCGAGTCGTGGGATAGAACGCCAAGCTTATATCACCAACCCCAGGACTAAGCAAAACAGCGGCGAGACTCAGAATCCCTACTTGAACAATTGGACACTTTGGTAGCGCAGCCAAAGAAAAACTGCGGCAACGATGATTAGCGCGATAAGGACATAAGTAAGAACACGCCGCCAAGTAATCGTTCGCTGACCACAGAAGTGACATCGATTAGCGGAATGATGGATGCGCTCTCCACAATGAGAGCAATGCCTTTTCGGCCTCTCCTTCATGCCACCGGCTATATCTCTAATCCTGTTGTCTGCAAAACAAAAGCGGCGAGACTGAGAATCTCGCCGCTCTGTCATTTCTCTCAGGCAAGCCCTCCCACAAGCAAACCTGAGGACTCCCATTAAGGAAGGCCGCGATCGTATCGAGGACTTGCCGAGCCGTCAAGTAACGATATGGGAACCATCGCCGGTCCATGTTCAGAAGCTTTGCGAGGAACGGCCTCGGGATTCTCAATCTCTCCCTCTACCAGGATTGAACACTAAGGGCGGCGCGTCCCAAGTTGGTTCTGTCAGGCGTTTATTTAAGGACCAGTTCGCGCATGAACTTTGTGCCCACGACCTCCCGAATTTTCGACCGATCCATATATCCTTGCATACCCTTTTGGTCGTCTATTCCAGTAGCCTGCCGGAGCACTTCATCTGCTTTCTCCGCATTTTTCTCAAGTGAGGCAAAACTATCGTATTCGCGAAGAATCAGCATATTCCAACTACTGTCATCATCTTGGGAGCGCAAAATCTTGTAGGATTTCATGAACCCATTCTTGATCGAGATATCCGATTCTTTCTTCAGTTGAGTATCTAGATATTCTAGATACGCTTGATCCATCCCCGGATGGATTCTGATCATAGTTACACCCCACACTGAGCCAGGAGTGAAGTATTTGTGGACTTGGCCATAAACTGAAACAGCCAGCAACAGAAGAACCGCGGTGAACGAAGAGAGAATCAGTTTGTGTTTGCTTTTCATTGGGGCTCCTTCCCACTTGGGGAGTTGAAGGCTAAATAGACAAGCAGACTTGTGCAATTAGCCGGGTTGACGTCAGCCACGGATTTCTACGAGCTAAATGGTTAAACGGAGAACGTGGTAGCGAACCATATTTGAATTCAACCTGTCAAGCCAACTGTTGTAGGAGTTTAGATTATCTGGAGCCGGCTGTCGGAGTTAGCCATTGATCCAAAGAGTGGGAGTAGTAAGACGCGCCTTGCCGTCGCCAATATGTTTCACATACGAGAATTAGTATCTATGAAATATATCCTGTACTTGACATATGCTCTTGTCTAGCGTAGGTTGGTGGGGAACCGAGTCCAGCTTACTCTCTTCTCAGCTCCTCTGGAATTCTCCAGACCATCTGAAACCAACAGCTACAACTTAAGGAGCTAACAAATGTTTACACGCCATATCACTATGAAACTCAAGGCAAATTCTGCCGCAGAACTTACCCGCACTATCGAGAAGGAGATTCTCCCACTGCTTCAGAAGCAGAAGGGGTTCCGCGATGAGATCACCTTAGTCGCCCCGGAACGCTCGGAAGTAGTAGCGCTCAGCTTCTGGGACACGAAAGAGGGCGCAGAGGCTTACAACCGCACGGGGTATCCGGAGGTACTGAAAGCCCTGTCGAAAGTGGTGGAGGGATCGCCAAAGGTGCAGACCTTTGAGGTTTCCAATTCGACGTTCCACAAGATCGCAGCTAAGGCAGCGGCGTAAGGTGGACGGAAGCTTTCGGATTGCGAGAGGGCGAGGACGCCCTCCGCAATCCGCGTCGCGATTTAGCGGCGCTTCTTCAGATTCCTAAACCCCGCAACGACATGGTAAATACCATGTTCTAAAAGGAGGTTGCCAAGATGCCGGAATATCGGATTAAGGTTGCGCCCGATACCGTAGCGTATGCTGACGGGGAGAACCACAAGCTAGTAGTGGAGTTCGCTATCCCAGGAGCGCCAACGGATACCATCGATGTGAAGATCTTGGAAGACAGCATCCACCTGACAGCGCCAGCAAGGGATATCGAGTATGTTTCAGCACTGCCTTTAGGTTGGCCGGTAAAACCTGCCAAAGCCGAAGCGACCTACGAGCACGGCCTGCTCCGAATCGAGGTGCCCTTCAAAGATCCGATGGAAGATGCTGTGAAGGTCGCCATCAAAGCAGGTGGCGCGAAAACCAAGGCCAAAGCAATCGAAGCCTGATGACCCGGTCAAGTTGTTAGACTTATAAACGAGACAACCGGGCTTGTTGGCCGGGGGCCTAACGGTATATCACAGGGCACCCCCCCACGCGCCTACCATTCCTAGTGAGAAGGGTAGGAACAGTCGGGATAACTCACCTTAGCCCGGATAGCTTCGATTCGGCGAGCTATCCCGCCTTTCGGTTTAAGTCAATAGTGATCCAGAAACTGTGGGGGTTAGTCTACGAGCGGTTGCTGTCTTGTTTGACTAATACCAGGAGCGTGTTCGGGAAATCTGCTGGATCGTTCACAATGTCATTTCGAGTGCACTTTGGAACATTCGCGCTTGGTGACGACGGCGAATTTGAAGCAGTGCACGAACTTCGCGAAGCCTTAAATAATAAAGACGAGATCAATGGGGCGCTTCTTCACGGGCCTGCCAATCCATCAGAATGAGTTTTCCGGTTGACCATTCCGCCCAGTCGAACTAGTCTTCACCGCAACGAAATCAAAAGCTCTCGACAGAAATGGGTGGTATGACATCGGTACGTTTCTTAAGCGTCGTTCTGTTCCTTTTGATATCCACCGCCTGGACGCCTGCTGGCACCGGTGTCGAATCAAAGCGCACGAAACCCTGGCGGGCCTTACACCTCCTCGACTATAAGAGTGATGGTGCGCTGGATGCGCTTGCGCAGAATCTTGAAAGCCTCGCGAACCTTGGAATTAACGTGATAATTCTCGAGGTTGACTACAACTTCGAGTTCAAGTCTCACCCTGAACTGCGAAGGGGAACAAATCCGATCACACGCGACGGCGCACGAAGATTCGCGGCGCTGTGCAGGAAGTTCCACATCCGGCTAATCCCTGAGTTTCAATCGCTCGGTCATCAGTCCTGGAAGGGTGAAACTTTCCCGCTTCTAACCGTCTATCCGGCCTTCGACATCACACCCGGAGCGTTTCCCAACAACGAGGGGATCTATTGCCGTGAATGGGATCCGCTTAACCCCGAGGTCTGGCGAGTCGTCTTTCAGTTGATGGACGAGATAATCGACGCGTTTCGCGCCGACGCCTTTCACGTCGGAATGGATGAGGTCTTTTTGCTGGGCTCAGAACTCTCGCCCTCGACGAAGGGGAAGGACGTGGGAGTGCTCTTTGCGAAAGCCGTAAACGATATTTACGCTCACCTGGTGCGCAAGCGTCACGTCGAGATGCTGATGTGGGGCGATCGTTTGATCGACGGCAAGAAATACGACTTGGGCGAGTGGGAAGCGTCCATCAACGGAACGGCTGCGGCTATCGACCTGATCCCGAAAGATATCATTGTCTGCCCGTGGCACTACGAACTGAGGGAAAATTACCCCTCGATTCCAATGTTCATCGAAAAGGGTTTCCGGGTATTGCCGGCTGGCTGGAATAAGGTGGATGCTACAAAAGCGTTGGTCGATTACAGCCGGCAGCATGCCGGTCAAAGACTGCTCGGCTATTTGTTCACCACATGGGGCGTAAAGAAGGAAGCTCTCGTTGATTTCCCACCGCTAGTCGAGGGCTTGAAACTCTTACGAGACTAACTCCGTCCTTCGGGGTGGGTGCCAGACTGAAGGGCCTCTCGGCGAGAGAGTGCTACAGATATTCCCCTTTGCACGAGAGACGCTTGCCATTGCGGGACAAGCCTACGCGAAGTCCGGCCGCCGGCGCGAGGCAGAGCAATATACTGACAGACTCGAGGAAAGCGGCGAAAACGCGGTGCGCTCAAACGAGTGCTGGAGAACAGTGACCTGCGCTTACTTGGGTATAATTCGCCAACTTTGTCACTAAGAAGATTGCCATGAGAAAACTATTTTTGCTCGCGATTGGAATTTTATTTTCCGTCAGCGCACAGGCGCAAGTGTCTACCCAAGTGTCTGCCCAAGTGCCTACCAATGACACGAGGTCCGCTGACAAACTCGGCTGGCAAGTCGCGGTTCACTCTTACACGTTTCAGAAGTTTCCCATCTTGGACGCGATTGATATGACCCACGCGCTCGGCGTGAAATACATGAGCGTTTCCGGCACTGTCCTGCTGGATGGAAAAAGGATTGGCACGCTAACTCTTTCGGACGAACAGCGCGCCACGATTGATCAAAAACTCAAGGCCGACGGCTTTGGCAATTTTGTCAACATGGGCGTGGTGAAATTGCCCGCCGACGAAGCCGAGTGCCGCAAAGTTTTTGAGTTCGCCAAAAAATGGGGCATTGGCGTTTTAGTTTCCGAGCCGGAAACCAATGCTTTGGACACCGTGGAAAAACTCTGCAAGGAGTACAACATCAAGGTCGCCATCCACAACCATCCCAAAGACCACTCGATCTACTGGAATCCTGATTCGGTTTTGGCGGCGATCAAAGGCCGCACGCCCTTGATGGGCGCATGCGCGGATGTTGGCCATTGGATCCGTTCGGGACTCGATCCTTTGGAATGTCTGAAAAAACTGGATGGCCACATCATTTGTCTTCACTTCAAAGACCTCAACGAAATGGGGCCGAACGCTCACGACGTTCCGTGGGGAACGGGTGTCGGCAAAACAAGAGAATTGATGGCAGAGTTGAAGCGGCAACATTTCCACGGCGCCTTCTGCGTGGAATACGAATACAATTGGGAAAACTCCAGCCCTGAAATTGCTCGGAGCATCAAAGTTTTCAATAAGATCTGCGATGAACTTGTCGCCCCAAACCGGGCCACTCCAGCTTATAAGCGCGCCGATCTGCCTGTTGATGAAAGAGTCGGCGATTTACTTGGGCGCATGACGCTTGAAGAAAAAGCGCGTCAGCTCGATATGTATTATGGCTGTCAGGATTTGGTGGACAAAAAGCAGACGATAGACAATCACACTCATGCCAAACCGGATGCAGTCTTTGATCCTCACTTCGCAGAAAACAATCTTGGTAAGGTTGGCGTTGGCTCGATTCACGACCTTTACCCATCGGCCAAACTTTACAACACCGTCCAAGCCTGGGTGATCCAATCCAGCCGGCTCGGCATTCCCGCGCTGTTCCTCGAAGAAGGTTTGCATGGCTACATGGGTTATGAGCAAACCGTCTTTCCGCAAAGCGTCAATCTGGCGGCGACCTGGAATCCGGATTTGGCCAGGAAGACTGGCGCAGCTATCGCCGCCGAAACGCGCGCGCATGGCGTAGGCATGATTCTCGCGCCGGTGCTGGATGTCGCGCGCGATCCGCGCTGGGGGCGCGTCGAAGAAGATTTTGGCGAAGACCCTTTTTTGTCAGGGCAGCTTGGTCTTGCTTATGTGCGGGGAATGCAGGGTGATTCGCTCGCCACGGATCATACGGTCATTGCCGAACCAAAACATTTTGCCGCACACGGTTCTCCGGAAAGCGGTTTGAACACCGCGCCAGTCCACGCCGGCGAAAGGGAATTGCGCAGCATCATGCTGAAATCCTTCGAGCCATCCATCCGCGAGGGAAATGCGATGGGTATCATGGCGGCCTATCATGATATTGACGGTGTTCCCTGCACGAGCAATCCCTGGCTGATGAACAAAGTGCTGCGCGATGAATGGGGCTTCAAAGGATTTGTTCTTTCCGACCTGGGCGCGATCCGCCGTCTTTACGACACGCATCATGTCGCTGCCACGCCGCGCGAAGCGGTGCAACTCGCGCTCAATTCCGGCGTGGACATGCAGTTTTACGATTTCGATCATGCGACATTTCAGAATGCCATCATCGATGGAATTAAAAACGGACGGGTCTCTAAGGCAACGCTGGACGCGGCGGTTTCCCGCATTCTGCGCGTGAAATTCTTGCTCGGCTTATTTGATCATCCTTTTGTTGATGAGAATCTCGACAAGACAGTGCGCCGCTCGCAGGCACACCTTGATCTGTCGCTCGAAGTGGCGCGCCAATCCATGAGCCTGCTCAAAAATCAAAACAATCTTCTGCCGCTCAAGAAAGATTTGCAGCGCCTCGCAGTCATCGGACCAAACGCCAATACAACGCGGCTTGGCGATTATGCTGATGCGGCCAAAGAGAGTCCCGAATTCGGAATGCTGGAGCAGAGCAAGAAAATTGTTTCCCCACAAACGAAAGTTTCATTTTCCGACGGAGAGAACATCCCGACAGCCGTGGCGCTGGCGAAAAACGCGGACGTGGTTATTTTGGCACTCGGTGAAAACAATAAGATTTCAGGAGAAGGTCACGATCGTTCGGAACTTGATTTGCCCGGCAATCAGGAGGCGCTGCTCGAAGCTGTGCAGCAGACCGGCGTGCCGGTGATTTTGGTTTTACAGAATGGGCGCGCATTGACGATTCCGTGGGCGGCGGCTCATGTTCCGGCAATCCTTGAAGCCTGGTATCCCGGCGAATTTGGCGGGCGCGCCATCGCGGAAACGCTTTTCGGGGATAACAACCCTTGCGGACGTTTACCAGTTACATTTCCAAAAAGCGTTGGACAATTGCCGGTGTATTACAATCATTTTCCGTCGAAAGGGAAGAAATACGTGGATGGCGATGCTTCCCCGCAGTTCGTCTTTGGCTTTGGATTAAGCTACACAACTTTCAAATACGATCACTTGATAGTTACTCCTCCGTCTGCGGGGAGCAGCGACGATATACTTGTATCTTTTGATTTGAAAAACACGGGCAACCGTGATGGCGATGAAGTCGCGCAGCTCTATGTTCGCCAGACCACAGCCAGCGTGGCTACGCCGGTGAAAGAGTTGAAAGGATTTTCCCGCGTGCATCTTCAGGCAGGTGAAACGCAACATTTCACCTTGCGTGTAAGGAAGACTGACCTGGCAGTTTGGGGTTCTGCCCAGGAATGGAAAACCGAACCGGGCGAATACATTGTGACGGTCGGTGGAAGCTCGGCCGGAGATTTGTCAGCCAAGTTCACCATTGGGCAATGGCATATTTGAGGAAACTCTGAACAAGTACTTTCGACGCGTAGCGTCGATGTGAGTTTAGCCCGGCCTTTTAAGGCTAGGGAAAGGCGAACGAGGATTCACGTCGCGTAGCGACGTCTGAAGCTAGTGCGAATTTCAGTTGTCGCTACGCGACAAGGCCAGCTAACCACCTGATCCCGGCGTTGAAACGCCGGGCTAAACTCATACCGACGCTACGCGTCGAAGATACTTGTTCAAAGCTCCCTTGACTCACTTAACTTGGTCTTGCCCCGAAGGGGCTGCGGCCCAAAGCCCAGGGTTGCCGCTTCGGCTACCCTGGGAACTGAAAAGAGAGTTTCTCAACCGCAAGGCGGTTGCGTCAGTACAGCAAGACTTCACGCGGTCGCAACCGCGATGCGGTTGGAGGTTGTGGATTGCTTTCTTTCCCAGGGTAGCCGAAGCGGCAACGCTGGGCTTTGAGGCGTGGCCCCTTCGGGGCAAAGGCACCCCGTAGCTCATGCAAACTGGCGTCTTGTCGCAGTTGTTAGGTGTCATCGATACGCACACCCTTACCGAGATTGCAGCGCGAACAAAGGGTCCGAAGATTTTGCTCCACGTTGGGCCCACCACGTGACCACGGCGTAATGTGGTCAACATGAAGCTCAACTCCAACATCTTTCGCAGGTGATGCTCCACACGTGACGCAGCGGAAGTGATCACGTGACAACACTCTATAGCGGAGCGACAAACTGATGGAGCGCGGGATGGCATTAGCTGATGAACCTAAAGCTTTCGACTCTTGCGGTATTTCGCCAGGCTGTGGCGCCTCGATGGTCCTTTCGGTTTCATTGACTCGCTTGACGAAAGCCGCAAGAGCAACGCGCCAACCGTCGAGGGTGGGCGATTCAATTCCGCGAAATGCGGTTGACGACCATAGTGAGTCCAAAGGGTCAAAACATTTTCGAAACACTCTTCGTCGCTGTAACGACGGCCCAACGGCACAGGCGCCAACCCGCCCTCGGCAAGCAACTTCTCCCATTTGCCAAATCGCCGTGTGAGGGTACTCGCATCAATGCCGAGCCGAACGGCGAAGTCGTCCCGTGTAACAGACATGCCGGGATTCTCAGTAGCATAGTCTAAGAGTGCGCAAACAATCTCGCTTCGCGTGAAGGTCTTGATTCGCCGAGCAACGGCCTCGCTTATACCTGCCTTATCGAGTGCGACTTGCCACGATCCAAATCGGTTCCGGATAGTGGTCGAGTGAACGCGCGCCATGGAGTCAAAGCGCTCGATTGTGAGGCGTTGCCCGTTCAATGCCTGAGCAACACGGACCATCTCGGCCAGCAACGCCTCGTCCGAGTATTCCTCCAGTGTTTGCAGTTCGAATTTCATGTCCGTAAGGACGCCCAAGATATATCATGCGGCTGATTCAATTCAATGGGGCATTACAAAATCAGTCACCTTCAGCGCCATTTCCGAGGGCGGAAAACTGGCCGGGTTCGAACCTAATTTTTCATTGGGCGTGTTGCCCATTTGCAGTTCAAGCGTGCCACCGTTGACGATGTCAGCATGACGGAACCAGACCTGATTCAGCGGTTTGCCATTGAACCGGATGCTTTGAATGTATTTGTTGTCTTTTGAATTATTTCGGCAAACGATTCTTAGTGTTTTGCCGTTGTGCAGATTGATAGTGATGCGATCAAAAACCGGGCTGGCCAGATCGTAAACCGGTACGCCGGGTGTGACCGGATAGAATCCCATCATCGAAAAGACGACAAAGGCGCTCATGCCGCCGCCGTCCTCATCGCTGGGCATTCCAAGAGTCGTGTCAGTGAACCACGTGTCGAGCAGCATGCGGACGCGCTTCTGGGTTTTCCAGGGCGCGCCAAGATAGTTGTAGATGTAAGGAATGTGCAGACTGGGTTCGTTGCCCATGGAGAACTGTCCCACGAGACCGCTGGCGTCGGGAAATTTCTGCCAGAAATCATACTTGCTCCTTTTCAAGGGTTCCCGGAACAACTGATCCAGTTTTGCTTCCGCTGTTTTGCGTCCGCCCATCAATTCAAACAATCCCTTTAAGTCGTGCTGAACATCCCAATCGTAGGTGTAGCCACTGTTTTCGGTGGTGTAATCGCGTCCGCCCTAGCCGCCGGAAAATCCTGGTTCGTAGTCTGCAATCCAATTGCCTGCGGCGTCTTTCGGCCACGCATGGCCCTTATCCTGACGGAAGACATTTTTATAATTTCCCGCGCGTTTCAGGAACAATTGATAATCTGCCGTCTTTCCGAGCGCACGCGCCAGTTGGGCGGTGCACCAATCGTCATAACTTTGCGCCTCGGTGACAGAGACGGCCTGGCGACGTTCAAATGGATGAACTCGAGCAATCGTTTCTTTTTCTCCGGTACGAAGTCCGGGCATGTAGCCATGTTCGTTCAGAAAATCGTCCAGGGAAGACTTCGGTCCGCGACGCCAGGGAAGCCATGTTCCTTCGAGAGAATTCTTGCGCACTCCTTCATAACCGGTCTTAAGATCAAAGTTAGTAACGCCTTTAGACCAGACATCGGCCATCCACGCGGCGGCGTGATTGCCGGTCATGCATTCGTGGTTACCCCAGAGGACGGCGAACACCGGCATCCACCCGGACTGCTCATACATGCGGACATAGGACTGGACTTTGTCGGCTTCCATTTCGGGGTTCAGCAAAGTCTGTAAAGGTTCTAAGGCGCGATAGGTGTCCCAAAGCCAGTTGTCCACATAGAACGGCCGCGTGTCGTGATGCACTTTGTGATCGAAAGCGCTGTAGTACTGACCGTCCTCGGTGATGTTCACCATGCGTTCATAGCAGCGATATAACGATGTGTAGAAAACCCGCTTCTGTTCCGGCGTGCCGCCTTCGACTTGAATCTGGCCGAGAACTTCATTCCAACGATCTTTGGCGCTGTTTTTGATTCCGTCGAAATTCCAGGAAGGAATTTGTTCGTTCAGATTCTTCTTCGCTTGATCAATGCTGATGAATGAAATGCCGTAGCGAAATTCCAAAACCTTCTGTCCGTCCCGCGCCGAAATGGCCAGCCGTTTTCCGTTGCGACTGTCGCTCGTTTGAACTGACACGGGCGCGCTGAATTCTCCGTAAACGAATGCTTGCATGGTGCCGGGAGAGCGCTCTCCTTCACCCTTGATGTTCTCTTTGCCGGAAATGCTTCTGCCATCGCTGGAAAGATCGCCGCTACGGCGGTTGGCCAGCAACACGATGGGCTTGCCGGAAGGGAAGGTGAAACGAAAATACCCGCAGCGTTCAGCCGGGGCGAATTCAATCTGGATCAATGAGCTGTCAAACCGCGCAGAATAGTAATAGGGAGTCTCAACTTCCTGATCGTAAGCCTGCGGACGATCCCATGCATCCGGCAAATCGTCGCTGGGCATCAACCAGAACAATTCTCCCAAACGATGTGAGATGATGGTCAGCGGAAACGAACGGATTTGATCGTCCAACTGATCTCTTCGCACGGGATAAACACGCAGCATACTGTTCGGCAAAGAGACGGTTGGACGCGTCGGTTCGAGCATGAACCCCTGCCCGCCCATCGAAGGATCGACGTATTCGACCTGGGCGGTGACGGAGACGGCGGACAAAAACAAAGCAGCTACTGCTAATGGTAAAAAGGATTTCTTCATAATAATTCTTTTTGTGTTTTCTCGTGACGCGCGGCACACGGGGCCAGGTCCGCCTTGACCTGCTCCTGGTAAAGGAAGAGTAAGCTTTTCGTTCAAAAAAAGGGAAATCAGCGTTGCCGGAATTTGCCGGATGCGCCTGACGTTTATGGAATTTTAAGAACGTATAGTGACATCTCTAACCGCTTAAGTTAGTTTTTGCGCGGTGCTACACCTTTGCACCCTACTCGGTGACTGTGCTAGTCATTTCCACGCGCTAAACCTCGAACTGACGAGAACAACTATTCCAATCACATCGTTTTGAGCTTGCCGTCGAAATCAGTGTGATGTTAGAGATTCAATGAATTACACAGACAGATGGACCAGCCTATGTTTCTTCGACAAAACTCTTACTTGCACGCCATACGCATAGCCGCTCTGACGCTCATTTCATTAACACTCATGCCTGCACATACTCATGCGCAGCGGAAGGAAGATATTTATTCCAGACAGTATATTTCCGCGATCATGAACAGGGTCTACGACTGGCAGATCGCTAATCCCGTGGAAATAAACCAAAAAAATAGTAACTTATGGGCGCGGGCAGCGTTCTACACCGGCATCATGGCTGCTTATTCCACGACGCGCGACAAGAAGTATTTCCAACAAGCCATGAAGTGGGCCGAAGGTCGGGAATGGAAGCTGGGGGAAAGGCCCAGACATGCAGATGATCAATCTCCAGGCCAGACATATCTCGAACTTTACCGGCTGAAGAAAGATCCGGTGATGATTGCTCACACAAAATCCACCTTAGATGCGATGTCGGCTGATCCCAAGCCGGGTCGCGAAGACTGGTGGTGGTGTGACGCTCTGTTTATGGCGCCGCCCGTTCTAGCGCGACTGAATGCTGCCACGGGTGATAAGAAGTACCTCGATTACTTGAACACAATGTGGTGGGACACAACCGACTTCCTCTTTGATCAAGAGGCTAAACTTTACTACCGAGACAAGAACTACATAGGCAAACTGAATCCCAACGGCAAAAAAATCTTCTGGGCGCGCGGCAACGGCTGGGTGATGGCTGGTACTGTACGGGTCCTTCAATATCTGCCCAAAAATAAACAAGCTCGCAATCGCTATGTAACCTTGCTACGGACAATGGCAGCCTCGGTGAGTCGCCTTCAGGGAGAAGACGGATTGTGGAGGCCAAGCCTGCTTGACCCGCAGGAGGTGCCTATCCCTGAGACAAGCAGTTCCGGCTTTTTCTGTTATGCACTTGCCTGGGGTATCAACCATGGTTATCTGGATCGTCAAACTTACCTGCCTGTAGTTAGAAAGGCCTGGCAGGGACTGGTTGGAGCTGTGCGTGCGGATGGCAAGCTCGGCTATGTCCAGGCAATCGGGGCTTCACCGGCGAAACTAACGTCGGAAGATAATCAAGAATATGGGTCCGGAGCTTTCCTACTGGCTGGAAGCGAGATGTACAAGCTGAAATAAGTTGTGAAACCGGTGAAGCCGTGAGCCGGACCTAGTTAAGCGACCCCGAATCAAGCAAGATGAACTTCATGCAGAAGATCAAACTTACCCTACTAATGGTCGTGCTGGAGTCGACGCTGCTGAAACCAGCGTCCGCTCAGCAAGTCAGCTCCAAGAGCAATAATTCTGTTCATACTTTTGGCTGGCAGGACGAGCACTTCCTGCTGGATGGGAAGCCCTCTCAAATCGTCTCGTGGGCCATACGTCTGCTCTAAGTGGGAGTTCGGCGGTCTTTCCTTTAACCATCCGATGCTGCGCCTCACGCTTGGAAAGGTTGTCGATCCGGCCATCAACTTATGAAACTCTTGACCCAGCGAACTAAATACCGGCTCTTGCGGCACCATTTATCGCTTGCGATTGTTTGCGCAGCGTTAATATTTCTTTTCTATTCCGTGGGGCGATCAAATTCTGTGGTGCAGCGGTTGAGCTTGGCAACCGGGTATGTCGGGTTGGCTTTACTCGCGGTTACACTTGTAATTGGAGCACTGGATCTTTTACGCGGCCGTCCTAATCCTGTCTCAACCGATTTGCGGCGCGACGTAGGAATCTGGTGCGGCGTCATTAGCTTGGCTCATGTTGTGCTTGGTCTACAGGTGCACATGGGCAACATGTTGCTCTACTTCTTCAATAGAGCTAAAGGAGCAAAACACCTATTACCGCGTTTCGACTTATTCGGTTTCGCTAATTACACTGGTTTGATCGCGGCTCTCATCATAGTTCTTCTTTTGGCGCTGTCGAATGATTTCTCATTGCGCTGGTTGGGCCGCAGACGTTGGAAATTCCTCCAGCGTTGGAACTACGCCGTTATTGCCTTGGTCGTCCTTCATAGCGTCGCATATCAATTCATGGAAGAGCGGCAGTTGGCTTATGTAATTTTGTTTGGCGTCAGCGTCGTAACGATCCTGCTGATTCAAGTTTTGGGTTTCAGGTGGCATGGGCGCAAAAAAAGAGAAATGTATTTACCAACCGGCGAAGCACACGGGAAATGACTTCATAATCTCGACGACGCTGCTGGGGTTCGGGATCGGCACGTTTCTCGATGCGTTTTGGTACGCGCGCCGACATAAGCGATTTCCAGGCTGACCACGGCTTGGCAGAGGGTACCTTCGATGTTCGTTCAACCTATTGATTACTTTCTTATCGTCTGGTTCGCGCTGGCGGCACTATCGACGATCTACGTTGCCTGGGATCAGTTTAGGAATAATCCCGAACCGGTGATACATATCAATATCGCTGGTCAAACCATGAAACTAAATCCTGTTGAAAAGGCGCTGATGAACAATCCGCTGCGCGCGCTGATACAGCGGCGTTATGAAGCCGCTCTGATGGAACGCCTCGGCGGGCGCGTCGAAGGCCAGCGCGTGTTAGAGATTGGGTGCGGACGCGGCGTTGGAACGGAGATTATTTTCAAACGATTCGGCGCGCGCGAGGTCCATGCCTTCGACCTTGATCCCGATATGGTGGCTCAGGCGAGCGATCGACTTTCTGCTTATCCGAGCGACCGGCTAAAACTCTTTGTCGGCGATGCCTCGGTCATTGACGAGCCCGACGCGTCATTTGATGCGGTGTTTGACTTTGCGATCATCCATCACATTCCCAACTGGCAAGATGCGGTAGCGGAGGTGGCTCGCGTGCTCAAACCCGGAGGGCTGTTCTTCTTTGAAGAAGTCACGAGCCACGCCCTTGGGCGCTGGTTCTACCGCAGATGCATGGAGCATCCTTTGGCGCAATACTGGCTCACCAAAGATCTGTTTATTTCCGAGCTTGAACGGCAAGGCATTTTAGTGGGAGACAAGGTGGTCGAGCGATTCTTCGGCGATTTCATCATCGGCGTAGGCCGCCGGGCGTAGGCGATGATGAAACGGGCCCCACACTTACTAACCGGGGTGACCTTTGCCATTGGGGCCGCAGTCCTTTTTGGGGCCAGTACGCCCTTTTCAAAGATTCTGCTGAAAAACACAGAACCAGTTCTGTTGGCAGGACTATTGTACCTGGGCTCTGGCGTCGGTTTGCTGGTTTGGTGGCTGTTGAGTCGCCAGTTTAGTAGCCGTCACGAAGCTGGTTTGAAGTTGAAGGATCTGCCATGGCTCGCAGGCGCGATTCTGGCGGGCGGCATACTCGGACCGGTGCTGTTACTGATCGGCTTACGCCACACACCTGCGTCGTCTGCTTCATTACTCCTTAACCTTGAAGGCGTGCTGACGGCGGTGCTGGCCTGGTCTATTTTCAAAGAAAACTTTGATCGGCGGATCGCACTGGGGATGGCGACTATTACTGCCGGCGGACTGCTGCTTTCATGGGCGGGGAGACCGGAGCTCGGAATTCCGTGGGGTGCCGTAGCTATCGCGGGCGCCTGCCTCGCCTGGGCCATTGATAATAATCTGACGCGAAAAGTTTCCGGCAACGATCCGGTTCAGATTGCATCGGCCAAGGGTCTGATAGCTGGCATTGTGAATCTTTCCCTCGCGTTTGTCATCGGGAGCGCCAGGCCCGGCGTCGTCACCATAGTGTCGGCGACGGTTGTGGGCTTTCTTGGCTACGGCGTAAGTCTGACACTCTTCGTATTAGCGCTGCGCCAGATTGGAACGGCGCGAACGGGGGCATATTTTTCACTGGCCCCGTTTGTTGGCGCGGCAATTTCCATAGTTGTTTTGCACGACTCGCTTACACCCTATTTCCTGATCGCCGCCATTTTGATGGGCATTGGTGTCTGGTTGCACT
>ORMF010048565.1_pt1 | contig 18770 bp, 17 predicted proteins | sample 1779871 | NCBI WGS metagenome assembly ORMF01 (sample SAMEA104232316, study PRJEB22302) | groundwater metagenome | biome: forest; feature: aquifer; material: groundwater | place: USA | collected 2011-08-07 | depth 5.4 m | reverse complement strand
CTCGCGGGGCCGCGCGGCCTTTGGCGGTCGACCCCGGACGCCTGCCGCGAGAAGCACCTCGACGTCTGGCGGCCCCTCCCGTCCTCGCTGCTCGGGTTGACGCTGGCGCTCTCCGGCAGGCTCGACGAAGCGATGCCGCTGCTCCAGGACGGCGTGCACCTGAGCGAAGTTCTCGGCGTCAACGCGTACCTCGCGCTGTGGACGCTCCACTGGGCCGAGGGGCTCATGGTCGCGGGCGAGGACGAGCGGGCCCGCGAGATGGCGCGGCACGCCCTCGATCTCGCCGGCTCGCACAAGGAGCGCGGGCACCAGGCCTGGGCGTGGCGCCTGCTCGGCGACCTGGCATCCCGCCGGGGAGCGCCGGCGCTCGCCGAGGCCGGGCAGCACTACCGGGAGTCGCTCGCCATCGCCGAGGAATTGCTCATGCAGCCGGTCGTCGCCCACGCCAAGCTGGGGCTCGGCCGGGTGATGCGGCTCGCCGGCGACCGCGCGCGGGCCGAGGAGTATGTGGTGACCGCCTTCATGCTGTTCCGCGGCATGGACGCTCCTTACTGGGTCAAGAAATGCGGGGAGGAGATGATGCAGCTCGGAGAGACCTTTCTCGTCGCGCGATACAATCCGCAGCTCTGCGACTACCTCCAGCGCGAGTTCGACCACGAGGAGCGGATCCGCATCGTCATGGATCGCCGGATGGCCGAACGCCGCCAGCGCGCGGTCGCCGCGTCGGGCGAGCGCCGGCAGAGCGGCCGCCGCCGGCACGAGGACCTGGACGCGAACCTGCGCGAGCGCGGTTTCGTGATTCTGCCCAGCAGCAACGGTGGCGCCTAATCGTCGGCGGCCTCCTAACCTGTCTCTTCCCCCTGCGAGGGTCGTCAGGATCTCTCCGTGCTGTCTCGCTTTCTGGGCATTGGCGCGCTCCTCCCCCCGCGCTACGCAGGAGCATGGGCTGTGCCCGGCGAAGCTACCAGCCGCGCCACGCGGAGACGAGTGCGCGACACGGGGTCATCCGGGATCACGTGGATGACTTCCTGCGCGCCGCCGCCGACCGGGCCGACGGGGCCGGCCTGCCCGAGTGCATCACGTGTGAGTTTCGCGAGGTCCTGATCTGCGGGGTCCTGGCCCACGGCGTTGCCTGGGTGCGCTGCGAGCGCTGCGCGCGAGAACGCATGGCGTCGTGCTCCTGCAAGGGGCGGGTCTCTGCCCGAGCTTCGGGGGTCGGCGGAGGACAGAGCGCGCCGCGCTCTACGGGCGAGACCAGGAGCCGACCCCATGCCCGGGAGCCACTCCCGGTCTCGCCGGAGCTAGTCGCTCCGTTTCACTACTGGGGCAGTGACGCCCACACCTCCGCGGTCTTCTTGCTTCCGGCCTTTGCCTTCGTGATGTACTGCTGCTGCTGGTCCGCAGTCATCGCGTCCCACTTCGCCTGGGCCTTCGCGGCATCCTCCTTCCAGGTCGTCTTCACTTGCTCCTGCTGGTCGGGAGACAGGGACGCCCACTTGATTTGGGCCTTCGTCGCACCCGCCTTGCCCTTCGTCTTGATCTCGGTCTGCGTCGGCTGCTGCTTCGTCGGCTGCTGCGCCAGCGCAGAGCCAGCCAGGCCGAGACCGCCGAGCACCAGGAAGGTGCTCACCAGTCCTGCAACGGAGACCAACGATTTGCGCGTTCTTGTCATGATGCGGTTGCCTCCTTTGTGAGGTGTTCCCAGGCCGCCCGAGCCCGTTGCTCGGCGCTCGTTCGCGCTGTGCCTGCCGCGAATGAGCATGACTCGCTCCTCAGACGTGTGGACGCAGGGCAGTATTCAATCCGCGATTGCCTCGACGGTAGTCGACAGCAGGACCACCATGCGCCATTTCGTCCAATGTAGCAGAGCAACACCCGGCTCCTCCAGATGTTTTTGGCTCGGCTGACGTGGCCGAGCCCCCAGCCTAGTATCACTATAGTAAAGTTGGGGAAATCGTGGGGTGCGCTGGCAGTCTCGACGTGTACCTACCTCCGAGCCGGCACGCGCCCACCGCTTCGCTACCTACGTGGACCACCCCGCCACCGCCCTTGGCCATCGCGAACGTCATGAGCCGCTGCGCGCGTACGTCACCAGCCTGTGCCTGCCGGAGGAGCGCAAGAGCATCGAACCCCTGGCCGCCGCGTGGACCCCCGGCACGTCCGCTCCCGGCACCAGTCGATGCACCACTTCATTGCCGATGCCCCCTGGGCCGCCGCCGCCCTGCGGGTGGCCCGGGACTGGGTGCCCGAGCCCATGGCCCGGCACGGGCCGGTCGCAGCGTGGATCGTGGACGACACCGGGTTCCCCAAGAAAGGCCAGCACTTGGTGGGCGTGGCCCGGCAGTACTGCGGCGTCCTGGGCACACAGGACAACTGCCAAGTGGCCGTGAGTCTGTCGGTGGCGAACGATGCGGTGAGCCTGCCGGTCGCCTATCAGCTCTACCTGCCGGAAGGTTGGGCGGGCGACCGTCGGCGGCAACGGGCCGTCAGGGTCCCTGACCCCGTGACGTTCCAGCCGAAGTGGCAGACCGCGCTTGGGCAGATCCAGACCTTGCAGGCCGCGGGCCTGCCGCCGGCCCCCGTGCTCGCGGATGCCGGTTATGGCGACACGACCGCGTTTCGCGAGGTGCTCACGACCGGGGCCTGACGTATGTCGGCGGGGTGAAGAAGGAGACCACGGCCCGGCCCCCGGGCGAGGCGCCGCGGCCCCCGAAGGGCTGGAAGGGCCGCGGCCGACCGCCCACGTGCGTGCGGCGCACAGCGACGCACACCCCCCAGCGCCTCACGCAGTTGGCCCTGGCGCTGCCGACGACGGCGTGGCGGACGGTGAGGTGGCGTGAAGGGACGCGTGGCGCGGGGCGCTCCCCGTGCGAGCTGAACGACATGTCCCCACGTCGATCGCCACGGCGAACGAGCTCCTGGCTCGCGCGCTGCTGCTACGGCTGTCCTGTCGTGCGTGTGGGCGCGCGCCGGGCACCGGCTGATGCTTCTAACACAGTAGTACTAGACGGCAGTGACGGCACCCGCGCCGACGAGCGTGCGCGCCAGCTCGATCTCGCCGAAGTGGATCATGCCGTGGGTCAGGCACACCGAGCCCAGCGCGCGCATGGCGTGCATCTCGCCGAGCGGCCTGATCATCACCATGCGGTCGAGGAGCGCCTGGTCGTTCGCGGCGATCAGCGCGTCGGTCGCGGCCCAGACCTTGGCCATGTATTCCTTGAAGGCCCCGAGGTCCTTGATGCGGAGCGCCTGCGCCTCGGCCGTCGGCATGCCCGTGCCCTGCGCCGTCTCCGGCAGGCCCGTCTTCGCGGCGTAGCCTTGCTCGACCCAGATCGGCATCTTCTTGTTCTGGAGGATGTACTGGACGACGTTGTCCTCGGTGCGCGCGTAATGCCAGAGCCCCCACGCGATCGTGTTGGCCTTGGGGTTGCCGCCCGGGACGGCGTGGAGCTGCTCGGGGGTGATGTCGTCGAGCTGTTTGTGGAGGTTGCCGTGGAGCTGCGTGAGACCGCCCTGGATGAACTCTGCCGCTGTGATCATGGATGCCCCCTCCGTGTGGGCCTGTCCATCTTACTCTGCGGCGCAAGCCCCAGGCGCTCCTCCATCTCTTCGAGCGTGCGCGGCCAGTCCGCGCGGAGCAGTCGCGAGAGCGCGCGGTCGGCGAGGAGCTTGCCGCCCGTCTGGCATTTCGCGCAGTAGTTCGTCTCGTTGTCCGCGTGGCGGATGCGCTGGACGGCGGCGCCGCAGTCGGGGCAGGGCTTGCCGTAGCGGCCGTGGACGGCCATCTCCGGCCTGAACGCCGTCACACCCTCGGGGAAGTCGCCGCCGGCCGCGCTCCGGAGGCGCACGATCCAGTCGTAGAGCGTGGCCCGTGTCGCCTCGTAGAGTCGTGTGTGCTCGCCGTCGCTCAGCGCCCGCGTCTGCCTCACCGGCGAGAGCCGCGCCCGATGCAGGATCTCGTCCGAGTAGGCGTTCCCGATGCCGGAGAGGATGTGCGGGTCGGTCAGCGCGCGCTTGAGCGTGTGGTTCTCGCGCGTGATCGCGTCGCTGAACGCATCTGCGGTGCAGGCGAGGGGATCGATCCCGCCCGCGTCGAGCGCGGGGAGCGCCGCCTCACCTCGCACCAGGCGGATCGCCGCCCGCTTCTTCGTCCCCGCCTCGGTCAGCGTCAGCGTGCCCGTGGAAAAGTCGAAGGCCGCGAGGCCGACCTTGCCCGGCACCTTCGCGCCCGTGGCCTTCCAGTGGAGCCGGCCGGCAATCATCAGGTGGATCGAGAAGTACAGGTCGCCGTCGAGCGCGATGACGATGCGTTTGCCGAGGCGGCGAAGGCCCGTGACCGCGCGCCCGTGGGCCTCCGAGATCGGCGGATCGACGGAACGGAGGACGAAGGGGCTGGCCAACCTCACGCGCTCGAGCCGCGTCCCCACGATGCGCGCCTGGAGCGCCTCGACGTAGACGGTGATATCCGGCAGCTCGGGCATGGTGGCACGGGTATACCACGGCGCGGCGCCTTGACAAGCGGCCGAGCGCGCGTAGAGTTACGACTCCATGCCGACGCCGCCCGTCGCGACGAAGACCCCACAGGTGGACACGCTGCACGGCGAGATCCGTCAGGACGACTACTGCTGGCTGCGCGAGAAGGACAGTTCCGACGTCCTGGCCTATCTCCGCGCCGAGAATGACTATACCGACGAGGTGACGAAGCCGGCGACGGCCTTCCAGCAGGCGCTCTACGAGGAGATGCTGGCGCGCATCAAGGAAGACGACTCTTCCGTGCCCTACCGGCGCGGCGGGCACTTCTACTACTCGCGCACCGAGAAGGGCAAGCAGTACCCGATCTACTGCCGCAAGGCGGGTAGCCTCGACGCGCCCGAGGAGATCACGCTCGATTTGAACGCGCTGGCCGTGGGGCATCCCTTCTTCTCCCTCGGCGTGTACACGGTCAGCGACGACGGCAATCTCCTCGCCTACACGACCGACATCACCGGCTTTCGCGAGTACACGCTCTACGTCAAGGACCTGCGCACGGGCCGGGTCCTGCCGCGTACGTTCGAAAAAGTGTCCTCCGTGGCCTGGGCCGCCGACGATACGACCATCTACTACGTCACCGAGGACGAGGCCAAGCGCCCCTACCGCCTGTGGTGCCATCGCCCCGGCATCATGGGGAGCGAGCTCATTCACGAGGAGCCGGACGCCCTCTTCCGCATCGGCGTCGAGCGCTCGCGCAGCCGCGCCTATCTGTTCCTGGGCACGGGCTCCTTCACATCCAGCGAGTGGCGCTATCTGCCGGCCAACGACCCGAGGGGCGTGTGGCAGATGCTCATGCCGCGCGAGAAGGACCACGAGTACGCGGTGGACCACGGAGGCGACCGCTTCTACATCCGCACCAACGGCGGCGGGCGGCGCAACTTCCGCCTGGTCTCAGCCCCCGTGGACGACCCGTGCCCCGAGCGCTTCACCGAGCTGATCCCGCACCGCGACGAGGTGATGCTGGAAGACGTCGAGGTCTTCGCCAACCACTACGTCACCCACGGGCGAGAGGGCGGCCTGATCCGCCTGCGCATCACGCAACTGGCCAGCGGGGCCGAGCACCACGTGGAGTTTCCCGAGCCGACCTATGAAGTGAGCCCGGACCACAACCACGAGTTCATCACGCGGATGTACCGTTTCCGCTACCAGTCGCTGATCACGCCGGCTTCCGTCTTCGACTACGACGTGCACACGCGCGAGCGGACTCTCCTCAAGCAGACAGAAGTTCTGGGCGGCTACAACCCCGCGCGCTATCGCTCGGAGCGGTTCTGGGCCACGGCCGACGACGGCACGCGCGTGCCCATCTCCCTCGTCTGCCGTGCGGAGACGCCGCGCGACGGCACGGCGCCCATGCTGCTGACAGGCTACGGCGCCTACGGCGCGCCGTACCCGGTCATGTTCTCCTCCAATCGCCTGAGCCTCCTGGACCGCGGCTACACCATCGCCATCGCCCACATCCGCGGCGGCGGCGAGCTGGGCAAGCGCTGGCACGACGCCGGCCGCATGATGCAGAAGCGCAACACCTTCACCGACTTCATTGCAGCGGCCGAGCACCTGAAGAAGGAGGGCTACACCGCCACCGAGCGCCTCACGATCGAGGGCGGCAGCGCCGGCGGCCTCCTGATCGGCGCCGTGCTCAACCTGCGCCCCGATCTCTGCCGCGCCGCCGTGATGCGCGTGCCCTTCGTGGACGTGATCAACACCATGCTGGACGAATCGCTCCCCCTCACGGTGGGCGAGTTCGAGGAGTGGGGCAATCCCAAGATCCGTGAGCGGTACGAGTACATGAAGAGCTACTGCCCGTACACCAACCTGGCCGAGCGCGACTACCCGGCCATCCTCGTCAAGACGTCACTGAACGACAGCCAGGTCATGTACTGGGAGCCCGCCAAGTACGTGGCCAAGATGCGCGCGCTCAACGCCGGCGCCCCCGCCACCCTCTTCAAGATCAACCTCGACGCCGGCCACGGCGGCGCCTCCGGCCGCTATGACTACCTCCGCGAGATCGCGTTCGACTACGCGTGGGTGCTCAAGGGACCAAGCTTGTCTTGACCGAGTTAGATCCGCATGCGCTTGGTTTCCGATGTATACCCGCAGAGTTCCCACGGATCAAGGAAATCACGAGCGTGGCGGGCTCACATTTCGGTTATGAAATTCTGAAAGCCGGAGCCACCTCTTGGCTTCGACTGCCGGGTCGAAGGCGAGGTGTAGCCTCCAATCGGGCAATAGTTCTTGGTCCAGCGATCCGAAGGGAGGACATTGACGCCACCGAGACCTACGAGTTCCTAAACACCTACCGAAAGACAGGGTACGCAGAGGAGCAACGCAAGATTCAATTTACGCGCCAGAGCCTGCAGAAGGGTGTCGAGCGAGCTGCGGGTGAGGTAGAGGCATTTCGGCGTTTTCACGGCCTAACACAGACACTGGCCTTTTCAAATCCACTTCAGCTGAGATCGCTCTTACAGGACCAGGTCCTTCCGGCGTTCTTCCGGTTAGACCCTGACGGGGTCGTCCAGGTACTCGCGCTCGGCGACAAGGTAGAGCACAGCTTTGCGTTTCTTCGCGCTACGTATACCTTGAGTCACTATCCAGTAGTCGAGATAGACCGATCGCGTGGGTTCGCAGCCCTGAGCGAGTGGGACCGGGCACTCCCCATTGACTATGTAGAGGCTTGCCTCTCAATCCTGCAGACGACCACATATCCGTACATCCCCATGTTTCACGGAGGGCCTTTTGGGCTGACCTTTGTCTTTCTTCTTTCCAAGCCTGAGCTCGTTCACCTACCGGTGTTTCCGAGGAGCTGGATGCAGTGGACTCGGTCCGGGTCCGAGTTTGGACTAGAGAGCCTTGACGGTGTCGCGGCCATCACGCACCCCGAGTCTGAGTTAGGACGTCGCGGAGCGCATCGACGGTACCTCTCGACCGCACCTATGTTGCAGGCCGCATTTCACGAGTTACTCTTATGGGTGGCGAGTCGATTGGACATCCTCCTGCAGGAACTTCCTGACCCCGCCAACTTCGAGCATCGGGGGAACATTGATTTCGTTTTCGCACTGGAACACAATTTGTCGTTGGTCCGATTGTTCCGACGTGCAATTCACATCCTCGGCTCCGAGGAACCACCCAGTGGAAAATTTATGCTGTTTGAAATCGCCGACTTGCTCCAGGAACTGACCACGGCGTTCAAGGGCAAGGCTGCGGGCGAGGCGTTCTTCAAGCAGCTGTTCAATCCGACTGGGGGACGTGAGGTGTGTCGGCGATGTCTCAAAAACCTACCAAAAGCAGTTCAGCCGTTCTTTTTCGAGATGATCGAGCGCGTCTATAGCGAACTAGAGATAGCTGTAGCGGAATCTATTTGGATCAAGGGCAAGGTGAAGGGTGGGCGAGTGTCGGTGCGGAGCACGGATCTATCAAGGGAGGTAGAGGAGGGGCTTGGCGAGTTTATTGGGAATCTGTTTCGGGTGTTTCGGAACACACATCATGGATACTTTTCTCGGTTAGATCCCCGGAAACGACCATCTCGATATCTTGCTATGACAACTGGGAATATCCCCGATTCAGTGTCGTGCCTAGCTCTAGTGTGGTGCCTTTGTGTACTAGCAGATACGAGCACAATGCCGGGATGGAAGCCGCTCGGGTTTGGAATCTATTGAGGAACGTGCTCCCGGGCGATGTCCGCGATCGCGCGGCCCTCGATCGCCTTGAAGGCGGGCGACTTGACCTCATGCACGCTGATGCGCGCCCAGGTGCCGAAGGCCATCGGCCGCTTCAGCTCCTCGCGGAACTGGTTGCGGAATGCGGGGAGGACAGGGTCAGGTCTTGCTTTCACACATTCTCTTTTGAACTCCGCCGCGGCGGGGGATCAGTTGATGGGCCCGCTGTCGGCATGCAAGATCTGACCCCGACCACTCCCCGGGATTTACGGTCCAAAGGGCATCGAATCCGGTTGGGGAAGCAGGGACTTTGGAAGGCTCAGCCCGCCCATTTCTTTCGGTGAACCCGCTAGGGCTCGGTGGACGCGGGACACACGAGGCTGTCAGTTTGGTGGACAAAACCGCTCCATAGTTTTTGGGGTCAATTGTAGCTTTCTTGACCTTAGGCAATCTCTTGACTACACTGGCTCTTACAAAGACCCAGCGACCGAACTGTCACCGTATGGTGGCGTGCCCGAGACACCTCGGGATAGGTCCTGGGTCGCTCCTTTTAGGGGTCATGAACCGAAGGCCCAGACGTCTTCCAGCCTTGATTCAATTTCTGCGCGGTAAACCGTATGATCCGTCTTGATACCCTCCGCATGGCGGCGGAGCGAACCGGCGACTAGGTCCGCAAGCTGGATCAAGATGTTCCGTTTGGAGTCCACGATCTTCAAGTCTCGGATTACCGCTGGCCCGGTCTTTACCTGCACCTCTCGGCTCAAATACGCCCGAAGTTCCCGCCGAAACTCTCGGTCGCCGTGGCCGTCGATCTTGAGGCGCGCGTCGCGAATCTGCCCTTGGTTGTGCTTGAGGACCATCTTGATCGCGTAGCGGTAAAACGACTCTTTGGATCGGCGCAGCTCTACTCCGTAAATCCTTGCCTTGTCCATTACGATTGCGCGTACTCGAAACTTGAACTGCGCTGCCCGCGCCAACAGCACCAGACGGTGCGCTCGTTTTGTCCCGTTGAAGCGTAGTTCGAAGTTGTCGCTGAGGCCAAGGGACCGCCGACACTCCTTTAGGGCGACCGCGCATTTCTCAGCCTCCAGATCATCGTCAAAAATCACCAAAGCGATCACAAAACACGGAGTCGATCCTTTCGCTACCTTGAAGCCAGGGTCACCGGAGTCGTCGAGGAACACGAGCACAGCGGCACTATAGCGCGTGCACAAGCTTCGCAGGGAATGCTGTAGGAGGGGACGCGTGTCCTGCGCTAGGCACGCTCATCGAGCTAGAGTGGGGATCTCGCAGCGCCTCGGGATAAGGGGGGGGGCACGCCCAGCTCTCCCGGGCCGAGCATCGAGAAGTCGGTGCCTCAGCAGCGCAGCACCTGGCCCGCGGCCGCGCCGGTGAGCTTGCCGTCTGCCCAGGTCACCACGCGGTTGGCCACGGTGTACGCGACGCCGCGCGAGGGCATGACCATACGCTTGGCGCCGCCGGGCAGGTCGAAGCGGCGCTCGCCGCGGTTGGTCGAGCCGACGCGGGCCGCGTCGAAGATGGCGACGTCGGCAGCCAAGCCCGGGGCGAGCCGGCCGCGGTCCCGGATACCGAAGACCTCGGCCGGGTCCGAGGTGAGACGCCGCACCCCTTCCTCCAGCGTCAGCGCCTGGCGCTGGCGCACCCATGTCCCGAGGAGGCACGTCGGGTAGCCCGCGTCGCACAGCATGTCGACGTGCGCGCCGCCGTCGCCCAGGGCCACCAGGACGCTCTTGTCGTTCAGGATCTCCGTCATGCGGTCCACCCGCGTGTTGAACGAGGCCATGGTGAACTCCATGTCGAGATCGACCTGGAGGGTCAGGTCCAGCAGGGCATCGACTACGCGTGGGTGCTCGGCAAGTGAGCTGACTGTGCCCCCGCCGTCGGGGCGAGCATGGCCACCGCCTTCGAGCGGAGCGCGTCGGGCAGGGGAGCCGGGCGCCGCGCCTCCCGGTCGAGGTGCACGCCGGACTGCTCGAGCGTGGCGAGCTGCTCGCCCGTTCCGACGTTCGTCATCCGGTGGACGAACCTGAGCGACGAGTTGCCGATGTGCACGAGGGCGCTCTGCACGCGCACGAGGTCGCCCGGTCGGAGCGGCCCGGCGACGGCAAGCTGGAACTCGAACGTGGAGAGCCCGCGCTGCTCGGCGCGCATGTAGGCCGGGGTCATGCCGAAGGCCGCCATGAGGTGGCCGCCCGAGGCCGAGAAGCGGTGGATGTAGTGCTGGAGGGTGCTCCGGCCGAGGAGGCCCATCTCCGACGGTTTCACGGTATCGAGGGCGCCGTCGATGAAGCCCTCGTCGCCCTGCGGCTGAGGCCGGCGCTCGCGCGGCGGCTCTTCCCAGTCGACCCGGTACGCCTCGACCGCGCGTCGCGAGGCCGCCGCGAGGGGGATCGGCTCTCCCGCCGCCAAGCCGACGTGGGCGACGCGCTGCTCGACCGTCGTGCAGAGGACGCCCGATCCGGAGTCGAAGAGTTTGTGGCCGAGGACGAGCGCTGCATCCTCGACGGCGACCACGCCGCTCCGGACGTGATAGATGTCGCCGCCGCGGAGCTCCCTCTGATAGCGCACGAGGCAGTCCGTGGTGGGGCAGCCCCGGCCTTCGCTCCGCACGTACGTCGGCCCCAGCCCGAGCGCTTCCAGAAGCACGAAGCCGGCGTCCTCGATCCGCTGATGATAGTAGGCGACCGTGAAGTGGCCGACATGGTCCACTTCCCACGCGGTCACGATGCCTCGGCAGGTCTCGATCATGGGAGCCGGCCGTTCTTGATCACCAGGTCGTAGCTCATAGGCCCCGATCCTACCACTCGGAGCAACCGGCAACGCGCTATGCTCTCCCCCCATGAGACTCGCGGGCAAGGCGGCACTGATCAGCGGCGGCGCGCGCGGCATGGGCGCCGTCGAGGCGCGGCTGTTCGTTCAGGAAGGTGCCCGGGTGGTCATCGGTGACGTGCTCGAGGCGGAGGGCCGGCAGGTCGAAGCCGAGATCAGGGCCACAGGGGGCGAGGCCGTCTTCGTCCCGCTCGACGTCACCAGGGAGGCCGACTGGCAGGGGGCCGTGGCCACCGCGGTCAGCCGCTTCGGACGGCTCGACATCTTGGTAAACAACGCGGGGGTCGGCGGCGCAGGCCGGCTCGAAGACACGACGGCCGAGGAGTGGGACCGCGTGATGGACATCAACGCCAAGGGCGTGTTCCTCGGCACGAAGGCCGCGATCCCGGCGATGCGCCAGGCCGGGGAAGCCAATCAGCTATCTGGACTGTCCCCTTGCAGGCTTCCGGGCGTCAGCCCGCTGACTTCAGATAGCCGGCGCCGCTCCCCACAAACTGGAATCCGCCCAGGCCCGCTCCTTCAGAGACCGGGTGATGTCGACCCCGTCGATCCGTGCGGCGATGTGCGAAGTGAGCCGGGTCATGACAACACGAGCTCGCGGGTGACGCCGCGCATGTCCATCTCGAACTCGAGCCCCTGGATGGGCGGGCGGCTTGGGAACCAGTGGACGCCGTGGATGGCGGCGGGGCCCGCCGGCCGAAGGATCTCGTCGAGGAGGAACCCGTAGATGGGCTGGGCCGCGTAAATGTCGATCGTCGTCACGCGGCTCCAATCGCCGCCGAGCGCGCGCAGGCGGTCCTGCATGACGCCCATGACGAACCGCGCCTTCTCGCGCATGGCGTCCGGCGACGTGTCCCCGTGGCGCACGATGCCGTCGGGCCCCTGCGCGCGATCCCGCATCTCAGCCGCCCCCGCCACGATGAAGGTCGGTGACGGTGTGGCTCCGGGTGTCGTGTAGGCGAAGGCATAGAGCGAGGGCTCCGCCGGGGCCGCCACGACCGGCGCCACGTTGGTCCGTGGAATGGGGTTGTCCTCGCCCACGAGGATGCTCCAGTCGGCGAGCAGGGCCCGGTAGCCCTCGTTGAACTTGGCGAACCCCTCGAAGGTGAACGCGGCCGGACTCCGGAGCTCGATCCCGCAGAGCGCCGTCTTCGGCCGCTGCTGCTGGTTCAGGTGGCGCTCGATCCGCGCGAAGCCCTCGCGCCAGGGAATGGGCGTGGTCAGCGTCACGTGCACGATCTCGTGGCCCGGCATGGCGACCGTGCCGGACGAAAACGCGCTGATCCCGGGCAGGAAACGATAATTACCACCTGGACAGTCACGCAACATGGGGGCGACCTCCGATGATGTGAAAGGGTGCCGCGTACGATATCACACCCCGGCGCGTCACCCCCAGAGCCGCTTCGTGGCAAGGTCCGCGCCTTCCCGAAGACTACGGAGCTTGGCCCACACCACGCTCTCCTCGACGAGCTGGGAGCCGGCGAAGGTGCCGAAGCCGCAGTCGACGCCCGCGAGGATGCGCGTCCGATCGCCCACGGCCTCCGCGGCCGCCACGATCCGGTCGGCGACGACCTCGGGGTGCTCCACGACGTTGGTCGTGGAGTCGACGACGCCGGGCAGGAACAGCATCGCGTCGGGGAGGGGATGGCGGCGGAACGCCCGGAGCTCGTGCTGGTGCCGCGGGCTGGCGAGCGGCAGGGAGAGCGCGCCGACCCGCGCGCGATAGATGATCGGCAGGAGCGGTTCCAGGGGTACGTCGTGGGTGTGGGGCCCGTCGTAGTTGCCCCAGCAGAGGTGCAGCCGCACGCGGTTTATCGGGATCCCAACGAGCGCTTCGTTGATGGCGTCGACGTGGAGCGCGACGGCGTCGAGGAAGCGGTCGAGGGGCTCGTCCTGGAAGAAGCGGGCGCGCTCCATGGCGAGATCCGGGCAGTCGAGCTGGAGCACGAATCCGCGGCTCACGATCAGCTCGTATTCCTTGCGCATCTCGCGGGCGAGCGCCCGCACGTAGCGCTCGTGTGAGCCGTAGTAGGCGTCGAGCATGATGGTGGCGATGACGCCCGGGGAGGCCGCCGTCATGAATGACTCGGCGAACCCGTTCCGCTCGGCGGCCGCGCTACGCTCATACAGCTCGCACTCGGCCGTGGCCTCGGTGAGGTCGGTGTAGCTGACCTCGGCCACCGCCTGGGGCGCGTCGGCGATGCGGGCGGCGCCGGCGCGCTGGCGAGACAGGCGGGAGGCGTAATCCGGGTGCTCGGCGAGGTCCCGCGACAGGCGCCGCTTGCTCTCGCCGCCGAAGCCGCGCATCCGCCTGGCCGGGTACGTCGAGAAGCCGACGCGCGGTTGCTCGCCGTCGTTGCCGACGTCGATGCCCACCTCGAGCTGCTTCTTGACCACGTGACTCACGGCGGCTTCCGCCTCCCGGGCGAGGGCGGCCGGGTCGACGGCCTCCCCGCGGTCCTGGCGCACGAGGAGGTCGCGAAGCGCCGGCGGGCGCGGAAGACTTCCGACGTGGGTGGTGAGGATCCGGTGCTCGCTGCGCTTCATATCGCCTCCTAGCTGATCGCCCGCAGGCGCCTCGACGTGAGCAGCAGGAGCGCGTTCGCGGCCACCATCGCGCCGCCGACCAGCACGGCGAAGCGCGCGTCCACGGCGGCCGCCAGCGCGCCCGCGAGCAGGCCGCCCAGGGGGAGCAGGTTCCAGCAGAGCGAGTACAGGCTCATGACCCGGCCACGCAGGTGGTCGGGCACGTGCTGCTGGAGGAAGGTGCTGACCTGCATCAGGTAGAAGGTATTGCTGAAGCCCACGAGCACCAGCACGGGCAGGGCCAGCCACATCGTCTGTGACGTGGAGAACACCATCAAGAGGCAGCCCAGGGATGCGGCCCCAACCAGCAGCGCCGTGCCTCGGCGCAGGGTCAGATGGGCGATCGTCGCCACGGTGAGACTGCCGAACAGCGCCCCGGTCCCGTGCGCGGCGTTCAGCAATCCGTACCCGGTCGCGCCGGTGTTGAAGTACGAGTCGGCATAGATCGGCAGCAGCGTGAGGTAGGACATGGCGAAGAGGCTGTTGAAGAGAGCCAGGGCGATCAGGCTCGCGAACACGAAGTTGTGCCCCACGAAGCTCATGCCTTCGGCGAACTGCTGGAGCACGTGGCGGCCATCGTGAGCCGGCGCATCCCCGCTCACCCGGACGCGGCTGTACAGGAGCAGCGCGATGCAGGAGGAGGCGGCCGCCATCCCGAACCCGACCACCCCGCCGAACGCCGCGATCAGGACGCCGGTGATGGACGGGCCGATCATGCGCCCGGCCTGCCAGGGGATCGAGCCGAGCGCGATCGCGTTCGGGAGCCGCTCGCGCTCGATCAGTTGGGGAATGAGCGCCATGCGGCTCGGCTCGTCGAACGCCCGGAAGGCGTTGCTCAGCGCGGCCAGCACCAGCAAATGCTCGATGCGGACCATGCCGAAGAGCGTCAGGCCGAACGCGGCGGACAGCGTCAGGGCGATCAGCGTCTGCGTCGCGACCAGGAGCCGCAGCCGGTTGATGCGGTCGGCCAGGACGCCGCCGAACAGCTGGAAGAGGACCAGCGGCACTCCCTGCGCCAGGCCGAGATAGGCCAAGGACATCGGATCCCGGCTGACCTCCCACGTCATCCAGGCGAAGGTCATGTATTCCGCGCGGTGCCCGAGGACGTAGAAGACGAGCCCGAACCAGTAGAGGCAGTAGTTCCGCCCCTTCAGGGCAGCGAACGTCGACAGCCTGGCCGTCTGCGTCGAAGCGGGCAAGGAGCGGTCGGGCTCTCGCCTACTCGATGGTCAGCACGGCCTTGCCGGGGAAGCGCCGGGCCATCAGGTCCTGCGCGACCTGGCTGATCTCCGCCCACGGCCGCTCCACGCTGATGTGCGGTGCCAACTGTCCCGCCGCAACGAGGTCGGCAAGCCGGCGAAGACCGACGGAGGCCGGCTCGCTGCCGACCTCGGTGAAGAGGTAGAAGCCGTACAGCGTGGCGCGCCCGGTGGCGAAGAACGTGCGCGTGTCGAACGTGACCTCGGCGGATGCCGAGACTCCGAGCGTGACGCAGACGCCGCCACGCTCGAGTGCGGCAAGCGCCGTGCCGAGGGTGCGCCCGCCCACGGACTCGATGACGAGATCGTACTTGGGTGCGGCCGGAATGTCGTCGCCCACCACCACCTCCTGGGCGCCCCACTGGCGCAGCGCCGGCGCCTGGTCGGCGCGCCGGGCACTTGCCGTCACATGAGCGCCGGCGAGCCGAGCAAGCTGCACCGCGAAGTCGCCCACGCCGCCCGTGGCGCCGGTGACGAGCACGCGGCGACCGAGCAGCAGCCCGCCCTTGCCGAGCCCAAGGAGCGCGGTCAAGCCGGCCACGGGGAAGGTCGCGGCCTGGGAGAAGGTCACCTTGTCGGGCAGCTCGGCGAGGGCATGGGTCGGCACGGCCACGCGCTCCGCCCACGCCCCTTCGGGCAGGAGCCCGACCACCCGCGCGCCGGCGCGCGGGCCCGAGCCGTCGGCGGCGGGCCGCTCGACCAGACCGGCCAGGTCCCAGCCAGGCCGCCAGCCGGCAGGCGCCATGCCGGATCGCCTGACCTCGCCGCGGTTCAGCGAGATCGCGCGAACGCGCACCAGCGCTTCGCCGCGGTCGGTGACGGGTTCGGCGACCGGGCGGATGACGAGCCGGCCCGGCGCTTCAGGATCGACGACGACGGCACGGTTGGCGGGCATAGGGAGTGGCCTCCGTCAGAGGGTCAGGTTCGTCCAGCATAGTACAGACGCGTGGCAGCAGAGTACAGACGCGTGGCAGCAGAGTACAGACGCGTGGCAGCAGAGTACCGGCGCGTGGGCTGAAAGGCAATCCGCCCGCCGCCGTCAAGCTGAGGTATCCTTGGTCGGCGCACCGACCATGACTCTCACTGACCACGTCGCGATCGTCACCGGAGCAGGGAACGGCATCGGCAAGGCGACCGCGCTGGCCTTGGCCCGGGCCGGCGCTCACGTCGCCGCCGTCGACGTCGACGCCGGGGCCGCCAAGGCGACGGCGGATGCCGTCGCCGCGCTCGGGCCGCGGAGCCTGGCGCTCGACACCGACGTCGGAGATCTCGCCAGCATCGACCAGATGGTGCAGCGAGTGATGGCGACGTTCGGCCGGATCGACGTCCTCGTGAATAATGCCGGGGTCACGCGACGCGCCTACATCATGGATCTCAAAGAGGAGGACTGGGACCGCATCATGCGCGTCAACGCCAAGGGCGTGTTCTTCTGCCTGCAGCGCGTGGCACGCGAGATGATCCCCCGGCGCAGCGGCGTGATCGTCAACATCGCATCGATCGCCGGCAAGGGGTACGCGGGCACCTCGAACGCGATCTATGCCGCCAGCAAGGGCAGCGTCATCTCGCTCACCCGTATCGCCGCTCTCCAGCTCGCCCGCCACGACATCAACGTCAACGCCATTTGCCCGGGCACCACGGTCACCGGGCTGTCGGAAGCGAACGTGGCCTCCCGCGCGCGGGAGGAAGGCCTCTCGGTCGAGGACATGAGGCGGCGGCGCAATGCCGCCATCCCGCTCGGCCGCCCCAACGATCCCGAGGACGTCGCCCCGCTCGTAGTCTTCCTGGCCTCGCCGGGCGCGCGGAATATCACCGGCCAGTCTCTCAACGTCGATGGCGGCGTCATCTTCGATTGACGACGCCGGCACACGCGCCGGTCACTCGGTGCCCGCCGGCCACTCGTGCCCGCCGGCCACTCGTGCCCGCCGGTCACTCATGAAGGAGGCCTCACAATGAATGTCGGTATCTCCGTGCCCCTGCCTGCATACCTGGTCGACGTCGGCTTCATGGCCCGGAAGGCCGAGGAGCTCGGCTTCGAATCGTTCTTCTGCGCCGAGCACCCGTTCATCCCGGTGCACTCGAAGAGCCGCTTCCCGGGCTCCGAGGACGGCGTGATCCCCGAGGCCTACTCGCACTTCGTCGACCCGTTCGTGGCGCTGGCGCGCGCCTCGGGCACGACGAGCCGGATCAAGCTCGGGACCGGGATCGTGCTGATCCCCGAGCGGCACCCGCTGCTGCTGGCCAAGGAGGTGTCGACGCTCGATCTCTTCAGCGGCGGGCGCTTCCTCTTCGGCATCGGCGCGGGCTGGCTGCGGGAGGAGACGGAGATCATGGGCGGCGATTTCGACCACCGCTGGACGCAGACGCGGGAGTCGATCCTGGCCATGAAGGAGCTGTGGACCAAGACCGAGGCCGAGTTCCACGGCAAGTACTACGACTTCCCGCCGGTCCGCTCCTATCCGAAGCCTGCGCAGAAGCCGTACCCGCCGGTGCTCCTCGGCGGAGGGGCGAAGAAGGTGCTCGAGCGCGTCGTCGCCTGGGGGGACGGCTGGCTGCCGAACCACATCACGCCGGACCAGCTCCGCGAGAGCCGCGCGACGCTCGACCGGCTCGCCAAGGACGCCGGCCGTGATCCCTCGGCCCTCACCATCACGGTCCACGGTCAGCCGGCCGATCGCGACCTGATCAGGCGGTTCCACGACGCGGGCGCGAACCGCGTCCTCGTGCGGCCGCCGACGGTGAAGACGGACGCGGAGATGGGCGCGGAGCTCACGCGCATCGCCGACGCGGTGCTGCGCTAGCCCCATGCTCCGCTAACCAATGGACCTCTAGGATCGCATCCCGCAAACGATGAACGCCCGCCGCAAGATCGTGGTCGCGATGATGATGCACGAGACCAACACCTTCTCGCCGGTGCCGACGCCGCTCGCGTCGTTCAGGCCGCTCTCCGGCCGGGCGGCCATCGACGAATTCCGGGACACCAACACGCAGCTCGGCGGCTTCCTCAGCGTGGCTCACGAGATCGGCGCGGAGATCGTCGTCCCGCTCGCCGCAGGCGCACACCCGTCGGGGCGCGTCGAGAAGGCCGCCTACGAGGAGATGTGCGGCGCGATCGTGGGCGCGGTCAGGAGCGGGTGCGACGCGGCGTTCCTCGCGCTGCACGGCGCGATGGTGGCCGAGCACCTGGATGATGGCGAAGGCGAGCTGCTGCGGCGCATCCGCGCCGTGGCGCCGCGGCTGCCGATCGCCGTCGGGCTCGACTTCCACTCGCACATGACGGCACAGATGGTCGAGAACTCCACGGTCGTTGCCGGCTATCGCACCTATCCGCACGTCGACATGGGGGAGACCGGCCGGCGCGCCGGCCGCACGCTCCTCCGCGCGCTCAACGGCGAGGTCGCGCCCGTCATGGTCTGGGGCTCGCGCCCGATGATGACCAGCACGCTGGTTCACGCGCCGTCGCGGCAGCCCATGAAGGACATCATGGACCTGGCCATCGCGGCGGAGACGAGCGGTGCTGCGCTCAACGCGTCCGTCTTCGGCGGCTTTCCCCACGCCGACATCCCGCACACGTCCCTCTCGGCCGTGATCGTCTGCGACCGGCGCGCCCAAGTCGGACAGGGAGACGGTCGCGCCCTCCTGGACCGGCTGCTGGGCATGGCCTGGGACCGTCGCGCGGCGTTCCTCTACACGGGCGCGCCGCTCGCCACACAGATCGCGCACGCGAAGACGCTCGGCGACGGGCCGATCGTCCTTGTGGACCACGGGGACAACACCGCGTCCGGGGGGACGCAGGATGTGATGAGCGTGATCGAGGAGGCCATGCGGCAGGGCCTCGACGACGTCGTCGCGGGGCCGATCTGCGATGCGGCCACCGTCAAGCGGCTCGTCGAGG
>ORMF010318972.1_pt1 | contig 18782 bp, 17 predicted proteins | sample 1779871 | NCBI WGS metagenome assembly ORMF01 (sample SAMEA104232316, study PRJEB22302) | groundwater metagenome | biome: forest; feature: aquifer; material: groundwater | place: USA | collected 2011-08-07 | depth 5.4 m | reverse complement strand
GATAGTGATAGAGAGAAAAGTAACAACGCTTGCGGAGATAGCGCTTAAGCGAGAGGGCTCACCTCTGCCCGAGCTTCGCTCGGACCGCAGGGAACTTTTATTGGTGCTCAGAGAGGCCGACCGTTTCAACAAGGATGTCTCTCCGCTTCCCACGCGGATCATTCAGACCGTCGCGTCTTCCGCGGTGTTTGACGCACGCGCGCTGGTGCAGGCGGCCAAAGAAGACAACGCGCTGTTGGCCAGACTCGCCGCCTGGGGCAGCGGCGCGGTGCGCTTTTGGAACACCGTGCACAGAAATTTTATCGCCGAAGTGGCCGGCACACCGGGCTCGGTGACGCCTCTGGTACTGCCTTATATCGCCGACTCTGAGGACCTTCGCCAGACGTTGAGGGTTTTGAACGCTTTGTCCGCCTCGCGCGACGTGCGCTTCCTGGTGCTCCTGGCGCATACCGGAGCGCCGCTATCGCCTGAGGCGCTTGAGGGCATCAGCCAAGCCGGCGCGGGATATAAAAACATTCAAGTGGCCGCGCTTCACCTGGCTCCCGGCCAAAAGCTTTTGGACTCGGCCATGACATTTCTTGAGACCAACGGCGTGGCACCGGACAAAATTGGCCGCTTTATTGTCGCCGCTGAGCTTAAAACCATTTTAAACCAGGACGCGGATCTCATCGGCTATCGTGACGCGCGCAAACTTCTCGACACACGCCTTCACCTTTTCGGTTTTGACGCGACCCAAACCGAATCCGGCCTGTTTTCCTACGCGGACCTGGTGTCCGCCGGTCTGGCCACGGTTTTCGACAATCTGGGCATTCCCGCCGGCCTTCCCGTGAGGTTCAAGCAGGTGCTCACGCCTTTCGGTTTCTCCATCTACGTGGTCGAGCCTATCATCGACAAAGAGCTTCAGCTCATACGCCTGTCCAAGCAGGCCGACTCCGCCGCCTAACGCCGGGTCCCCATTCGCCGGGACCGCCGGAATTCGGGCTTTTACCTTGCTAGTCAATCTGCTATAATCTACTTTCTTTCTTAAACCTAATTCGGCTTGGAGTTAGTTTTGATTACCCGCTACACCCTGCCTGAGATGGGCAAAATTTGGACCGAGGAGAACCGGTTCAAGGTCATGCTCGACGTGGAGATAGCCGCGTGCGAGGCCATGGCAGAGCTTAACCTCATCCCCGCCGACGCCGCCAAGAAAATCCGCCAAAAAGCCAGCTTCAATGTCTCACAAATCAATAAGTACGAACAGGTTACAAAGCATGACGTCACCGCTTTCCTTAAAAGCGTGCAGGAATCCGTCGGCCCGGAAGGACGCTTTATACACAAAGGCCTGACCTCCAGCGACGTGCTGGATACGGCGCTCAGCCTTCAAATCCGTCAGGCGCTGGGTTTATTGATAGCCTGCACAGAAGAGCTTATCGGGGTACTCAAAAAAAAGGCCTTAAAATACAAGGATACCCCCATGATAGGCCGCTCGCACGGGGTACATGCCGAACCTGTCACTTTAGGTCTCAAATTCCTGCTTTATTATGACGAATTCAGGCGCAACCTGGCCCGTTTGAACCGAGCCAAGGACGTCATTTCCGTGGGAAAGATCTCCGGCGCCGTAGGCACCTACGCCAACATCGACCCCCGCGTCGAAGAGATCGCGCTTAAGAATCTCAATCTGGGCGTCGCCCCGGTTTCCACGCAAATCCTTCAGCGCGACAGACATGCGCAGACGTTGGCGGTTTTAGCCATAGTCGGCGGTTCTTTGGAAAAGTTGGCCACAGAGATCAGGCATCTGCAAAAAACCGAGACGCTTGAGCTCGAGGAGCCGTTCTCCGAAGGCCAGACCGGCTCAAGCGCCATGCCCCACAAACGCAACCCCGTGAACTGCGAGCGCGTCGCGGGTCTGTCGCGCGTGTTGCGCGGCAACGCTTTGGCGGGACTGGAAAACATAGCGCTCTGGCACGAGCGCGACATCACGCATTCGTCTGCGGAGCGCGTGATCCTGCCTGATTCGTGCATCGCCACGCATTTCATGTTGCGCGAAATGATCGCCGTGATCGAGGGCCTGAATGTCTATCCGGACAACATGCTTGAAAATATCTGGAAAACCCGCGGCCTGATCTTCTCGCAGCGAGTGCTGCTTGAGCTCATCGACAAGGGCCTCGCGCGTGAAGCCGCCTATAAAATTGTTCAAAAAAACGCGATGCGAGTCTGGAAGGACAAGAAACTGAACTTGAAAGACCTGCTGCTGGCCGAAAAGGAAGTGACGTCAAAATTTTCCAAGAAAGAAATAGAAGCGTTTTTCGACCTCAACTATCACTTAAAACACGTGAAGACCATATTCAAACGCGTACTCGGAGACAAAAAATGAAGGCCAAGGTTTATGTGACTTTAAAAAAGTCGGTGCTCGACCCCCAAGGCAAGGCCGTGCAGCACGCGCTGGCCACACTCGGTTTTAACGAGGTGAAGGACGTGCGCATGGGCAAGTATATCGAGCTCGAGCTCGGCGCCGTCGATCGCGTCCAGGCCGACCAAAAGATCAAGGCCATGTGCGAGAAGCTTTTGGCCAATACAGTAATTGAGGAATACCGCTACGAATTAAATTAGTGCCGGAGAGTCAAAATGAAATTCGGCGTCGTTGTTTTTCCCGGCTCCAACTGCGATTACGACTGCTATTACGTTTTGAAGCACGTGCTGGCGCAGGAGACGGAGTTTGTCTGGCACAAAGAGCCGGACGTGAGGAAGTTCGACTGCGTCGTGCTCCCGGGCGGTTTCAGCTATGGGGACTATCTGCGCACAGGCGCCATCGCCAAGTCGTCGCCTGTGATGGACGGCGTGAGAAAACACGCCGAGCGCGGGAAGCTGGTGATAGGCATCTGCAACGGTTTCCAAATACTCACTGAGGCGGGGCTTTTGCCGGGCGCGCTTCTGAGAAACGAGTCTCTCCAATTTATCTGCCGCTTCGTGAACCTGCGCGTGGAAAACACCGACTCACCGTTCACACGCAAGACCGCCAAGAGCCAGGTGCTGAGCATCCCTATAGCACACGGCGAGGGCAACTATTATGCCGACGAGACGACGCTTTTTGAGCTGAGAAAAAACGACCAGATCCTGCTGCGCTACTCCGACGCCAATGGCCAGACGACGCGCGAGGCCAACCCCAACGGGTCGCTGGAGAATATCGCCGGCATCTGCAATTTTAAACGAAATGTCTTTGGGCTCATGCCGCACCCCGAGCGAGCCTCGGAGAGCGAGCTGACATCGACGGACGGGATCAAGATTTTTAAATCGATATTGGAAATGAATTGATGAAGCCAATCGAACGGACGCCGTCCCACGGGGAGGCGTTAGAAATGAAAAACGAGCCGCTAACACCTCCCCGTGGGACGGCGTCCGGTGTCGCGGTCACGCCAGACCTCATAGCCAAGCACGGCATCACGCCGGCCGAGTACGAAGAGATCAAGGACATCCTCGGCCGCGAGCCCAACATCACTGAGCTGGGAATATTCAGCGTGATGTGGAGCGAGCACTGCTCTTATAAAAATTCAAAGAACGTGCTGAAGCTGCTGCCCAAGGACGGCGCGCGCATGTTGGTGAAGGCCGGTGAGGAGAACGCCGGCGTCGTCGACATAGGCGACGGCTACGTGATCGCTTTCAAGATTGAGTCGCACAATCACCCGTCGGCGATAGAGCCGTTTCAGGGGGCGGCCACAGGCGTGGGCGGCATCCTGCGCGACATCTTCACCATGGGCGCGCGTCCTATCGTGTCGATGAACTCCCTACGTTTCGGCAAACTGGACAAGGACGAGCATACGACCAAACGTCTCTTGACAGGAGTGGTCGCAGGCATCGCGCATTACGGCAATTGCATAGGCGTGCCGACCATCGGCGGCGAAGTGTATTTCGATGAGAGCTACGAGGGCAATCCTCTGGTGAACGCGTTCTCTCTGGGCCTGGCCAAGCGCGAGGAGATAGTCAAGGCCAAGGCCGAAGGCGTGGGCAACCCTGTGTTTTATTTGGGCGCAGCCACAGGCCGTGATGGCATGGGTGGAGCGGCATTCGCGTCCAAGGACCTGAGTGACGAGTCAGAAAAAGACCGGCCCGCCGTACAAGTAGGCGACCCGTTTCTCGAGAAGCTTCTTTTGGAGGCCGTGCTCGAGTTGCTCAAGACCGGCTGTGTCGTGGGCATACAGGACATGGGCGCGGCGGGCCTGACTTGCTCCACCTGCGAGACCGCCTCTCGCGGCAACACCGGCATAGAGATAGACGTGGCCAAGGTGCCGCAGCGCGAGACCGGCATGCGGCCTTATGAGATCATGCTCTCGGAGTCTCAGGAGCGCATGCTCGTCATCATCAAAAAGGGCAGGGAGAGCGAGGCCAAACGCGTTTTTGACAAATGGGACTTGCACGCCGAGGAGATCGGTTTTGTCACAGGCGACGGCATGATGCGTATCAAGGAAAACGGTGTGACCGTGGCCGAGATCCCGGCCAAACGGCTGGCCGACGACGCGCCGGTGTACCAGCGCGAGGAAAAGGAGCCTGCCTATATAAGGAAGGCCCAGGCGTTCGACCCCCAATCCGTGGGTAGCCCCGGCGACCTGAACGCGGCACTGCTAAAAATATTGGACGCCCCGAGCATAGCCAGCAAAGAATGGGTGTACCAGCAGTACGACCACATGGTGCGCACCAACACCGTGGTGCTTCCCGGCTCCGATGCGTCGGTAATACGCATTAAAGGCACGAACAAGTCGTTGGCGATTTCGGTGGACTGCAACTCCACCTACTGTTATCTTGACCCTTACGAAGGTGGAAAAATCGCCGTCGCCGAGGCCGCCAGAAATGTTGCTTGTTCGGGTGCCCGGCCGCTTTCGGTCACCAATTGCCTCAATTTCGGAAATCCTTACAACCCGGAAATTTTTTGGCAGCTTAAAAAGTCCGTCGAGGGCATGCGCGACGCTTGCCTGGCTTTAGAAACGCCGGTGTCCGGGGGCAATGTCTCACTCTATAACCAAAACCCCAAGGGCGCTATTGACCCGACGCCGACCATCGGCATGGTGGGCCTGATCGAGGGCCGCGCGCCGGTCACGTCGTTTTTCAAGGACGCGGGCGACACGCTATTGCTTCTGGGAAAGAACAGGGAAGAGCTGGGCGGGTCGGAATATTTGAAAACGCTTTTCGGCATCAAGGCCGGCCTGCCGCCGCGGCTTGATTTGAAAGAGGCCAGACGCCTGATGGACCTGATGCTAGACTTGGCCGGACAGGGTCTGATCAAATCCGCTCACGACTGCTCCGAGGGGGGCTTGGCCGTGGCGCTGGCCGAGTGCTGCATCTTGAACAAGGGCCGTGAAATAGGGGCGACGGTGACTGTTGCGACCGGCGGTTTATCGCCCGAGGCGCTGCTTTTCGGCGAGACGCAGTCGCGCGTTATCATTTCCGTGGACGCTAAGAATTTAAAAAAGGTCGAGGAAGTGATAAAATCAGTCTACCTTTATGAAATCCTCGGTCAAGTTGGCGGGGACGGCCTTAAAATCAATCAGCTTATCAATGTACCGCTCGAGGTGCTAGGCGCCACCTGGAGAAACGCGATCAAGAGGCGCATGGATGTTTAACAGGATACTTTCGGGTTTGGAAGACATCGCGCATTCGGTGAAGACCGGAGACGGCACGAACACCGAAGCGGCCATACGCGCCACGCGCGTGTCTATCAAGGATTATGTGCAGGCGGGGACGGCGCGCCCCGAGGGAGCGACGCTGGCCGATGGTACTGTGGCGCCGCTCAAGCGGCTGGATTCAGAGCTGGCGACCTGGCAGACCAAACTACCTGTGATTTTAAATGAGCCTGTGGGTCGCCAGGGCATAGCCAAGCACGCGAAATATTGGATAGACGAGCTTAACAAATTAACTTAGGGTTTCATGCAAGACCATTCGGATAAACTGAAAGACAAGTGCGGCGTATTCGGGGTGTTCGGCCATAAAGAGGCCGCTTACCTGACCTATCTGGGACTCTACGCGCTTCAGCACCGCGGCGAAGAATCCGCGGGTATCGTCGTGTCCGACGGCCGCGTGATGAGTAACCACCGCGAAATGGGCCACGTGCAAGACGTCTTCGACGGCACGGTGCTCGAGAAGCTGGTGGGCGATCGGGCGATCGGGCATGTGCGGTATTCGACTACCGGTTCGAGCAACTTGAAAAACGCCCAGCCTATACTCGTCGACTATTCGCGCGGCGAGATCGCCATCGCCCACAACGGCAACATCGTCAACGCCGACATCCTGCGCTCCGAGCTCGAGGCCTACGGGTCCATATTCCAGACCACCACTGACAGCGAGATCATCATCCATTTGATGGCCAAGCCTTCGCTGCGCAATATAGAGGAAGGCGTGTTGGAAGCGCTGTCGCGCGTGAAAGGCGCCTATTCTCTGGTGTTTCTCACTCATAACATGCTGATCGCCGCGCGCGACCCGCAGGGCTTTCGTCCGTTGTGGCTGGGCAAAATCGGCGGCAGCTATGTGGTGTCGTCCGAGACCTGCGCCTTCGACATCATGGAGGCCCAGCCCGTGCGTGAGATCGAGCCGGGAGAGGTGCTTTTTATCACGTCGCAGGGCATACGCTCCGAGCGCATCGCCGCTCGCGACACGCATCTGGCGCACTGCATCTTCGAGCACGTGTATTTCGCCAGGCCCGACTCCAAGATATTCGGCGAGACCGTGCATCTGGTGCGCGAGCGTTTCGGCCGCCAACTGGCCAAAGAGCAGCCGGCCAACGCCGATATCGTGATCCCCGTACCCGACTCCGGCAATTCGGCGGCGCTGGGCTTTTCCCAGGCGTCCGGCATCCCGCTCGAGGCCGGCATCATCCGCAACCATTACGTCGGCCGGACGTTCATACAGCCGAGCCAGGGTATGCGTGATTTCAAAGTGCGTGTGAAGTTCAATTTTGTGAAGGAAGTGCTGGCCGGCAAGCGCGTGGTCGTCGTCGACGACTCGATAGTACGCGGCACCACGTCGAAGATGCGCGTGAAGAGCCTGAGGCAGGCCGGCGCCAAAGAGGTGCATCTGAGGATCAGCTGCCCGCCGCATAAATACGCATGCGCCTACGGCATCGATTTTCCCACGCGCGAGGAGTTGATCGCCAACAAATATTCGCACGACGAGATCAAGAAGTACTTTGAGTGTGACTCGGTGGGCTACCTCTCGCTCGAGGGCATGCTGAGCTGCGTGAGTTTTCCCAAAGAAAATTACTGCACGGCCTGTTGGACCGGCAAATACCCGGTACTTTTCGACGGCAACGACAAGTACCATACTGAGAAATGCCATAAGGTGGGCGCGCTGGAAGGCCCCAAGTGACGGTCAAGCTGAACGGTCGTCCGGCCAAGCGCAAAAGCCTGACCTACAAGGCCAGCGGCGTCGATGTCGACAAGGCCAACGCGTTCGTAGAAAGCATCAAGCCGCTGGCGCGCATGACGCGGCGGCCGGAGGTGATGGCGGGCATTGGCGGGTTCGGGGCACTCTGTCGTTTCCCCAAAAAATATAAAAATCCGGTGCTGGTGAGCTCTACCGACGGTGTCGGGACCAAACTCAAGCTTGCCCAGCTCACAGGCCGCTACGAGGGCATCGGCATCGACCTTGTTGCGATGAACGTAAACGACATCCTGACGCTGGGCGCAGAGCCGCTTTTCTTCCTCGATTATTTTGCTGTCGGCAAATTGGACAACGCGATGATGAAAGAGATACTGCGTGGCATCGCCAAGGGCTGCAAAGAGGCCGGCTGCGCGCTGATCGGCGGCGAGACGGCCGAGATGCCGGGGCTTTACGCGCGCGGCGACTTCGACCTGGCCGGTTTTTGTGTGGGTGTGGTCGAGGACGGCAAGATCATCGACGGCAGCCGGGTCGACGCCGGACAGGTCATCATCGGCGTGGCCTCCAGCGGCATCCACTCGAACGGGTTTTCTTTCGTGCGGAAAGTGCTCAAAAAAAATTTCATTAAGGCGCATGCCGAGGAGATACTTAAGCCGACACGGATCTACGTGAAATCGGTGTTGCCGCTTCTTCAGAAAGAGCCTATTTTTTCTTTAGCGCACATTACCGGCGGCGGTTTTTTCGACAACATCCCGCGTGTGTTGCCGTCCGGCCGCGGGGCCAAGATCCATATGGACAGCTGGCCGGTGCCGCGCGTTTTTCGCTGGATAGCTGAAAGCGGTAACGTGCAGCCCAAAGAGATGTACCGTACCTTCAACATGGGTATCGGCATGGTGCTGGTGACGCCCAAAAACAGAGCGCTTAAAGTGATTTCGCATTTGAACCGCCATAAAGAGCACGCCTGGATCATCGGGGAAATCGTCAAAGGCGAAGGCGTCTCGATACAATAAAAATTTCGGAGAAATAAACCCATGAAAGTCTTGCTTTTAGGCAGCGGCGGAAGAGAGCACGCCATAGCCTGGAAATTATCACAGAGCCCCAAATTGACCAAACTGTACGTGGCGCCCGGCAACGCCGGCATCGCCGAGGTAGCGGAGCTGGTAGACATTGCCGCCAAAGATCAGGAGGGCCTGCTCAAGTTTTGCAAAAAAGAGGGTATCGACCTGGTTGTCGTCGGACCCGAGGCGCCGCTGGTGGACGGCCTCGTGGACCGTTTCACCGCCGAGGGCATCAAGGTGTTCGGGCCCAGTAAATACGCGGCACAACTCGAGGGCTCGAAGGTGTTTTCCAAGCAGATCATGAAAAAACTTTCCATTCCCACCGGCGAGTTTCAGGTGTTCGATTCAGCCGAAAAGGCGATGGACTACGTAGCGAAAAAAGGCGTGCCCATCGTGGTGAAGGTCGACGGTTTGGCCGGAGGCAAGGGCGTGGTCGTCGCCAACTCCATGCCCAAGGCCATGGAGGCCATACACCTGTACATGGTCAAGAAGGTATTCGGCAAGGCCGGTGAGCGCATTGTGATCGAGGAACATCTGGAAGGCGAGGAGGCCTCAGTCATCGCTGTGACCGACGGAACGACGGTGCGTCTTTTGGCGTCCAGTCAGGACCACAAGAGGATATTCGAAGGCGATCACGGGCCCAACACCGGCGGCATGGGCGCCTACTCGCCAGCCCCGATTATCACCGAGGACGTGGAAAATGAGATTTTACAGAAGGTGTTTTTACCGATAGTGAATGAGTTTAAAGCGCTGGGCCATCCGTTTAAAGGGTTTCTCTACGCCGGCATCATGATGACGCGCCAGGGATTTCGCGTGCTCGAGTTCAACGCGCGCCTGGGTGACCCTGAGACGCAGGCGATATTACCGCGCTTGAAAAATGACTTATTGGAACTGCTGGTGGCCGCGGTGGAAGGGCGCCTGGCGGATATCAAACTGGACTGGAAGGACGAGGACTGCGTCTGTGTGGTCATCGCCTCGCAGGGTTATCCCGAGGAATACGAAACGGGCAAGCGCATCGCCGGCATCACGACGGCCAAGGAGAACCCGGACATACACATCTTCCATGCCGCCACCAAGCGGCAGGACGGCGAGCTGGTCACCGCCGGTGGCCGCGTGCTGAACGTGGTCGGCTCCGGACGCGGCATCTTCGAAGCGCTGTCCAAGACATACAACGCCGTCGAAAAAATATTCTTCGACAAGATGTATTATAGGAAAGACATCGGTTACAAAGCTACCAAGGTTCATAAATAAGCAGGGAGACCAAGCAGCATGAAGCCAATAGTCGCCATCCTCATGGGCAGTGATTCCGACGCTCCGATGCTCAAACCTTGCGGGGATGTCCTGCGTGAGTTCGGCATTGCCTTCGAAGCCAAAGTATTGTCAGCGCACCGTACGCCGGATGAGGCCGTGGCTTACGTCAAGGCGGCCAAAAAAAACGGCATCCAGGTCATCATCGCCGCGGCCGGCGGCGCGGCCCACCTGGCCGGCGTGGCGGCTGCCAACACCTCACTGCCAGTGATAGGCATCCCCGTCGAGACCCCTGCTTTTAAGGGCATGGACTCGCTTCTATCCACCGTGCAGATGCCGGCAGGCACGCCGGTGGCTACCGTGGCCGTGGGTCCCGGTGGCGTCAAAAACGCTGCGTTTCTGGCCGCCAGGATACTGGCATTGCGGGATGCCAGACTGGAAAAAGCCGTCGAAAAGCATAAAGCGGACAATAAAAAGAAGATCCTGGCCAAAGAGATCAAACTTTAGCTTCTATGAAAAACATTTTGTTCGTTTGTACGGGCAACAGTTGCCGTTCGGTGATGGCCGAAGGTTTATTCAAGAAAATAGCCGCTGACAGCGGCGCCGCGTTTTCCGTGTCCTCGGCGGGTATCAGCGCGTTGGATGGTTTTCCGGCTACAGACGAGACGGTGCGCGTGATGAAGCAGTACGGTGTCGATGTCTCCGACCACCGAAGCCGCCGGCTGACTTATCCCATGATAGACGATGCCGACAAGATATTCGTGATGGAAGAAGTACATCGCAACATCATCCTCAAGCAGGTACCCGATGCCGAGCCCAAAGTGGCGCTGCTCACTGAGTTCCTTCCCGAGCACAGAGAAAACACAGGCCACCGAGACATCCCCGACCCTATACGCATGTCCGATAATTTCTATAAAAATGTCTCAGCCGTCATCGCCAGCTGCGTCGAAGGAGCCATGAAAAGCCTGCGGGAAGAAATAATATGAAAATTGCTTTAGGGGCCGACCACGGCGGGTTTTCGCTCAAAACAGAGCTCCTCAATTTTATCGTTTCCAAAGGGCACAAGGCATTGGACGTCGGCACCCATTCGGCGGAGCCGTGTGATTATCCGCTGTACGCCTACAAGGTCGCCAAGGCAGTCTCCGACAAAAAGGCGGACCTGGGAGTGTTGATATGTAAAAGCGGCAACGGTATGGCGATGGTGGCCAACAAGCTGCCGAACGTGAGGGCCGCCATCTGCTTCGATAAAAACGTCGCGAGGCTCTCCCGTCAGCACAACAACGCGAACATCCTGGTGCTGGGCTCGGAGCATCTGTTCGACGAACCGGAGCACATCGTCAAGGCGTGGTTGGACGCGCCGTTCGAGGGAGGCAGGCACCAGCGGCGCGTGAACCAGATCGCGGGTATAGAGAAAAAAGTGGGCCTGGCCAGGGGTTTGAAGAAACTCAAAAGGAAAAAATCATGACCAGCCCGCAAGGCAGCGTCGCCGGCGCGCTCAGTCGCCGCGACCCCGAGATCTATCAGGCCGTCGTCCGAGAGACAAAAAGGCAAAACGACAACATCGAGCTCATCGCCAGCGAGAACTTTACCAGCTTGGCCGTGATGGAGGCCGTCGGCTCCACACTCACCAACAAATATGCCGAAGGATATCCAGAAAAACGTTGGTACGGCGGTTGCGAGCACGTGGACGTGGCCGAAAATCTGGCGATCGATCGCGCCAAGGCCCTATTCGGCGCCGAGCACGTGAACGTACAGCCGCATTCGGGCTCGCAGGCCAACGCGGCCGTGTACTTCTCGGCGCTGACGCCGGGTGACACGGTACTGGCAATGAACCTATCCCACGGAGGCCACCTGACGCATGGCCACCCGATGAATTTTTCAGGCAAGTTTTTCAAGATCGTGCCCTACGGCGTGAGCCCAAAAGACGAACACATCGATTACAGCGAGCTCGAGGCGCTGGCGCTGGAGCACAGACCCAAGATGATCCTGGCCGGCGCATCGGCGTACCCACGCATCATCGATTTCGAGCGCTTCCGCAAGATTTGCGACAAGGTGGGCGCGATCTTTTTCGTCGACATGGCGCACATCGCGGGCCTGGTAGCCGCGGGATTGCATCCGAGCCCCGTCCCTTACGCGGAGTACGTCACGACGACTACGCACAAGACGCTGCGCGGCCCGCGCGGCGGCATGGTTTTCTGCAAAAAAGAATTCGCCAAAAAAATTGATTCGGAGGTATTCCCAAGTCTTCAGGGAGGCCCGTTGATGCACGTGATCGCCGGCAAGGCCGTCGCGCTGAAAGAGGCGCTCGAGCCGTCATTCAAGGAATACCAGGCACAGATCATCAAAAACGCCAAGGCCCTGGCGGCGGAGCTGCTAAAACGCGGGTACCGGCTGGTCTCCGGAGGCACCGATAACCACCTGATGCTTTTGGACGTGAACCAGAAGGGCCTCACCGGCAAGGACAGCGCCGAGGCACTGGACAAGGCCGCCATCACCGTGAATAAAAACGCCATTCCGTTCGACACGCAGAGCCCGTTCAAGGCCGGCGGCATACGCCTGGGGACACCCGCCATCACCACGCGCGGTATGAAAGAAAAAGAGATGACGGATATCGCCGGCTTCATCGACGAGGTGCTTTCAAACATCGGCTCCGAAGAAAAGATCGGCGCTGTGCGGGAAAAGGTCAAGGCGCTCACGCGCCGTTTTCCGCTTTACCCCGAGCTCCTAGCCGCCTACCAAAGGGGTCAGACCCCTATGACACCTTCGGCACCTTTAAAGCATTAATAAATTTCAACCTGTTGTGGTATAACAAAGACTTGAAAAGCTAGTCCACTACTAATAGGGTGCCAAAGGGGTCAGACCCCTCTGACCCCATGAAAGATCATAAGGAACACATTAAAATGAAATGTCCGTTTTGCGGTCACACCGAAGATAAGGTCATTGATTCGCGCTCGTCCAACGAGGACAAGAGCGTGCGCCGCCGCCGCGAATGCATTAAATGCAAAAAACGCTTCACGACCTACGAGTACATCGAGGAGATCCCGCTGATGGTGATCAAGAAGGACGGACGCCGGGAATCCTTCGATAGGAACAAGATCATCTCAGGCATACTCAAGGCCTGCGAGAAGCGCCCTGTCAGCATGGAAAGGGTCGAGGCTGTCGTGGATAAGGTCGAGAAAGAACTGCAAAAGAGCTTCGATAAGGAAGTGAGGGCGCAGGTGGTGGGTGAGCTGGTCATGGACCATTTGCACAAACTGGACGAAGTGGCCTACGTGCGTTTCGCGTCCGTCTACCGGCAGTTCAAAGACATCAATCACTTCATGAAAGAACTGAAGGACCTTTTGAGCAACAAAAAGGCCTAAGGCCTGGCGTTCGGGTCCTCGGGGAAAAGTTTCTTCATCGTTTCAAGGTTTACCGCGAGTTTGTTTCGCAGCTTTTCCAAATAGTCATTCCTCTGCGCCTCGGCCTTCTGCTCGACAATCCGCTGCCTGAATGTGTCTTTCTCTTCCGCAAATTTTTTCTCATCGGCGGCGAGGTCTTTGACAACTTTGATCACAGTCGCGCCGGCCGGCACCGCGATCGCTTCGGTGGCCTCGCCCTGCTTTAGCGCGGAAATCTTCTCCTCGAACGACTGGCTGGGACCCACGCCGGGCAGGTAAGCGCCTTTTTTGTAGGGGTCCAGCGTCTTGATCTCAAGGCCCGCGTCCTTCATCGCCGTTTCGAAGTCCGGAGACTTGAGCCGGATAGCGTTTAATTTCTTAACGGCCTCTTCGATGGCCTTTTGTTTTTTAACGATGTTGAGTATCTCATCTTTGGCCTCCTCAAAGGAGAGCGGCCGTTCGTCCTGCTTCAGATCCACGCGTATCTTGTAGGCGCCGGCATCTACGTAGGCCCAGTCGCTTTCCTTGAGCACCGGCTGATTGAAGGCCAGGTCCACCATCTCTTTGGACGCGAGCTCCGGTGTGCCCTCGTTTTTGGGGAACAGCGGCGTGGTCTTGACAGGCACGCCGTACTTGGACGAAAGCTCCTCCAGCGTCCTGCCGGTCTCGGCGAACAAGGCCTTCGATTCCTCCTGACGCTCCTTAGGCACGAAGAGATAGCTGACCTTCACTTTCGTGGGCTCGGTCAGTGTGTCCTTGAGCGCCGGGTAAATGGGCTCCAGCTCCTTGGGGTCCACCGTCACCTGCTCGGCCTCTTTTTCCCAGGGGATCACCGTGTAGGCCAGACCGCGCTCGCCGTTCTGCTGATCGTAGAGGCGCTTCAGCTCTTCGTCGCTGACGCTGATCTTGGAGCTGATGTCTGTCCAAAGCTTCCTGATCTTGAGCAAGTCGCGCACCTCTTCCTCGAACTCACGCGAGCTGGTTCTCAGGAATATCGTGGTGAAATTATTGTAGATCTGGGCGTCGAATTTACCGCTTTTGGCAAAAACGGCCTGTTGAGTGACCCATTCAACCACCTCTTTGTCAGAGATTCTAATCTTCTGCTTTTTGGCCTCGTTCAGCCACAGCAACCTATCCCAGGTCTCACCCTTGAAATTGATATAATTTTTGACCTCGTCGAAACGGCTGCCGTACGCCCAGGCCGCCTGATGCAGCGTGGCCTTGTAACCGCTCATGTATTCTTGCAGAGAGACGTTCTTACCGGCGATCTTGCCCAACGTGGAGGGGTTTTGGCCGAAGTCGGTGAGGACTACGCCCGAGATGACGAACGTGGCCACGACGGCGACGGCCACGACGATGTAAATCTTCTTTTGGGTGCTTTTGTTTCTTAGAGCTTTTAACATGGATGCGCATTATACCTGAGAAAAAACGGCGAAACAATGATATTCTCGAGCGCCGGGGACTGTAATGAATTGACAGGTTTTTTTAACTATGTTATACTTCACCAAGCATAAATAAGCCATCATGCATGGCTTATCTTTTTTTCTCTAAGTTATTTATTTGCAATAAAATAGAATAAAATTCTTTTTAAAAAGTAAAAGGGGAGAGGATTGTCGCAGGCGTCTTTTAAGTTAAAGTTAGGTCTTCCCAAAGGAAGTTTGCAGGAAGCCACCTTTAAAATCTTCAAAAAAGCCGGATTTAACGTCAGTGTCGGGTCACGTTCCTACTTCCCTTATATTGACGACGAGGAGATCGAGGCGGTTTTGATACGCGCCCAGGAGATGTCGCGCTACGTGGAAGACGGGGCGCTGGACTGCGGCATCACGGGCGAGGACTGGATACTCGAGAATGATTCTGACGTCGTGCGCGTGCATGAGCTGGTGTACGCCAAGACGGGCATGAACGCGGTGCGCTGGGTGCTGGCCGTGCCCAACGCCTCGTCTATCAAGAGCGTGCAGGACCTGCAGGGCAAACGCATAGCCACTGAGCTCAAAGGTTTTACCGAAAAATATTTAAAATCCAAAGGCGTGAAAGCGGACGTGGAGTTTAGCTGGGGGGCCACCGAAGTGAAAGTGGCCTCGGGGCTTGTGGACGCCATTGTCGAACTCACTGAGACCGGCTCATCGCTTCGGGCCAACAATTTGAGGATAGTCGAGACGCTGTGTCACTCGACGACGCAGTTCATAGCCAATAAGAAGGTCTGGACGGACGAGAAAAAGAAAAAGAAGATGCAGCATATCGCGATGCTGCTTCAGGGCGCGATCAACGCCGAGGCCAAGGTAGGCCTCAAGATGAACGTGGACCAGAAAAATCTGAAGAAGCTTATTTCGCTTTTGCCGGCGATGAAGAACCCCACTATCTCCAGTCTCGCTACCGAGGGCTGGAGCGCGGTGGACACCATCATCGACGAGAAGATAGTGCGCGACCTGATCCCCAAGCTCAAAGAAGTGGGCGCCGAGGGGATCATCGAGTACCCGCTGAACAAAGTTATCTACTAAGTCAAACAGGAGAAAACCCGCGCATGCCTTGCGGTAGAAAAAGAAAGCGTCATAAGATGGCCGTCCATAAAAGGAAGAAGAGACGGCGTCGCGATAGACATAAGAAGAGAGACCGTTAGTCGCGCCCATTGATGAAGCACCGCGGCAGACCGCTGAGATCCACGGATTTCAGCGGTCGGTCGTGTCACACTTTTTAAAGAGAGAAAAGAGGTCCCCGTGTTTTTAAAGAAATTGCGGTTGTTTTGGTGGAATCATTGGGTCAAGATTGCTGTCTTGGTCTGGACCATCTTCATTTTCTGGTGGCCGATACAGGCGCTGGGCTCCATCGACTCCTATCAGCGCTCTTACATGGTCGCGTGGCTTTCGATGTTGGGCCTTCAGTCGACAATCAGCGCCGTGATCTTCGTGGTGCTTTATTCATGGGTATTGCAGGGCGGTATGGCCAAGCTCAAGAAAAACGCGGTCAAGAGCGAGTCCGTCAATATCCATTGGAAAGATGTGATCGGCATGGAAGGCGCCAAACTCGAGACACGCGAAATCGTGGAGCTCATCAAAGATCGCGCCAGGATCAAGAAAATCGGCGGCAACATCATCCGTGGCATGCTCATGACGGGCCCTCCGGGCTGCGGCAAGACGTATCTGGCCAAGGCCATGGCCACCGAGGCCGGCATCCCATTCATCTCGATGTCCGGTTCGGAGTTCGTGGAGATGTACGTGGGCGTGGGAGCCTCGCGCGTGAGACAGCTGTTTCAGAGGGCCCGCCGCCTGGCCTATGCGGACGGCGGATGCATCATCTTCATCGATGAAATAGACGCGATCGGCCACAAGCGCGCGTTCGATATGGGCTTCGGCGGCGTGCAGGAGAGAAACTCGACGCTGAACCAGCTTTTGGCGGAGATGGACGGTTTGAGCAGCAAAGAGGAAAACGTCATTGTGATTGGCGCCACCAACGCGCCCGAGAATACCATGGACGAGGCGCTGCTTAGGCCCGGCCGCTTCGATCGCAAGATCTACGTGGACCGTCCCGACCTGCAGGAGCGCGAAGAGCTTTTCCGTTACTATCTTTCCAAGATAAAATATGACGAGAACCTGGACATCGCGCGCTTCGCCAGGAAGGCGGTACGCAAAAGTCCAGCCGACATCGCCAATATCACCAAAGAGGCCGCGCTGATCGCCACGCGTGCAAAGCAGGACAAGGTGAACTCCGACCACCTCTCCGAAGCGATGGAGCGCATCGACCTGGGTCTCAAGAAAAACCGTAAGGTCAGCGACAAGGAGAAGAGGATCACCGCTTTTCACGAAACCGGGCACTTGATAGTCACCTACCTCCTGCATCCGACCGACGACGTGTTCAAGGCGTCTATCATCCCGAGGGGCCCGGCCGGTGGTGTCACGTACTCACTGCCCACCGAGGACGAGATGTTCAGGAACAAGGACTGGTTCATCGCCGAGATCTGCGTGTTGATCGCCGGTTACGTGGCTGAAAAGCTGAAGTTTGGCGTCACTTCCAGCGGCGTTTCCAGTGATTTCCAGCATGCGATGAGGCTGGCGCATTACATGGTCTGGAGTCTTGGCATGGGTAAGAGCGAATCGCTTGGAGACTATACCAGCATCCCGAACGACCAGTTGTCGGGCAGTGTCAAGGACAAGCTGAACTCCGAGACGCATGAGATCATCCAGTCCTGCCTGACCATAGTCGAAGACTTATTGAAGAAGGAAGACGAGATCTTTGAGCGTTTCGCCAAAGAGCTGATCGCGCGCCAAGAGCTGGACTACGACGACATCGAGGCCATTTTCAAAGAATACGGAAAATTAAACCCCCGTGTCGAAGCCAAATATGTTCCCCCGAAAACCGGCTGAGCAGGATTCCTTTCAACGAACTCTACCTTGGGCACGCCTCGGGGGCGTGCCCTTGTTGGCTCTCTTGGTACTCACGCTGGGATTGCCCGCCTGCGGCCCGCAGTTCACTTATCCGGCCAAGTCCGTGCCCGAGGCCATCGAGCGCATCGCGCGGGACGAATACCAGATAGCCACCGAGGTACGCGTCGTAGGTAGCACCGTCGGCGCCGTGATCTACGTCAAATCGCTGGTGGATTCGACGGGACAGGTGCCCAAAGATCTGCACGAGAAAATGGGTAAGGTGATGCAGGTGGTGACGCGCGTGGCGCTGTCCACCGATCTGCCGCTGGATTATTGCACGGTGTACCTGCGCGACATGGCTCAAGGCAACGAGCTTGTGATCACGCGTTCGATTGACGACATCAAGCGCGCCAACGCCGAGGCCATCGGTATCGAAGAGTCGCTCAACCGCACGCTGTTCGGCCAGGCCAAGTACACGCCGGCCACCGAAGGTCGGACGCAATTTGTGCTGAAGGAGGTCAAACAACCCACGTTCCTCGCCGAGCAGATCGTCCAAAGGATACGCTTTAATTTTTCAAAAGAGCTCAAGGACGACGACGCTCCGCACCCCTTTCTCCTGGCCGACGGCAACTTTAGCGAGGCCGACGGCAAGCGCGCCTTCCGTTTCTCACTCCTGGCGCTCAAGACCGACGAGCCCAAGGAGACGATGCTGAAGATTTTCAAGATCGCCAACGACGTGTTGAAAGGCTATCAGTACACGGCGTTCGAGGAGCTGGAGATACAGGACTACCTGAACCGGCAGAAGCTGGTGGTCGACAAGGACACGCTGGTCGCCTATTGGAAAAACAAGATCAAAGACCAGGAGATACTGGAAAAATTCCTGATCGAGTCCAGTTCCATACAGGAAGCGTTCAAGTTGTTCGGTTTCAGCGCCCCCCAAGACCTCGCCCCGTCTCCCTGACGGCCGGCCCATGGCCCGCATGAAGCTGCGTTCGCCGGCAAAAATAAACCTTTACCTGAATGTGCTAGGCAAACGCCCAGACGGCTATCACGACCTCGATACGTTGTTCGAACGCGTCTCGCTTTTTGACCGGATTGACGTTTCTCTTGCGCGCTCGGGCATCACGGTGCGCTGTGATTCCCGCCGGGCGCCGGGTGGCCCGACAAACATCGCTTATCGGGCTGCGGCGCTGCTTTTAAAAGAGTCTGGTGTGAAAAAAGGGGCGCGCATAAGCATTCAAAAGAATATCCCTGTGGCGGCAGGACTGGGCGGGGGCTCGTCCAACGCGGCCACGGTGCTCGAAGGCCTCAACCGACTTTGGCGGCTGGGGTATTCGCGCAAAAAACTGATGGCCCTGGGCGTGTCGCTGGGCAGCGACGTGCCTTTTTTTCTT
>ORMF011669243.1_pt1 | contig 18783 bp, 15 predicted proteins | sample 1779871 | NCBI WGS metagenome assembly ORMF01 (sample SAMEA104232316, study PRJEB22302) | groundwater metagenome | biome: forest; feature: aquifer; material: groundwater | place: USA | collected 2011-08-07 | depth 5.4 m | reverse complement strand
TTCTCCTCATAGGTGATGCCGGCGATCTTGAAGCCCCGGAACTTGGTCTTATCCGCTTCAAAGAAGACATCCTTGCTGTCCTCATGGACAAGCTGGTCCGCCGCGCGGAACTTGCCATCGACGTGCGCCTGATAAAAAGCGGTGATACGGGAACGAAGCGCCTCATCCACATGAGGCGGCGCTTTATCAAAGAGGTTGCCGAAGCCTTGGCCAAACGCCACGAGGGAAAACAGCAACGAAACAGCCAGAGTCCTCATAGTTCTATTGTATAGGGACGAGGCTCCCGGGAAAAGGTGAGTTTTGCTACGGCTTGGTTTCGGCCGGCTTGACCTCGGCTGGTTTGGCCGGTTCCGCTTTCTTTTGTTCCTGCTTCCGTTCAACGGGTGGGCGGCGGAACCGCTGCCGGACGACGGGTTTGGAGCTGGCCAACTCCACGTAGGTTTTGAGGATGCGCTCTTTCTGCTCCGGGTCCAGGATCATGTAGCGGTGTTTACCGTCCGCGGCCGGGATGAAAATTGTCCGGCCGTCGTCCGCGACGCTAATGCGGCCCGGTTCGGAGAGCTTGAAGTAGTTCTCCTTGGGGCGCACCGCATAGAGCACAGAGGTCAGGTCCCAGGTGGGCGTGTCGTAGGGCATGGTCTGAAAGGCGCGGTAGGCGTCCACCAGCGGATGGGCATCGGTCCAGGAAAAATCGTTCTCGATACTGGAGGCGGGATAGAGTAAAGCGTTGCCGACTTCGAAGCCGGACGCAATGATCGGGGTGGGCCATTCGGCAAACAGTTCTTTTGCGGCTGGGATATCAGCCCTAATGTTGTATTCGGAGTTGCCATCCGGTCCCAACCCGCCAGGAAAAGCCCCGCCCATTAAGCTGAGATAGCGGACCTTGGCGGCAATGAGCTCCTTCACCCCCGGCAGCCGGAGCGTTGCGGCGAGATTGGTGGCAGGGCCGGTTAGCACGACCATGCAATTCTGGTCGTATTGCGAGGAGAGTGCGTTCCGTATGAGGACGGACACCTCGGCGGTGTTGTTTAGATGATCGATGCCATGGGCATACACCGGCTTGCCGTCCGCCGACTTGCGGGAGAGCGGAACGGTGAGCATCGGGGTGTCCTCGGGAGACCAGCCAGCCGTGGACATGCCTACGGGGAGATTTCGTCCCACTGCGCCGAAGTCGCCGCTGACGGCGCCGGCGTAGAAGCGGCCCATCACTTCCGAAAACGCGGCGGCCTTGAGGTTGGACTTGCTGACGCTGATGGATATAACACGCGCCTCGTTCTTGCCGTCCAAGGCGTAGAGGAGCGCCAGCGCGAGCGCGTCGTCGATGCTGTCGCCCATGTCGGAGTCGAAAACGACACCGACGGGAGGCTTGCCTTGTCCGGGAAACTGCATGAAGTTACTCCTCAGAAACTATGATACCTTCCGGGCCAAGCGATAGCGCGGGGTAGAATAGTCCCTTATGCGCAAAGGGCTGGTTGCCGTCGCGGTGCTGGCGCTGCTGTTCCTGTTTGTGGTTGCCAATCGCGGAGCTTATGAGGGCTACTTCTCCGATGATGACCTGGACAACATCGGCTGGAACCGGGAGATGCAGCCTGCCGACTATGTTTGGGGACTGATCACGCCACAGTATTATCCGCACAACTTCCGCCCGGTGGGCCATTTCACTTTCTCCGTGATGAGCCGCACCGCCGGCCTCAACTTCCGGTGGTACGTGCTGCTGATACAGTTTGTTCATCTGGTGAATGCGCTGCTGGTGTGGATGCTGGGGCGACGGTTGAGCCTCCCACCACTTGCCTCCGGAGCGGGGGCGTTGTTTTTCGTTTTTCACATGGGGCTGTTCGAGGCGATGTGGAAGCCGATGTTCCTGTTCGATGTCTACTGCGGGCTCTTCTGTCTGCTCAGCATGCTGAGCTATGTCAGCCGGCGCTGGGTGTTGAGCTTCGTATTCTTCTGGCTCGCCTACAAGTCGAAGGAACATGCGGTGATGCTGCCGGCCGTACTCTGCGCTTACGAATATTGGCTCGGCGAGAGGAACTGGAAACGCCTCGCGCCGTTCCTTGCGGTGTCGGCGATGTTTGGATTGCAGGCCGTGTTCGCCAATCACGAAGTAGGCCATTCCTACAACCTGAGCCTGTCCCCGTCATCGCTGCTGGCAACGGTGACATTCTACGCCAGCCATGTGATGGTATTCCCGTGGCTCTGGCTGCTGCTGCCCGTAGCCGCCGTTTGCATCCGTGACCGGAGGACATGGTTTTCTCTTTCCGCGTTTCTGCTGTTACTGGCGCCAATGCTGGCGTTGCCCAACCGGACCTTTGGAGCCTACCTGTATGCGCCAATGGCGTTTCTGGCGATTGCCGCCGCCACTGCCGCGGCGCGCGCGCATTGGGGCGTATTGCTGGCCGTGTTCGCGCTATGGCTGCCGGCAAACTATGCGGTTCTTAAGCAGAACCGGAAGGCGGCGCTGGCCACCGCGCACGAGAATCGCGCCTACGTCGACCAGCTCCGAAAAGTAACAGAGCAGTGGCCGGGTGTCCGCACATTCGTCTACGACGGGCACCCTCCGGGGCTAAGTTGGTGGGGGATTCAAGGGGCGTTGCGCTACTTCCATGACAGCGGCGTGAAACTGTATTCCGTGGAGGATAGAGGCCACACCGGCAGCTTGCAAGCCGGGCCGCTGATGTTGTTGAGTTGGGACAATGCCAGGCGCACGCTTTCCACCCTCGCCCGCGCGCCCGGGGCGCCCGATTTTTCCTACATCGAGATGACGCGTTTGATGCCGGTGTGGCAGCTGGAAGATGGCTGGTATGGTGTGGAAGGCGGTTACCGGTGGATTCGTCCGCATGCCACGGCCCGGCTCTACCGTCCGGAAGGAGCCCGCCAATTCGAGCTGTATGTGAACGTGGGTCCGCAATACATCCACGATGTGCAGCGCTCCCGCGTCCATGTGCTGATCGAAGGGCGCGAGATCGGCGTGGCCGAATACGTCCGGCACGGCTGGCAACGCACGACAATGGAATTGGCGGAGGCCCCGGCCGGTCCTGTGCGGGTTGAGTTGGTGGCCGAGCCCGCGTACCGGCCGTCCACGACAGATACGCGAGTGCTGGGCATCCCGGTGGGTGGATTCGGATTCCCCCCTGCTTCGAAAAAGGAACTCCCATGAAGATCCCGAGAATGCAGTGGGTGGTGGCGGCGCTGTTGTTCCTGGCCACGATGATCAACTATGCCGACCGGCTGGCGCTGGCGGTGGTCAGCGTGGATTTGCGGCGCGAGTTCGCAATGGACGAACGCGATTACTCGCACGTAGTGACGCTGTTCATGATCGCCTATGCCATCATGTATGCCGGTTCCGGCTACATAGTGGACCGTTTGGGAACCAGACGCGGATTCGCCGTGTTCATCTTCACCTGGAGCCTGGCGCAGATGATGCACGCGCTGGCAGTGGGCAAGTGGAGCCTGGGCGCATGCCGGTTTGCCCTAGGTTTAGCCGAGCCGGGCAACTGGCCGGCAGCGGCCAAGGCGGTTGCGGAATGGTTCCCTGCCTCTAAGCGAGCCTTGGGCGTGGGGATTTTCAACGCCGGATCCTCCATGGGTTCGGCCCTGGCGCCGCCTGTGGTGGCATGGCTCACGCTGAGCTACGGCTGGCGGACATCGTTCCTGTTTACCGGATCACTGGGCCTGGTGTGGCTGGCCTTGTGGCTGCTGCTCTACTCTCCGCCGCACACGAACCGCTGGTTGCGCCGGGAGGAGTACGACGAGCTAAAGGATCACGTGCGCCCGCCGGTGGAGACGCAGGCGGTGGCTCGCGGGTCGCTCGACTGGAAAAAGATCATCTCGATGCGCGCCTGTTACTCGTTAATCATGGCGCGGTTCTTTACCGATCCGGTGATCTACTTCATCATCTTCTGGCTGCCGGAGTACCTGCGGAAGGAGCGCGGCTTTGATCTGGCGATGGTGGGCAAGTACGCCTGGGTACCGTTCATTTTCGGGGATATAGGATATGTGGCGGGAGGCTGGCTGTCGGGACGCCTGATGCAGGCGGGCTGGAGCCTGCCCAAGGCGCGCAAACGCGTGATGCTGCTGGGCGCGATGTTCATGCCGGCCGCCATTGTTGCGCCCATGGTTCCGACAGCGCAGCTGGCCATCGTGGCCACTTGCTTCATGGCGATGGGGCATGCGCTCTGGGTGGCGAACCTGCAAGCCTTGCCGACGGATCTTTTCAAGGCTTCCGAGGTAGGGACGGCTTCCGGATTCACAGGCATGGGCGGAGCGATCGGAGGCGTCATCGCAACCCTCGGCACCGGATACCTGGTTTCCAACTTCTCCTACGCGCCGGTATTCTGGATTTCCGGCTGCATGCATCCGCTGGCGGCCGGGATCGTATATTGGCTGCTGCCGGACCATTACTTCGACCGTTCCCTTACGGATAGTCGACGCGCATGAGGAAGAGTCCGCGGGCGGGGGCTCGCGGTCCTTCTTTGCCGGGAAAGCCCGGCTGAAGGCGGGCAACCATCCCTTCCCGCGTGAGATTCCCTTTTCCAGCCTCCAGTAACGTTCCGACGATGTTGCGCACCATATGTTTGAGGAAACCGCTGCCGCGAATTGTGTAGAGCAGCCGGTTTCCCTGATCGCAGAGCGTGGAGGAGAAAATAGTGCGAACCTTGGACCTGGCGAGCGTATCGTTCTCATCGGCGGCGGCAAAGGCCGAGAAATCGTGTTCTCCCACGAGGAGCCCGGCCAGTTCCACCATCGGTTCCAGTTGCAGGGGAAAAGGGTGATGATGCACATAGGCACAATCGAAAGGCGAGCAGTTCTCGCCGCGCCAGATCCGGTACTCATAGGTTTTGGAGAGGGCCTGAAAGCGCGGATGAAATTCCGCGGCTGCTTCCACGGCTTCGGTGATCCGGATGGAGGGGGGAAGCAGGCGGTTCAGGGCGCGCCGCAGATTTTCCACTGGTATCGGATTGACCAGGTCAAAGGCCGCCACCTGGGCGAGGGCGTGGACGCCGGCGTCGGTCCGGCCGGAGCCGGCAACAGCCACCGGAGAGCCCTCCAAACCGGCCAGAATCTCCTCCAAAACACCTTGAATTGTGGGCAGTCCGGGCTGAACCTGCCAGCCGTGAAAATCGGTTCCATCATAGGAAATGGTGATTCTGATGCGCCGCATGCGGGAAGTGCCAGGTTGCCCTGCTTTTCCACGATACTATACGATTGAATTTTCAGGGAACAATCACCCTTCCGGTACTCGTCTAAAAGGATTTGGAACTCTATCAATGAACACTATCCGTACTCACGTCAGCCTCTTCTCCATTCTGCTGCTTTTGGCGCCAGCAGCGCCCGCCTGGCAAAGCGCCGATCTTTCCACGCAGCACGAGTCGAGCAAGTTTGTGGACAAGTTCACGCACCCCTACAAGCCCAGGGACATCGCCCCCATCCGGCTGGCCAACTCCTCGAGGCTGGAGTCGCTCTTGCGGGCGGGGAAGTTGTACCTGTCGTTGCAGGACACCATCGCGCTGGCGCTGGAAAATAACCTCGATATCGAATTGCAGCGCTATGGCCCGGAGATCTCCAAGGCCAGTTTGATGCGGGCGCAGGCCGGTGGGCTGCTGCGCGGCGTTCCTCCGACGGTGCAGCAAGGAGCCTCCAGCGCGCAGGCGCAGGTGACTGGAGGAGCGACGGGCGGGGCCGGCGGCGGCGCCGGTATTGTGTCGTCGGCCGGCGCCGGAGCCGGGGCAGGCACGGGCGGCACGGTCATCACCGCCACCGGCGCCGCGCTGCAGAATCAGGACCCGGTTTTTGTGTCCACATTCAACACCGGGCATCGCACCCGTCCTCAGAGCAACACGATCACCACCGGACTGACGGCCTTGACGTTCGACACCGTCAGCCATAACTACGGCCTCTCGAAAAGCTTCCTCACCGGTACGTCGGTGAACTTCGGTTGGAACAATGACTGGTTTAAGGCCAACAACCCGTTGAGCGATCTGAATCCATCCTACTCCTCCAACATGCAGCTGCAGGTCTCCCAGCGCCTGCTGCAAGGATTCGGCATCGCGGTGAACAACCGGAACATTCGCGTCGCGAAAAACAACGTGAAGGTGACGGAGCTGCAATTCCAATTGCAGTTGATTGTGACCGTGTCGTCGGTGTCGAACCTGTATTGGGATCTGGTCAGTTTCAACGAAGACCTGAAGGTGAAGCAGCAGGCCCTGGCGTTGGCGCAGAAGCTATACGAGGACAACAAGAAGCAGGTGGAGATCGGCACGCTGGCCCCCATTGAAGTGGTGAGCGCCGAGGCGCAGGTGGCGCGGCGGCAACAGGAACTCACGAGCGCCGAGACGCTGGTGGTCCAACAGGAGACCATTCTAAAGAATGCACTGAGCCGCACCGGAGTTTCCAGCCCGACGCTGGCCGATGCGCGCGTGGTTCTCACGGATCGAATTCACGTGGACGACATGGGGACCATCCGGCCAATCTCGGAAATGTATGCGGCGGCTTCACAACTCCGTCCGGACCTGCAGCAGACCCGCATCAATATCGAGAACGCCAAGATCGGGCTCAAGGGCAGCCGCAGCCAGTTGCTGCCGTCGCTCGATTTGCAGGCGCAATTCCAGAACAATGGGCTTGCCGGGCAGGTCAACCCGCTTACCGTTCGCAACGCTCCCCCCAACTTCGTGAGGAATGTGGATTCATTCTTCATAGGCGGTTTTGGCAACGCCATGGACCAGGTGATCCGGCGTAACTTTCCCGACTACTCGCTCGGCTTTCAATTAAACATTCCGCTGCGGAACCGCTCCGCGCAGGCGGACATGGTTATCGACCAGTTGAGCATCCGGCAATCGGAATTGAATGAGCAGAAGCAACTCAACCAACTAAGGGTGGATATTCAAAACTCGGTTGTGGCTTTGACCCAGGCGCGCGCCCGCCACCAGGCGGCCGTTAAGGAGCGTGAACTGCAGGAGCAGACACTGGACGCCGAACAGAAAAAGTACGCGCTCGGCGCGTCCACGGTTTTCTTTGTCATTCAGTACCAACGCGACCTGGCACAGGCGCAATCCAATGAAGTGGCCGCCCTCAACGCCTTTGCCAAGGCCAAAACGGACCTCTACCGGGTAACGGGTGAAACGCTGCAGGTGAACAACATCGAAATCACGGAAGCGATGGACGGCAAGATCAGCCGGGGCCCGAGCCCGTTACCGCCCGAGAAGTAACGGCTAACTTCACCGGCATGGAGCGCACCCTCCCGCCACCGGCATGGTAGACGGCGGCGGCGATGGCCGGGGCGACAGCGATGATGGGCGTCTCGCCGGCCCCCGCCGATGCCAGGTCTTTGCGGTCCAGCAGCACCAGATCCAACTTGGGCAGGCCGGCCATGCGCGGAACCTTATACTGCGCCAGACGGCCGTTCAGCAGCTTGCCGTTTTCAAACTGGATCTCCTCGGTGAGTGCGCCGCCAAGGCCCATGATGAGGCTGCCTTCCATTTGGGCGCGGAGATTGGCCGGGTTTTGTATGGCGCCGCATTCGTAGGCCTGGCAGATTTCACGAACCCGTACTTGCCCCTGGGCCAGTTCCACTTCGACGCAGGCGGCGACGTAAGATCCCTTTTCGGTTCCGCAGGCGATTCCAACGCCAGTGCCGTTGGTGCGTTGTTTCCAGCGGCGCGTCCATTGGAACTTGCCCGCTGCCGCCTCCAGAACGGCGCGCAGGCGCGCGTCTTCGAGATTGGCGAGGCGGAAGGCGAACGGGTCCGCCTTCGCGACGGCGGCGAGTTCATCGATGAACAGCTCGCGCGCGAAATGGTTCGCCGTTGCGGCGATGCCGCGGTAGGAGCCTTCGCGCAGCGGTGATTCCGTATAGAGGAAACGCTGGCGGGAGTGAGGGGCGGTGTAGGGGCTGTCGAGGCCGGCAGTGCCGGCGTTGTAGTTGGTGAAATCCCAGGCCGTCATCTTGCCGCTCGAGTCAATTCCGGCTTGAATTTCAAACAAACCGGCCGGGCGGAAATAGGCCCAAGTGAACTCCTCGGCCCTGGTCCAACGCAGCGAGACCGGCTTGCCGGCCTCCTTGGCCAGCCGCGCTGCTTCGATCGCCACTTCTCCGGTGTGCTTGCCGCCGAATCCGCCTCCGGTGTCGGGCACGATGACCCGGACCTTGGTCTCGGGGAGCCGGAAAGTCTCGGCCAATTGCTGGCGCACACGATGCGGCATCTGGGTTCCCGTCCAGACGGTGAGGCTGCCGTCGGACCATTCGGCCACGGCCGCGCGCGGCTCCATCGGAACGTGTTGTATGTAGGCCACCTCATAGCTTGCGCTGTGTTTGGCGGCGGCTGCCGCGAGTGCCTCGCTGAAATTGCCTTTACCGCGGACCATCGGACGGCGCTTGGCGGCGGGCCCCTCCTCCGATGTTTGTTTGAGATGCTGGAAGAGCGTCTTACTGGAGGGGTGCGGCGATTGCTTCCATTGAGCCGTCGCCGCGATGGCGTCCAGCGCCTGGCGGGCCTGGTGCGAGGTGGGCGCCACGCAGCCAACAAACTCTCCGTCGCGCACTGCGATCACGCGCGGCATCTTCCTGGCCGGATCCAGATCCACGGACGTGAGCGTCGTGTTGTAGGCCGGAGCGCGCAGCACCTTGCCGTAGAGCATGCCGGGGCGCACGATGTCGGATGGATAGCGGTGGGAACCGGTGACGATCGCATTGCCGTCAACCTTGGCAAGCGAAGTTCCCAGTACTTTCCAATCCTCAACGCGCCGCACCACTACATCGGAGGGAATCAGCGACTGCAGATCCTGCGCCTTTGCGCCGGGTTTGGCCTCAAGGATCTTCCGTGCCGCGGCGGCCGCCTTGCGAATGGCCGGGACGGTGGAGGGAGTCGTGCGGCTGCCTGCGGTTCCTCCGTCATCCGGAGTCAGTTGGGTGTCGGCAAGGACCATCCGAATGCGGCTGGCCGGGACGCCGAGCTCTTCTGAAGCTGCCTGCGTGAGCTGGGTGCGCGAACCTTGCCCCACCTCTACCTTGCTGCTGAAGACGGTGATGATGCCGTCGTCGCCGATGTGCAGTCGAGCCGAGAGCATGGAGGGAGCAGCGTTTCCGCCGCGGCCCTGCGCCAAGGCATCCGCGGCTGAGGCGGTGAACAGCAGCAGCCCGGCGGTCAAACCGCCGAACTCACGGCGATCGAGCGCAAAGCAGTAGGGCTGCGGCTCGTCCAGCTCGTAGCGCTCGGGCTCCAAACCTTCATCGCGAAGAGGCATGGGAGTCCTCCTTGGCGGCCAGACGCACGGCAGTGAGAATACTCGGATAACCGCAACAGCGGCACAAGTTTCCGTTGAGCGCGGTGATGATCTGTGCCTCGCCGGGGTGAGGATTCGACTTCAGCAGGGCGCTGGTGGTGAGGATCATGCCGGGAACGCAGTAGCCGCATTGCATCGCTCCGGCATCGAGAAAGGCCTGCTGCACCGGATGCAGTTGGTCCTGGGCGGCGAGCCCTTCAATGGTGGTGATTGATTTGCCGGCAGCGGCGCGGATGGGGGTGAGGCATGAGGTTACCGCTTTACCGTCCAACAATACGGTGCAGGCGCGGCATTGTCCCTCGCCACATCCGTACTTGGTTCCGGTGAGTTGCAGGTCTTCGCGCAGCACCTCCAACAGCGGACGCTCCGGATCCGTGTCCACATGCTGCCGCCTGCCGTTGACCTGGAAGGTGAACTGAGACATGGCAGTTCGATTATACAGATTCCGGCGGCCGCGCGCTTACTTCAGAAGGACGATCGCCTTGTGCGACAGCCACCCGACCACGGCTGAGGCGGGGATGGTCAGAACCCAGGCCCAAACGATGTTGGTGGCCACGCCCCAGCGCACCGCTTTCAGGCGTTGGATAGAGCCGACTCCGGCAATGGCTCCAGCCACCGTGTGCGTGGTGGAGACCGGCATGTTCAGGGTAGTGGAGAAGAGGATGGAGATTGCCGCGGCCGTTTCCGCGCAGAAGCCGCTGCGCGGTTTGAGCCGGGTGAGCCGTCCGCCCATGGTGCGGATAATCCGCCAGCCGCCGCTGAGGGTTCCCAAGGCAATGGCGCCATGGGCCGAGAAGATCACCCAAACCGGCACTTGGAAGCTCGGTAGCATTTTGGCAGTGACCAATACGCCGGTAATGATGCCCATGGTTTTCTGCGCGTCGTTGGTTCCATGGGCGTAGCTGAATACGGCGGCCGAGAGTAGTTGTAGTTTGCGAAAGTGCTTGTCCATCCGGGCCGGCGAGGTGTGCCGGAAAGCCCAGTAGACTGCGATCATCAGAACGTAGGCAAGCAACAGTCCAATTACCGGAGCGATGAAAATGAACAACAGGGTAAGAGCCCATTTGGACCCGATGATCAAGGCGCCGAAACCGGCTTTGGAGATGGCCGCGCCGGCGTAACCTCCCATGAGGGCGTGCGAGGAACTGGAGGGCAACCCCCAATACCAGGTGATCAGATCCCACACAATGGCTCCCAGCAGCCCGGCCAGAATGACGTGTTCATCCACTTGGGAAAGGTCCACCAAGCCGCTGCCCATGGTCTTGGCCACACCTGTACCGTAGCTGAAGGCGGAAACGAAGTTCCAGAACGCGGCCCACAGCACCGCCTGAAACGGTGACAGCACGCGCGTGGCTACTACCGTGGCAATCGAGTTGGCGGCATCGTGAAAGCCGTTTATGTAGTCGAAGATCAGCGCCACCGCGATCACGAGAATAACCAGGGCGGATACGGTTTCCATGTTGCCGCTAGCTGTTCTTGACGATGACGCCCTGCAGCACGTCGGCTACGTCTTCGCACCGGTCCGTGGTGGTTTCCAGGGTTTCGTAAATCTCTTTGAGCTTGATCACAGTGATGGGGTTCGATTCATGCTCAAACAGATCGACGATGGCGCGGCGCACCAGTTGGTCGGCCAGCCCTTCCAGCCGGTTGATCTCGATGCACTGCTTCAACATCGGTGTATCGTTGCCCAGAGATGTGAACGCGTCCTGCAACTGCTCGGCGCAGGCGATGACGATGCTGCACATCTCCTCCAGCGCGTGGGGAATCGGCGAAATTTTGTAGGCCACCAGACAATAGGCCGTCTCTTCAATGCAATCCAGAACGTCGTCCAGATGGGAGGCTAGCCAGTGGATGTCCTCCGGATCGAGCGGCGTGATAAAGGTGGAGTTCAGGCGCGTGAAAACGTTATGAATGATCTCATCGCCCTTTTGCTCCAGGCTGGTGATCTTGGTGGCGGCGATGACCATTACTTCCGGGCCGCCCTGGACGCCTTCCTTAAGGAACTTGGAGGCCTCGATAATGATCCTGGCCTGGTCCAGAAAATCTTTGAAGAATTTTTCCTCGCGTGGTAGTAGTCTCATGTTGGTTACTCGTTACGTCCCCTGGACGCACTGCGGCAGCGTGCTAGGGAAGACTATCATCTCATATTGATGATCACCCAGGTCAAATGACAGGATGATTACAATTCGGTCAAGATTGTGCGCCACCGGGACGCCGGTCGAAGCGGCGAATTCTTTTGTGATCTCCTCCCCAACATAGACCGGCGGCCGGATGAGGCGGAACTGGCCATGGCGAGAAAGCGCCGGCGGTGAACACGCAAACGGAAAACTGAACCGGGCGACGCCAGAGTCCTTGCCGCCCGACAGGGGGTGGCGTTCTTAATGCGCCTATTGTTGTGAGCCAGTTCTCAGCAGGGATATGCATTGCCATCCCGTGCTAGCGGGCGATCACGCTTGCTTACAGGGAACGGATATACATTAATGTGATATGAAGGTGAGATTCACGTGGGATCCCGCCAAGGCCAAAAAGAATCAGCGGGTTCATGGGATCTCGTTCATCGGGATGACCTGCCAACTGATACTGCTCCTTGTAGTGTTCGTTGACCGCAGCCAACCAGGTGGCGATGTCATCCACCTGATCTCGGCACGAAAGGCAGTTGACTATGAGAAAAGCATCTACAACGACCAATTCCGCTAAGCGATTGAAGATCAGCAAGGAAACAAGGCGAGCCTATGGTAAGCGAGATAGCGCGCTTGACCGCGACCCGGATGCGCCCCAGTTGCCTCCCGATTATTGGACCAATGCTGTGATCGGAAAATACTATCGCCCTCGCAAGACTCAGATCTCGTTCCGAATCGATAACGAGGTTCTGGATTGGCTCAAATCGAAGGGTCAGGGGCACCTCAGCCGGATCAACGAAATCCTCCGCGAACGCATGACTCGGGAACGGTAATTGCCCGGGTCAAACGACAGGATGCCTACAATTCGGTCAGGATTGGGAGTAGTTCCCGGCTCCTGTCGCCATTGCCTTCCAAGTTAAAGTAGCGCGGGTCCAGCAGGCGGTCCGGTTGGAGATTCCCCATCGCCGTGAGCATGGTTTGGCGGATGTGCGGGTGTTCTTTCTCGATTTCCGCAAACAGATCACGAAGCGAGCGCCGCACAGTTCCTGTCTTTTGCGAGCAGCCGCAGGGGATCACCGGGGCGCCGGTTGCAGCGGCGAATTCCCGTGTGATCTCCTCCCCAACATAGACCAGCGGCCGGATGAGGCGGAACTGGCCGTCGCGAGAAAGCGCCACCGGGGGCAGGGCACTGAGCCGGCCCGTGAACATGGCGTTGCGCAACAACGATTCACAGAAATCGTCGGCGGTGTGTCCGAACGCGATCACGTTCGCCCCGAGCCCGGAGGCCACCTCATAAACAGCCCGGCGGCGGTAGCGGCTGCACAGATCACAGCCATGCCCGGGCTGCTCTTGTAGCAGCGTAAAGCTCGACTTGTCGTGATAGTAGGTCCAGGCCACGCCCCGGTCCAGGAGCCAGGCGCCAAGCGGCTGGATGGGGCTGAGGAACTTACCCTGCTCAATGGTGAACGCGCAAACGGAGAACTGAATGGGGGCGCGTTTGGCCAGCATCTCCAGCGCGTGGAGCAGCGTCAGGGAGTCCTTGCCGCCCGACAGGGCCACGGCGACACGATCCCCGTCGCGGATCATCTGGAAGCGCCCGATCGCCTCGCCCACCTTGTGCAGCAGATTTTTTTCCAGGTCCAAGCTCTCATTATAATTGGATTCTCCGATGATCGACGCCTCGCAACGATTTCCACCGCAAGGGGGACCCGCCGCTCCCGCGCCGGATTCCAGCCCGCCGAAGATCGTCAAGCGGCCATCCAGACGATTCAGATGATCGTTGGCGCAGTGGAGTAACCGTGCGGCGAAAAGCACGTTATCGATATGATCTAGGGAAGGCGTCCTTGCTCCGCGCCGGGCGGAGAAGGGCCGTCAGTTCACCAAAGGCAGGGACAATGGCAAGAAGCAACTTCCACAAACATGTGCTCGCGGCAGCGGCCGCTTTCCTCGTACTATCCACGGGCGTAGCCGCCGGCCAGCAGACCGGGGCGCGGAAAGCGGGCGCCGGCTGGATCGATCTCTTCGATGGCAAGACGCTCAAGGGGTGGGAGGCCCGCCCGACCTTTGAGCCGGCCTCCAACGGAGACTGGAAAGTAGAGAATGGGTCGCTCGTCTGCGGCGGCACGGTTCCGAGCTGGATCCATACCAGCGCGGCTTTCTCCGATTACCGGCTCACGCTTGAATTCCGGGGATCGGAGAAGGTGAACAGTGGCGTATTCCTACGTTCGGCCACGGAAGGGCAGCCACACGTCACCGGCTATGAGCTGCAGATTTGGGATTACCAACCTGCCGGGTACAATACCGGCAGCCTGGTGGGGTCAATCAAGGCGGAGCCAACCAAGATCATCCCCGGCGATTGGAACCGGTACGACATCACCGCGCGCGGGAATCACTTCCTGATCATTCTGAACGGCAAGACACTGCTGGATGCCAGCGACGCAAAGCACAGCTCCGGCGTTGTCGGGTTCCAGTGCCAGAAGGAAAATCGCATTGAGTTTCGCAACATCCGGCTGCAGCCAATCAAATGATGGTCAAACGGCAGGACCCTCCTGAATGCCAGAAATCGTAAATGCGGTGGTCACCTGGTGCCCTGGGCCGCCCGTAGGCGCATCCACATGCGTTTTTTGGTGCACGGAGACGGGGGACATGGCAGGAGTGCAGGCAAGCGATGGGGAGCCAAACCCCGGCGTTGCCCGGTAAGGCTGATCAAGGGAATTATGGATCGGTTCAGCGGTTTTTCCGCTAGACTGGAGGAACAATGCGACGATCAACTACTGTACTAAGCGATGCGCGCAAAACGGGGCTGCGGACGGCGCCCTTTGCGCTTTTTCTTGGGTTGGCGGCTGCTGGATTCGGTCAACAGATTACGGACAGCCGGACGGCCGAGATTCGAGGCGGGGGCGGAGAGGGCAAGTGCACGATCGAGGTGGATGTCGATGACATTGCCGAAGTCGATATTTCCGGGGATCGCGCCCAAATTCGCACATTTGGCGGCGCGCCGGCGCGGATCGTCCGATTCGTTTGCAATCAGCCGATGCCGGGCATCCCCTACGACTTCCGCTTTCAAGGGGTCGATGGCCGGGGCAGGCAGACCTTGCTGCGGGAGCCGGGGCGGGGGCCGGCGGTTGTCCGGATCGAAGATCCCAAGGGCGGACGGGAAGGATACACCTTCGATATCTTCTGGCGGGGCGCGACCGGCGTGCGGCCCGGCTACGGCGGTGCTTTCGAACGTGGCGGGAACAGCGGTTGGAATCGCGAGTTGAATTTTCGCGGGCGCGGCGACGGGGAGTACCGTTCCGCCCGCGGGCCCGCCGACCAGTTGCGCGACTGCCGGGTTTCGATCAGCCGGAACGGGGAAGTCGAGGTGCGCTTTGATACTGATCGCGCGTATTCGCTGGTGCTGACCGGGCGCGTCTTGCGAATTGAGCAGGACCGCGTTTTTGCCTCGATGAATGGCAATGGGATCAGCGGGGAGATGACGATCGAGCTCGGGAGCAGGGACCGGGTTACCGGCATCTTCATGGCAGGACGCGGGCGCGACCGGTTTGAGATTCGCTGGCGGAATTGAAGCCGGAAAATTCTGGGTTTTCAGAATCCGAACGTCAAAGTGAACCGGAACGAGCGGCCGTCGTTCAGTGTGTTGGTGATCTGCCCGAAGTCGGGGGCGTTGAGTTCATAGCCGGGCTCGGCAAACTGAGCGTGGTTGAGGAAATTCAGAGACTCGGCCCGGAAGAGCAGATACCGGTCTCCGCCGGCATTCCACCTCCGGCTCAGCGCTGTGTTGACGTTCCAGACGCCATCCTTCCGAAAAGTACTGCGTCCGAGTGAACCGTGGGATTCTTCCGGCAGGATAAAGGCGAATGCCGATGCCGGGAGCCTGACCGAGGAGGTGTCCGGATGATCGATCACACGGCCGAGTACCGACGGGTCAATCAAATGAGGCCGGTCACTGCTGGCTCCGTCGACATTGCCAAATCCCGGAGAATCCGAGCCCGATTCCACGGTGAATGGCGTTCCGGATTTCAACAGCAGGATGGAACTGAGCCGCCAACTGCCCAGGGCTCCGCGCACCCATGAATTCGCGCCGCTCAAGGCCGGGGACTCGTAGTGCACGGTTGCGTGGAAGGCATGCGTCTGATCGAACATGCTCAGCCCCTTCATCTGCGCCTGTACGTCGAACTCGCTCGCGCTTCTGGAGTTGCGGGAGTCCCTGCCGGAGGCGGTATTGGTGTAGTCGGAGCCGAGATCGATGGCCTTGCTGAACCAATAGGAGGCCTCGATGGTGAAGCCTCGCCAGCGCGGCAGGCGCAGAGTGGTTTTGCCGGCATCGAAGTAGCCGATGGATCCGTTCAGGACGTGCTGTACATCATAGATGCTCTGATCGGGACGCCGGTCATTGATGGTGGCGGTGGTCTGCGGAATCCCCGGGACCGGGCGGGCGCGATTCTCATACCAGGTCATCAGGAGCTTGTGCGAACGGCTTCCGAGATATCCCATCTCCAGGGTCCAGTTGCGCGGCAGGCCCAGCTCGAAACGCAGGCTGTATTGGTGGGAATAGGGAGAGGCCAAGTCGCGGTCCAGGACAAACAGGGAACTGCGCGCATTAGGATCGAGGTCGGACGGCTTCAAATCCTTGAGTGGATGTACAAAGTCTGGCGCGGTAAGGTTCACCGTCAGGTTCCCGGGCGGGTTGTAGCGGCTTTGCATGAAGGTGGCGGCGAAGATTTCTCCGTAGTGCACGCCGTAGGCCCCGCGCACGACCAGATGAGGTTTGGCGCGCCAGGCGAACCCGAATCGCGGCGCCACATTGTTGCAGTCGCAATCGTAGGGCACCACGCTCTTGTGTTGCACCTCCACCGGCTGGGTGACCGGCTGGTAGCGCAGCCCGAGGCTCAGGCTGAGGGCCGGGGTGACCTGCCACTCGTCGCCCGTATAGAAGAGCAGGTCCCAATTGCGGAATCCGCGGTGCACATCGCCGATCGCCAGCTTGTAGTCGCTGGGCAGGCCAAGGCGCAGGTTGGTGATCAAATCGTTTCCGAAGTCTCCTCGAAAATTGAAAATGCCGCGATGCTCGTTGCTCTCGAAACCATTGATCTGCCGCCGCAGCACGGCAACGCCGGACGTGATGGCATGGCGCCCGCGTACCTGCTTGAGTTGAGCCGCATACCGGAATATGTTTTGGGCGCGGTCAATGGGAATGTTGCCGCCCGGGCCTATGGATTCCAGCGTCCGGGCGAACCGGTAGAAAATCCCCAGCGAGGTCTCATCCGGAACCAGGAGCGAGCCAATGCGGTCAAACCCGGCGGTCAAGTCCGAAACGGTGTAGGCGCTCCAGATGCGGCTCCAGGTGGCGCGCGCCTGGTGGTTTCTCGTCGTCGTGTCCGGGTTTTGCCCGCCGACCAGTTGGAACGCTTCCACTGTCTGGAGCGTGTAGTTGTAGCGCAGCGAAAACCGGTCTTTTCCTTCCGGGAGCAGATCCAGACCGGCGCCGGTCCGGCTGTTGTCGATGTTCTGGGTCGAGTTCGTATTGAGCGCGTGCGGGTTGATGTCGGTCCGGTTGGGTCCCTGCCGGGGGAAGGCTCCGAAGAGGCGCTCCACGGCGCTCCTCCGTTCGGGATCATCGGTGAGCGGGGTCCGCTCGTCCAGTGTCGGGACCAGAACGTTTCCGTTCACCTTCCCGCGGAGCTTTCGCTGGCTCCCGTTCAAGGTGAGGATCGCCTTCTTGATCGCCCCGGTCGTGAAGGTGTAGCCATAGTCGTTGGTTCTGGCCGGCTGTACGTCCCCCACTTGGAAGAAGGAGCGCGCGGTGAGAAGGCTGTTGCTGTGGCTCCAGTTGAGTTCCGCATGGGTGCCGTTGCCGCGCCCGCCAGGCACGTGCACGGCAGGGCTCGGATCACCGCCGAACTCGGTCCCGAAGTAGTTTTGGTCAATGTGCAGGTCCTGAACGAAGTTCGCGGTGGTGCCCATCCGCTGGTTGATCTCCTTGAGCACGTTATTGTCGATCAAGGTCAACCGGACGTTTTCGTTCCGCCGGGCCTCCCCGCCTCCGCTATCCACCTCGCCCAGCAGATTGAGGCGTGTTCGTTCCGGAACCGCCGGCTCCCCGCCGCCAGTCTTGCCTTCCGGAATCTTGGCTTCTTCGGCATGGGGAGGGTCCGGCCCCGTTTCCGGTTGGGCTTCGGACTTCTGCGCGTAGCAACTGAATGCCACGACCAGGATCGCAATCAGAGTTCCTCGGTGCAATGAATTCGCGGCCACCACGTTACTACTTAGTCTATATGGCAGAGCACCACTCGCGTGACGGGTCTCAAGCGAGGCACAATGAGAACATGGCGCTGGCGCGGTTTGTTTTGGGCTGTCTTGCACTCCAGGCTCTGCTCGGGGCGCAAACCTCTTTGCCCGGGCCAGCCGATTTCTTTGAGAAGAAGATCCGTCCGATATTCGCCACCCAATGCCAGAGCTGCCACGGAGCAACGGTGCAGACATCCGGATTGAATCTGTCCACCTCCGCCGGATTGCGAAAGGGCGGTGCTCGCGGCCCGGTCCTGATCCCCGGTGAACCAGAGAACAGCCGGCTGTTGCAGGCGGTCGCCTACCAGGAGCGGATAAAAATGCCGCCCACCGGCAAACTCAAGGAGGAAGAGATTGCCGCGTTGCGGGAGTGGGTGAAGATGGGCGCTCCCTGGCCGGACAACGATGGCGCCGAGGGAACCGCTCCTGCTGATCAGAAGCGCGCGCCCAGGAAGCTTTGGTCCTTCCAAGCGGTGAAACCGGCCGCTCCGCCGGACGTGAAAGCCGTACAATGGGCACGCAATGAGGTGGATCGATTCCTGCTCGCGAAGCTGGAAGAGAAAGGATTGGCTCCCGCTGGGCAGGCGGACAAGCTTACCCTGATCCGGCGGGCCACTTTCGATCTTAACGGCTTGCCGCCGACGGAATTGGAGATTGAGGGCTATCTCCGCGACACCACCTCGGGCGCCTTCGCGAAGGTGATCGACCGCCTGCTCGCTTCGCCGCGCTATGGGGAACGCTGGGGGCGTCACTGGCTGGATGTGGCGCGGTATGCGGATTCGACAGGGGCGGATGAGGACCATCGTTATCCCTATGCCTGGCGTTATCGCGACTATGTGATTGATGCTTTCAACGGTGACTTGCCCTACGATCAGTTCCTGCGCGAGCAGATTGCGGGCGACTTGCTGCCGGCCGGCGATGGCGGCGCTGTGAACGTGCGCGGCACCATCGCCACGGGATTCCTCGCCCTTGGGCCGAAACTGATCGCCGAACAGGACAAGGTCAAAATGTTTTATGACATCGTGGACGAACAGATTGAGGTTACCGGCAAGGCCGTGTTGGGTCTGACGCTGGCCTGCGCCCGCTGCCACGA
>ORMF010584173.1_pt1 | contig 18794 bp, 26 predicted proteins | sample 1779871 | NCBI WGS metagenome assembly ORMF01 (sample SAMEA104232316, study PRJEB22302) | groundwater metagenome | biome: forest; feature: aquifer; material: groundwater | place: USA | collected 2011-08-07 | depth 5.4 m | reverse complement strand
GAATTCAACAGAAGACTTATGGAGTGGCTTCTTTGGTACAATACCAGGCGTCCTCATTGGTCGATTGGACTTATTTCGCCTCTGCGTTATATTTGTAATAAATTAACCGCTGAACAGTCTCATATGTTATGGACGAGTACAATAAGTTGAAATGGCACTAATTTTACTGTAATATTGAGGAAAATATATGATTTTTAATTATGTCACGCGAAAAATATAAACCATCTTCAGGGGAAATTAAAAAAGCAGAAGAAATGATGACGGTGGAAGAAAAAGAGCTTTCCGTGGCGCGGGAAAATTTATCGCTAGAAAGGGCTGTTAAAGAGCCACAATTAACGGCAGAAGAATTACAAAAAAGTATTCAGGCGAAAGAGGATGCAATGTCTGTAATTTCTAAATCTATAGAAGAAACAGTGGCCAAAATAGGCGATGTAAGGAAAAACTTAGGTTTAGCGACATCAGACGAAGAGGCTCATAGTATTTTGGTTTTGAAAGAAAGGTTGCAGAAAATGCAATCTGAAAGAGACGGCATGGGGAAAGATTTGAATATGATACAACCTATTGGTTCAAATCAGCCAAAAGCTGAAGGTCCTATTAGGGACGGGGCGGAATATGAAATAAATGAAACAGGACGAGCATTAAATCCAACCGAGAAACAAATTGGGGGAATGGCACCCAATGAGCAAGCTACCTCAGAGCGTAATGTTACAGAAAGGATAAAGGAAGAGTTTACGAAAGAACTTAGCAGATCACTTGTCCGTCTTTCGGGCGAAATTCAAGATTTTGAAGATAGTTTGAAGTTGAACAAATTTAATAGAATATCTTTTGGCGCTGAGAATATTAGAACTGCTATATCCGAAGAATCTATAGACTTCCCGAGGGTATCACAAGTTTTTGATGATTTACGAGCTAATTTTAAAAAAGACTTTATGCCTAGAGACGAAAAAGACAAACTCTCAATTGAACCCTACAATTTTATGAGAGTTCTTGATTCTCTGGATAGATTTAAAGGAGTTCTGACTAGTGTACGAAGTAAAATTGATAAAAGGCCAATTATAGAAAACGATCTCGATGTAAAAAGATTATTAGACAGCCTTACAAAGGTGATTACTACGATAAAGATAAAAATGGACGACCTGGAAGAAGTCCAGACAGCATTACGGAGATATACTAGATAATAATTCGCCCCCTTTTTCAGTTATGGGGCAAAATAATTTATTCCCCCCTAACAGTCTCGGTATATAAAATTGACCATTTTTACTCTCAAAACAGGTTCTAACGTCGAGCATTTGCCCATCCAATGAACTATTCAATAATTATTAAAAAGGCGATAGAAGAAGATGGGGAATTCCAAAGAGCATTAAAGATCGTTCAAAGAAATTCGGATGGAAAAATATGGGTGGCGGGTAGTTTTGTTTTTAGGAATTTGGCTAGTGCAATACATAATTTGCCGAAACCTGTTTTTAAAGACTACGATTTTATAGTTGAAAAAATAAATAAAAAATTAGAAGTGGAACAGGGTATGAATTTTACTTTAAATACGTTTGGGGGCGTTAAAATAGTGAATGGGTCGATTACAATTGATGTTTGGGAGCCTAAAGATGTTTATTTGGCCACAGACCCCTCAATAGAAAATTATTTGAAAACAGTGTCTCTTAATATACAGTCCATTGCCTATAGTATTGAAAATAATAAAGTCTTGGGAGAAATTGGCTTGGACGCTATTACGAATAAGAAAATAGCAATAAATAATCTTAATAAACTAAAATATTATACTAATAAAAAAGGAATAACAATTGAAAATTATATAGATCAAAAAGTAAAAAATTGGGGATTCGAGGATTTCTTTATTGATAGAAATTACGTATAATCAAAATCTGCCACCTTAGCTCAGCTGGTAGAGCAATGCTTTCGTAAAGCAGAGGTCCCCGGTTCAATCCCGGGAGGTGGCTCATAGAAAATGTAAAATTCAAATGGCAAAATGAAAAAAGTATTAGAATTTTCTGAAGAAGCAAAAAATTTAAAACTAGGCAATTACGAACATTATAAAGGAAATATATATAAAGTTTTAGGAGTTGGCAGACATAGTGAGACCCTAGCAGAATTAGTGATTTATCAGGCTCAGTACGGAGACTTTGATATGTGGATACGGCCATTGAATATGTTTACAGAAAAAATTATTATTAACGGAAAAGAAGATCAAAAATTTAAATTTATTGATTAGTCCAGTCCACTAACTACTAGTTGCTAATTACTATTCTTATGTTCAATCCATTATTGGATAAATATGACAAGAACAGCGCCAATATTTCATTATTTCCGGGGGTAGGCGGAGACGATGCTAAAGATTGGGCCATGATGCTTTTGAGTATGTATAGTAAATACGCGCAAAAGCGAGGCTGGAAAGTCGTGCAAGTAGATGACAGATCAATAGATATAAGGGGTGAGTATGCCTATGGAAACCTAAAAAAAGAAATGGGCGTGCATCGTTTAGTCAGAATATCTCCTTTTGATTCTAAAAAGCTTCGCCATACATCTTTTGCGCTAGTTGAGGTTTTACCGGAAATTCCCGAGATAGAATTAAGAAATATAGTGATTCCATCGGAAGATTTAAGGGTGGAATTATCAAATTCTAGCGGGCCCGGCGGACAAAACGTAAATAAAAGAGAAACAGCTGTTAGAGCCGTACATTTACCAACTGGACTTGCCGCGGCTTCACAGTCTGAAAGATCACAGGTTCAAAATAAAGAAAAAGCCCTAGCATTATTAAAGGCTAAACTTTTTAAATTAATGGCCGATAAACAAGAAGGTGAAATAAAAAACTTGAGAACACAGGTAAAACCGGAGTGGGGTAATCAAATTCGCTCGTACGTCCTTCATCCATACCAGCAAGTTAAAGATCATCGTACGGATATGGTCAGCCATCAACCGGACAAGGTATTAAATGGGGATTTAGAGAAATTTATTGAAGCAGAGCTAGATTTAAAATAGAATTTTGTATCTCGCATCTATAAAAAACTAGATAGAGATTGAAAAATTTGCTATAATTAAAATAATTAGAGGTTAGTTTTTTACTTCTAATTTCTAGGGGCTAATGGCTAACTTACTATTACTATGATCAGCTTTCAAAATATCTCAAAAGTATACAATAATAAATCAATTGCCTTAGAAGAAATAAATTTGACTATAAAACCAAACGAATTTGTTTCTATAGTAGGCAAAAACGGAGCAGGAAAGTCTACGTTAATAAAGCTCTTAATTGGTGAGGAAAGACCCAGCAAGGGAAGGCTCTTTTTTGATTCTCATGAGGTAAATAAGCTAAGGCTTGGTGAACTTCCCAGATTTAGACGAAAAATAGGCATAGTTTTCCAAGATTTTAAATTATTAACAACAAAGACCGCTTATGAGAATATAGCGTTTGCCTTGGAAGTCGATGGAAAATCCCAAGCCGAAATACAAGAATTTGTTCCCCAAATATTGGATATGGTTGGTCTTTCCGATCGCGCTTTCAATTTTCCACACGAACTTTCCGGCGGAGAAAAACAAAGAGTGGCAATTGCTAGAGCATTGATACATCAGCCGATGCTTTTAATTGCCGATGAACCTACTGGAAACCTAGATCCGTTAAATTCAGCTGAAATAGTTAGATTGCTCGTAAAAATTAATGAACTTGGCACTACCGTTGTACTGGTTACGCACAACAAAGACATAGTAAACAATTTACACAAAAGAGTTGTGAGCATGGATAGTGGTAGAATTATTAGAGACGAAGAAAATGGAAAATATGTTTTAGCATAAATTAACGAGTTAACGGATTAACGAATTAACAGGTTATAAATTCTTTCTTATTAACTCGTTAACTCACACAACTCGTTAACTAAATAATAATTTACTTTATGTTTACAGCCTTATTCAGAATAATAAAATACGGGGTTCAGGGATTTAAAAGAAATAACTGGCTTTCTGTAACAACTATAGTGGTAATGACATTAACCCTGTTGGTTTTTATTGGTTTGATTCTTTTTAGCATTTTGACGACGGACACCATCAACTTATTAAAAGAAAAAATAGATATTAGTGTTTATTTTAAGAACGAAGCATCTGAAGACGATATATTAAAGATCAAAAGATCTTTAGAGAGCTTAAATGAGGTAAAGACCATAGAATATATATCTCGTGATGAGGCTCTAAATGTATTTAAGGAGAGACACAAAGAAGACACAACTATATCCGAGGCTATAAATGTATTAGAGACAAACCCACTCTCCGCTTCTTTAAACATAAAAGCTAAAGATCCAAAGGATTATCCCGTTATCACGGCCTATTTAAACAATGAAAACCTAAAAGAGCAGGTGGAGCAGGTCAGTTATAATCAAAACCAGGTAGTTATTGATAGGCTAGCCACAATTGTTGATACGGTTCAAAAAAGTGGAATGGTTTTGATTTTAGTGCTTTCATTGGTGGCTGTTTTGGTAACTTTAAACGCTATAATGCTGGCAATTCACTCTACCCGTGATGAAATAGGCATAATGAGGTTGGTTGGCGCTACAAACATGTTTATAAGGGGACCGTATATTGTTCAGGGAATACTTTATGGATTAATTTCTGGAATTCTAAGCGTTGCGTTCATTGCGCCGTTGGTTTATTTTTCGGCTCCTTATATAAAAATGATAACTCCGGAAATAAATTTGTGGGTATATCTGATGAATAATCTTTTTTCGTTGACTGGTTATCAGGTAATTTTCGGAATTTTACTTGGTACTATATCCAGCGTAATAGCTGTTAGAAAATACTTAAGACTGTAAAAAGAACCTTTTTGGTTTTATATAAAAATACCCCCCCATAAGTTATCGGGAGTATTTTTTTTGTCTTTATTGTTCGTTTGTCTTAGAAATTACCTTATAAATTTCCAAAAGAGTAAGATAAAAACTTAAAACTATTGGGCCAAAGATTAGCCCCATGGGGCCAAATAAAGATAAGCCGCCAAATACAGCAAAGAGAATAAAAATTGGGTGAGCAGAAACACCTCTTTTATAAATTATTGTTCTTAACACATTATCCAAAGAACCAACCATGATAGTTCCCCAAATAAATAAACCAAAAGCTGCCAAATAACTTCCGTTGACAAATAAATAAGCAATTGCCGGGAGTATAACAAGGGATGTTCCAATACCCGGAACTAAGGCGGCTATTACGCCAACAGTTCCCCAAAAAGCCGGACTTGGAATGCCGAATATCCAGAATCCAATACCAGCCAATACACCCTGCATTGCCGCGATCAAAAGAGATCCCTTAATCACAGAATTAACAGCGCCATCAAGTTTTTCGAGTATTAAATTATCATATTTATCCTCTAATGGACTAATTTCCAGTAATAGTTTTCTAATTTTTATATTATCTTTCAGGAAAAAGAATAATGCAATAATTACCAAGAGTAGATCGAATAATACTTGGGTGGTACTAGAAACTAATGGGCCAATATTACCGACAAACCAGTTGAGCAGTTTCTGAACATATAAACTTAAATTAATCGAAAAATCTGGAATAAGTCGCTTTAAAGGCCCTTCTAAAAAGGTGTTAACTTTATCCACATAAACTATCTTATTTGTTATTGCTTCTGTATATAGTGATTGGGCGTCTTTAAATATCTGCCATCCCAAAAGAGTAAGTGGAATGACTATAAATATTGCCAAAAGGATAATAACGATCAATGAAGATAGCCACTCTAATTTAACCAGGTCTTTAATTTTTTCATAAGTTGGCTGGAGAGCTAACGCGAGAATGGCTGCAAGAGCCAAAACCCCAATAAAGGGATAAAAGACGAAAAATATTAAAATCGTTGTTGATAAAAGAAGAAACAAGAAAAAATAGTTTTGTAGTTTTTGATTATTCATATTAATTTTATTAATTAAGCGCTACTGCCAAGCACAATAATTATTATAACTGATTTTTATTTATTTAAAAATAGTATATCCTAATTATAATGGGTGTTTAAATTTTTTATAATTAACTATAAATTGGTGTATGAAAAAATTTGCAATTTTTGATATAGACGGAACAATTTTTAGATCCAGCCTTCTTATAGAATTAACAGATTCATTTATTCAGGAGGGAGTTTTTCCGGAAAACGCAAGAAAGGTCTATGCTAAGTCATTTAGGGATTGGCTAGACAGAAAAGATACCTATGACAATTACATAATGGGGGTAGTTAAGGCATTTGAAAACAATATTAAGGGTATCAAGCATAGGGATTTTTTAAGAATATCAAAAAAAGTTATAGCTTTTCATCAAAATCGCGTCTATAGATATACCAGGGATCTAGTCTTGGATTTGCGAAAGAAAGGATATTTCATATTAGCAATTTCCAATTCACCAAAAGATATCCTGGATGAATTTTGCAATAAATGGGGGTTTGATATGGTTTATGGACGAGTTTATGAAGTTGATAAGAGTGGAAGGCTTACGGGAAAGACGCTTTTTAGAGAAATTATTAGTGATAAAGCAAAAGTCTTGAAGCGAGCTATTGAGAAAAACAATCTCACACTGAAAAACTCCATTGGGGTTGGGGACTCGGAAAGCGATGTTCCTTTTCTGAAGATGGTACAAAGGCCAATCTGTTTCAACCCAAATAAAATACTTTTTGAAAAGGCGAAGCGCGCCGGATGGAAGATAATTGTTGAAAGAAAAAATGTTATCTATGAGTTGTAATTAAAAACAAAAAAACTCCGATATTATTCGGAGTATTTTTTGCTACTTCTTTAAAATAATCAGGGCTAATTTCTTTTCTCTTCTCCAACTTTTTATTTCCGCTTCTCTTTTTAGTGCCATACTTCGATTTATGTGCCTTTCGCTGTATAGTATTTTTTTAACTTTATGCGCCCTAGTGTAATTACTGCCAATCTTATTTTGATGTTCCTTAAACCTTCTTTTTAAATCAGTGGTTATACCAGTATAAATACTTTTGTCCTCGCACTGAATTAAATATACAAAATAATAAGACATTTTTTATTCTTACAAATGATTAATGGCTACTTATAAATTATGGTCACCTAAGGCGACCATAATTTATATTCTCAGTACTAAATTGTAAGCTTATTGAGCTAAGTTGATAACTAATAACTTACGAAATAGCGAATGGTATTTGCGGCCTTAAGGGAGTCAACCAAGGCCTTTGATTCTGCGCTTAGTTTTTGCTGTCTTATTTCCTGAGCGATCTGATTATTATAGTTAGTTTCTTCTCCTTTTGGAATTTCAACTTTATTGTCAGTTATATATTTTGTTATATCAGCTTCGGAAACCTGAATTTTATCTGCTAGAAGAGATTCTAATTTCTTTTGAATAGCAATCTGCTTTTTTAAAGTATCGAGAGACATTCCCTGAGAAGTAAGCGCCTCAACTAATGTTCCGCCCTGACTCTTGATTTGCGCCTCGGCATTTGCAACTTCAACATTCACCTGATCATCGGTTATCACGATGCCTTTTTTACTAGCTTCGTTATTGATAAGTTTTTCAATAATAAGACTTTCTAAAGCGGCCTTACCGGAACCTCTTTCTAATTCTTGAATAACCGAGAGTCTGCTAATAGGAGATCCGTTTACCATGGCAGCAATAAATAAACCCTTTATTGCAAAAAGAATAGCTAAAACAATAAGAATTATCCCGATAATTTTAGCTGTTTTAAGGTTAATTGTTATTTTTTTATTTTCTGTATCCATAACATTATTTTATTTATTTTTATAATTATTTCGATCTTACGAAATCGATTACCCCTTGCTTTGTGCGTCCAGTGAACTGTATACGCTAGCAGGATTAGATAAATTATAACCCAAATACAAAAACATTAAAAGTGGATAATTGTGCATATCACAGATAACCAATATAGCCAAGGCCTCACGCAAGTTACTTAGTGCGGCCGGTATAAAATGCAGACAATATGAATCTAAGTAAAAAGTTTTAACTAAAAATCCGCCTATTCAGCGGATTTTTATATTATTTCTAATAGCTAATAAAGTAGCGAATAGAAGTCAGGGCCTTGAGTGATTCAATGAATGGACCAGCCTCGGAACTAAGTTTCTGTTGTTTTAATTGCTGTCGAACTTGTTCTCGTATTTTAGCCTCTTGTCCAGCCGTCATTTGAACCTCGTTATCTTTAATGAATGTCTCTATTTCGGTTTCGGTAACATTTAATTTATCCCCAAGAAGACCCTCCACTTTCTTTTGAAGAACGATTTGACCTCTCAAAACTTCAACGGTCATATTCTGTGAAGCAAGGGCTTGCTCCAAGGTTCCACCTTGGGCCTTAACACCCTCTTCCACGCTTGTAATTTCTTTGTTAATTTCTTCGTCGCTTATTTTTATTCCTTTTTTGTTAGCCTCCATATTAACTATTTTTTCAAGAACGAGATTTTCCAAGGTGGCCTTGCCGGACTTAGTTTCTAATTCATTAATGACTGAAAATCTGCTAATGGGGGATCCGTTGACTACCGCTACGATAAACAAACTTTTGAATACGAAAATAATAACCAAAAGAACAATAACGCAACCAATAATAATTGCTGTTTTGGGACTTAAATTTTTAATTTTTGCACACCCAGCCCAATATTTATTTAAAACGGACTTAAACGACTTATTTTCTGCCACAGAATGTTCGATGTTACGATTTTCGTTTGAATCAGCCATATTTTTTTCTTCCATTTTTTATTTATGTTTAATTATTAGTCTATATTATAACCTAAATCTAAAAATATTGCTGGTCTCATAAATCTATAAATGCTAATATATAAATATAAGGTTTGATTACAAATTAAGTTTAATAATAATTTAAATTAAAACTATGGAAGAAAAAAATAAATTAGGGGATAATCGCGAGCATGGCTGTAAAATGTGCGAAACCGTGAGCGCCATACACGGAAAGGTGTGCACTAATGGAGGGTGTAGTATGTTTATGAAAACGGTTATGGGCCTCATAGTTCTTGGTGTGGTTTTAGCAATTGGTTTCCGTCTTGGAAAATTAGAAAGTTTTTCTTCTAGGGGATATTATAGATTGCCTATTAATTGCTACATGCTGAATCGCTAAAAATACTTATAAACCTCCGTAATTAATTTGATTAATTGTGCCATACACCTGTTCAAGGTACATTTTTGATATTAGAATTACCGCTATTATGGCAAAAAAAGTTAAAATTAGAGAAACAGCCCCTATTAATCTTGATTTTTTATCGGATCGATTCATATATTTAAAAACATAACCTAAACCAAAAGGGGCAAGGAAAAAGCTTATAAAATAGATAAGTATTTGTTTTGAAATCGAGGTATCTTCGGGCCTTGCTCTAAGGGAGCGTCCGCAATTTGAACAAAAGTAAGCTATTTCCGAAACAATAGTCTTGCATTTAGGGCACGATACTTTAATTACAGATTCCATGATTTTAAGTATATCAAAAAAATACAAAAATATGTTAAAATTTAAAAAATGAAAAACGAAATTCACAAAAATTATTTCAAACGCAAGCTGATCATTTTTTTAATTATTATAGTTATCGCTTTTTTGTTTTGGTCATCCGCAGAACTTCAAAAATTATTTTCCAATTCTATTTTATTTACTAATCAATATTTAGAACAACGCCCGCTTACCGGAATAGTACTATTTTGGGCTATATCTACGTTATCGGCCATCATATCTCCATTTAGCAGCATACCCATCGTGCCTTTTATTGCTGCTATTTGGGGCAATATCCCAACAATACTTCTTCTTTTATTGGGTTGGCTTTCAGGATCGACTATTTCATATTTTTTAGGATCAACTACCGGCTACGTTCTTGCTCAAAAAATATTTTCCCCGAAGAATGCGGCACACTACAAACAAGAACTATCTATGCAAGCTAATTTTCTAACTGTTTTACTATTCCGACTAGCAATGCCGACAGAAATCGCCGGATATGTGCTTGGCACTATTAAATACAATTTAATTAAATATTTTATCGCCACAACTATCGCAGAGACGCTATTTGCCTTTCTGGTTGTATATTCAGGGGAAGCCTTTGTGGAAGCAAACAAAGGCAGATTTGTTTTCTTTGTCTTTTTAATACTCGCCACCACAAGTATCATGTTTTATTTTTTTAAAAAGCTACGTAAAGATAATTCTCAAGAAATATGATAAAGGAATTTTTTTTATCCCTTCAAAACAAAATTAAAGAATATTCAGTGCTCCTACTTTCAATGGCTGGCTATGTACCAAAACACGCCACCATATTTAGAACAGTCATTATGTCTCTGGCGCTACTTTTTTCTTTTTATTTAATCTATTTCCAAACCTATAATTCAAAGCTAGCCATTGCTTATTTTATACTATCCGAAATTCTGTATATCGGTTTTATCTATAGCGTTCTGTCAGAAAATGGCTACCGTCATTGGTTTATTAAAAAATGGGGTAGCGAGGAAGGAGGGTACTTAGCATTTGAAGGAATTCTAGGCTTTTTATTTTTTAATAACGGGGCAAGTATTGCTTACATCGCATCATCAACTCCAGGAAATATTTTTGATTTTATTCCAAAAGAATTACTGTTGATGATAGTAATTGTAATGTTTAGTTTTGGTTTTATAGTAAAAATACTCGCGACAAAGGTGGTCTCGGTTGATATATATTATTGGAAGGATATGTTTGTTGGTAGAAAAATATGTAATTTTGTAACAACGGGCCCATACAAGTATTTCAATAATCCAATGTATGGCATTGGGCAATTACAGTCATATGCAATTGCAATTGGGCACGAATCAATGCTTGGTTTATTTGTGGCGCTATTAAACCAGTGCTTAATTTTCTCATTTTTCTTTATGAGAGAAAAAAAGTTTATCAAAAAAACGTATACAAGTTAGTGCGGAGGGGGGGGATTAGCGTTTCGTACCAAGATACAAAAGCTCTACTTTTTCTCTAGCCCATGGAGTTTTACGTAAAAAAGTCAGGCTTGATTTGATGCTCGGGTTATTTATAAAACAGTTGATTTTGATACGAGAACCAAGCCCTGCCCAGCCGTATTGTTCCACTAAAAATTTCAGTATTGATTCAAGTGTCGTTCCCTGTAAGGGATTATTTGGGTGATTATTCATTTTATATAGCAAACATATTAATTAAAAATTTTTAAAAATCAAAAAACCCCGCTTTTTACACGTGGCTTTTTGATGAGGAAGATGGTTCTATCAATCTGTTGCAACTGAGTGGTCATACCTTGCGATAGAACCTGTCAAACCACCAACCTCACTATTATTATAAAAGGGTAATAAATATTGTTCAAGTCCTACAACTGTGGATAACTTTCTCTGATAAAATAAACGTGTCTTTTTAGCTTTTTTTAAAAAATTTTGTTGAAATGTATTGTTTATATCTTTGTTCAACATAGATTATTCGCCACCAATAACGGCCTATAAAAAAACCGCCTATAGCACCCATAATCAAAAAGACGCATATTAAAATTAAAAATGGGGGATATCCACTGTAAAAAATAATATTTTTTTCAGAATGCAGAATCCATTGCAATAAAATAACTTGTATTGCAACAAGCATAAGATAATTTATCAAAATACCAAGTATTGCTGAGGCTATTAGATAGACAGCGTGCTTAAATTTGCTTGCTTCTCGAGGGTTATTTATAAACATATATTATAATTATACTGCGTTTTTACTCACTTAACCATATATTTTCTAGATATTATAACCTTTTAATAAAAAACTGATATAATTTTGATATGAATAAATTAATACCAAAAATTGCCGTAAATATATTTGTCATTATAAATAATAAGCTTCTTTTAGGAAAGAGAAAAAATGCCTCAGGTGATGCAGATTGGGGATTGCCAGGAGGTCATTTAGAATTCGGTGAACATCTTTTAGATGGAGCTAAACGAGAACTCAAAGAAGAAACTGGTTTTAAAGTTAAAAACTTATCTCTTTTAAATATAGTAAATGATTCAAAATCAAAAGATAGAACCCACTATCTTAACGTAAATTTTATTGCTAAAAATTTAAAAGGGGAGCCTAAGCTAATGGAACCCAGTAAATGTTATGGGTGGAAATGGTTTGCTTTAAATGATTTACCAAAAAATATTTTTCTTGGGCATAGAAAATCAATAAAAGCTTTTTTGGAAAAAGTTTATTTTGCTGATTAAATATTTAACTAATTTTTGGCTGCCAGACCTGGATTCGAACCAAGATACCCGCCTCCAAAGGGCGGTGTCCTACCATTAGACGATCTGGCAATATTCTATAAGAGAAAGTATCTCTTTAGATCCTTTTAGATCCTTTGTAACTTTTTAAATATTATCACGGATTTTTCTAAAATTCCACTACGAGCATTACAACTATTTAGCGATAGCGATTTATATTTGTTATAATAATAAGATATAAATTTTATGATTTTGTCTATACATGCCATAGCTGGAGCAATTTTAGCCTCTAATTCTGATAATTTGGGGCAAATTATTATATTAAGTATTGTGAGTCATTATTTTTTAGATTCCATTCCGCACGTTGAATATAAAATAGAAAATATAAAAAATGGGAACTTGAAAATGGCCACCAAGGAATTTACTAAGATATTTTTTGATTTATTGCTGGGCTTAATAGTTATCCTATATATAATACAAGATCAAAGTTTCAATCAATCAATTTTGATATTAACCGGATCTTTTTTTGCATTACTTCCTGACGGATTATATTTTTTTGATTGCCTTGTTAAAAATAAAGACAGAAATATATTTACAAAATTTTTAAAGAACCATACCGTTTTCCATAAAAAGACTCATTCCGTTATTTCAAACAAAATAATAACCATACCATCCCAAATAGTAATTATATTAATTCTGGCCTATATAATTTTATAAATGATATAGACTTAATAAGAACCTCGGCTTGAAGGAAAAAAATAGTAGTTTATAATAAAGAGTACCTATCTTAATAATAATCCCAAAACGCGTTGTCCGAATAAATAAATTAGTTCAAGGCGCGACAACGAAATAGTGGATTATTCTACATTGAGAAGGAGCAACGCAAAAATAATTTATTTATTCAACAACCCGAAGGGATACAGCTAACTTTGCCCATAACGGCGTCGCTTGTCGGAAAGGTGGTAAACCACGATTTCCTTCTCGCTTCTTGTTCTGGTCAAAGTTGGCAAGTATCACGTTAGGTATTATTATTAAGATAAGTTCTAATATGGAAACAATAATGAAATCCGAAATATTCTTTTTTATCAGTTCAATCGCGACTGTTATTTTAACTATACTTATTGGGATAATGGCAGCGTATTTAATCAGAATTCTTAGAAATGTTGATAATATTTCTGAAAAAGCTAAAGATGAGGCTGATCTTATCAAAGAAGATGTTGCTGACCTCCGTCAAAATATCCGTGACGAGGGAATTAAGGTAAAAAGTTTTGTAAGTTTTTTTAATAAATTAAAAGGCCGCCGTCCAAAAAGGGGTGGGGCTCGCCCAGAAGGCGGGAAAAAATAAAAATATGAATCCTGCATATAATAAGCATTTAGTTATGTATGGGGCATATAATATTTATAATTAATTAATACAAGGCAAAAAAATAAACCTTGTTATGTACGAGATGAACAAAAAACAAAAAAAAGTAGCAATTGAAGCTGGTATGGGTCTTGCCGCATTAGCCGCAACAGCTGCCGGAGTATATTTCTTATCCGGTAAAAAGGGAGCGAAAAACCGCAAGCGAGTTAAGGGGTGGATGTTAAAGGCAAAGGGAGAGGTCCTTCAGGAAATGGAACATATGAAAAATATGAGCGAGGGCACCTATCACGATACCATTGATGCTATGTCTGAAAGATATAAAATCCTTAAAAATGTAGACGAAAAAGAACTTAATCATTTGGTTAACGAATTAAAAAGTCATTGGAAGCATATTAAAAAAGATTTAAAGGTTAAGCCAAAAAAAACTTCTAGTAAAAAGACTTCTAAGAAAAAATAGGTTAAATAAAAAAATATCCGCCAGCTGACGGATATTTTTTGTTACTAGTTCTTTAACTTTAAATTCCTCTTTCTGATTCTAAGACTCTTAGGAGTTACCTCTAAAAGCTCATCGTCTCCAAGATATTCTACATGCTGTTCCAAGCTCATTGCTCTTGGTGGAATTAAATCATTAGTTACGGCGTCTGTCTTGGCTCTGAAGTTAGTCAATGCCTTCTGCCTGCATACATGAACCGCTAAATCCATAGCCTTAGCATTTTGCCCGACAACTTGACCCTCATAAACTTTAGTACCAGGACCTACAAACATTTCAGCGCGTTCCTGGGCAATTAAAAGACCATAAGCAGTAGTTATACCACTTTCGTGAACTATTAAAGATCCATGCGGATTAGTTTTAATATCTTCAACAAACGGGATATATCCGGAAAATAAAGTATTGATAATCCCAGTACCCTTAGTTTCGATCATAAAATCGTTTCTAAATCCAATCAAACCTCTTGTTGGAATATTAAAATGGAATATTGCTATGCCGTTTTCTACGTTCATATTTTTCATTACACCCTTTCTATTATTCATTCTTTCAATGATTAATCCTGAATATTTTTCGGGAGCCTCAACCCAAATATCTTCGGCGGGCTCGGTTCGTTTGCCATTTTCTTCCTTAAAAATAACCTCTGGCCTAGAAACCTGAAATTCATAGCCTTCGCGTCGCATTGTTTCAATTAAAATTCCGAGATGAAGTTCGCCTCGTCCGCTTACAATAAATTCATCTGTTGATTTACTCGCTTCAACTCTTAGGGCTACATCGTTATCCAATTCTTTTTCCAATCTTTCTTTTAAATTTCTGGAAGTACAATACTCTCCCTCCTCGCCGGCAAAAGGGGAGTTATTTACGCTAAAGATCATTTTAACTGTTGGTTTTTCAATATTGATTGGTGGTAAAGCGATTGGATTATTTATATCTGCAATTGTATCCCCGATATTCATATTTTCTATTCCACTGATAGCCACTATATCTCCAGCTTCACATTCCGCGGCCTCAACCTTACCCAAACCAATAAAAGTCATTAAGCTAGTAATTTTGGCTGGTTTATTTTTTCCTTCTCTAGAAATATGCATAACCTGCTGAGTATTTTTTATAGTACCTTGTTGAATTCTGCCGATTCCTATTCTGCCTTTGTAATTATCATAACCAATAGTTACAACCATCATCTGCAAAGGAGCTTCCGGATTAAATTGTGGCTGAGGAATATGTTTTAAAACAGCATCAAAAACAGGCCTTACATCGGTCATACTAGCCAAATCAGGGGTTAGTCCTGCCTTTGCAAGCCTGGAAGAAGCGTAAACTATTGGAAAATTTATTTGTTCATCATTGGCGCCGAGCTCAATAAATAGATCAATAACTTTATCTAATGCATAATTAATACGAGCATTTGGCTTATCTATTTTATTTATAACAACAATAACCTTGTGATTAAAAGACAAAGCTTTCTTCAAAACGAATCTAGTTTGTGGCATTGGTCCTTCTTGAGCATCAACTAGAAGCAAAACTCCGTCCGCCATATTTAATACACGTTCTACTTCACCGCCGAAATCAGCGTGTCCCGGGGTATCAATAATATTGATCTTTGTATCTCCATAATAAACGGCTGCATTTTTAGAAAATATAGTAATACCACGCTCTTTTTCGAGATCGTTAAAGTCCATGATCATTTCCTGATCGCCAAGCCTTCCTAGATCCGTATCAGACTGTCTCATCATGGCATCAACCAAGGTAGATTTGCCGTGGTCAACGTGAGCAATGATGGCTATATTTCTAATTTTTTTCATGCTATTTTTTACCGCCAATTAATTTAACAGAATTTATATTCTACAACAAATAAGCCAAAAATACAAATTTTTATATCCAAGTTCATTAAAAAAAGAAAAGAGCCCCGAGGGGGCTCTTTTAAAACAACTACTGCAAGTTTGACATCATTCGCCGAAAAGTATCGTCCGAATTTCCTCCGTTTATATAATTCAGTCCTTTCCATTCATCTTTTACGATTTTTTTATTATTGTGCAACCCGACCACCCTCTTCTTTCGTTTGGGTTTTTTCATATATCATCTCCTGTCATATCCAGCCCAACATAAATGCTAGCTTTAGTACAATAGACAAAGCTAATAATAAAAATAAAAGTGAGGCGACTATCAAATCGTTAGCAAGATATTTATATATACGCATCCTTGTCATTTCAATCTCAAGGGGAGTGAATTCATTTATTATTTCCGGCCGATCCAATCTAAAATAAGCGTAGATAGCCTGGCCAATGAAAACTAAAAAAATAAAAAAGAATAATGCCCAATAACCAATATGCGTTGTCAAAAATACGGCACATGTTTTGATAGCGTCCATATTCTACCTCCGTTCAATTGTGAAGTTTCTAAGGCAAAGTATTACATAAACAACTGATCGTTGTAAAGAAACCATACCGCATCTTATGATGCTAAATTGCTAGTGGCTAGTCGCTGCTTCCACTATCTAAGATTTTCAATTATAGCCACCTCCAAAGGCGCAATAGGGAATGGTGAATAACGCATTTCTGAATATGCACGAATAAAAGATTTTATAAGATTTATATGTTTTTCCGGTTTTATTAAAGTAGAATGTTTTTTTAGCGTGGTTAAGTTGTCGGAAGTTAGTTCTTTTTTATAAAATTCCTCAACTTTAGGGCTTAAATTTAAAGCCAATGCGCGCCTAAAATAATGAATTAGATCTTTAGTAAGCTGAACTAAATTATACCCCTCCTCATTTATTTGCGATAAATAAACTAGCGATTCCTCTAGGTTTCCAGATAATATCAAAGAAGCAAGCTCAGCTGTTTTCTTATAGCCTATTTTTCCAACTATTTTTTCAACATCTTTTAATTCGATATTCGAATCCATTGAAGCAATTTGATCTAAAAGAGACTCGGCGTCTCTAAGACTGCCTTCGCCGAGCGAAGCAATGAGTTCCAAAGCTTCATCGGATATCTTAATTTTTTCGGTGTTTATCACTCCGGTTAATTTTTCTAAAATATCACCAATGGCCAATTTTTTGAAATTAAACTTTTGAGTTCTGGAGGAGATCGTAGCTGGAAGTTTTTCGTATTCAGTAGTAGCCAAAATAAATATAGCGTGAGCTGGAGGCTCTTCCAGTGTTTTTAAAAGCGCATTAAAAGCTTCGCGGGTAAGCATGTGGACTTCGTCTATAATAAAAACTTTTTTAGATAGATAAATAGGAGATAGTTTGATACCTTCTTTAAGATCCCGTATTTCATCGATGCCTCTATTTGAAGCTGCATCAATTTCTACCACATCCATTGCTTGATTGGTATCTATTTCGGTACAGGCCCTGCATTCATTGCACGGCTCTCCTTTTTCTCTAAATTTTTCGTCCCTAATTCTTTTTTCGCAATTTACCAGTTTAGCCAAAAGACGAGCAGTTGTAGTTTTACCGGAACCCCTTGAACCATAAAACAAATAAGCATGAGCAAATCTGTTCTGCCTGGCCGAATTTCTTAAGACTTCAATAATATGTTCTTGTCCTAGTAATTCAGAAAGTTTTTTAGGGCGATATTTTCTATAGATAGCCAACATATGAATAGTATATAGCCATTAGAAGCTAGCGACTAGTGCAAAAGTTGAAATTATGTGAATAATAAAAAAAACCGCCAAGCTGATAAGCCGGCGGTTTTTAAAGTCTAATCATTTTTTGAAACAAAGAAGCTTTTTAAACATTTCCTTCAGGTTTTCTGATCTTTTGACCCACATAAGAACGTATTCGCTTTTTTTGGCATCCGAATATGAAAGAAATTTCGGCTTTTCGATAGTCTGTAAGTTCATTGGAATGACCGTTTCTCCGCTTAAACTGATAACGCCGGGAAACTGCACCCATTCGCCACATACCCCATATCCAGCCCAATAACCCCTGTTAACATTGAAATATTCTTCAGCGGTAATGGGATCGCCATCGGCGCCACGACCGCAATGGAAAGCATTCGCTTTCTTAAAGGTCGCAAGGCATAGGTGCAGTCCATCATTGTACCAACGATAGACGAATTCCATATGCAATAATGCGCCTTTGACCATATAGGGCTTAACAGCTTCATATCTGTTCTGATTCTCCGGTTCGGCCTCAAAATAGATCTGAAGATATAATTTATGATCATTATCTCCTGATAAATCGCATTCGAACACTTTTTGAGTTTCTTGGCCTCTCGCCTTGGTAACGATCTCTGCTCTCGTTACCATATACGCCTCATACATCATACCAGCTTTGGTATCCATAATTCTGCCCCCTTTTGTTTCTGCTTTAATATGCTAACCAGAGTTTATATCTAAATGCAAAAATGTGTCAATGTCATTGGCTAATATTCTTAATACTTTACAAACTTGTCTATTTATTGTAATATATTAACATTAATTAGTTATTTGAAAATTTAGTTAATAAAGGAGAAGTCAAATGAGCCTTAATCAGATGCGATGGATAATGATAGTGGCTAGCGTGTTAGTTGTCTTGTGGGGGATTATTGGAGAAATCCTCTTTAAGCGATCGGGTTATTCTGTGATATTACCCTGCATTCTAATAATAGCGGGTATTCTTAGCCTGATATTCACAATAATAGAAATACGCCATTCAAGAAGGCCCTAAAAATCAAAATCAACCACTCCGCACTGAAAGTGCGGAGTATGGGTTTATTGGTAAAATTATGCGCGCTGGTTCGGATGAAATCCGAATTTCTTAACCAAGCACAATGAAAGTTTTGTCTTCTTCCTCCTCTTTCTTTCCTTGTTGGG
>ORMF010093762.1_pt1 | contig 18794 bp, 15 predicted proteins | sample 1779871 | NCBI WGS metagenome assembly ORMF01 (sample SAMEA104232316, study PRJEB22302) | groundwater metagenome | biome: forest; feature: aquifer; material: groundwater | place: USA | collected 2011-08-07 | depth 5.4 m | reverse complement strand
TGAGAGAAGTGTGTACCTTCAACCAGTGTATCTGTGGTGCACAGCAGGTATTTGGAATTATCCTGTATTGTAACAGATGCATCATCCCCTATACCCTTTACAACCCTTGGATGGCCGGGTGTAAACTGTCCGGTCAGTTTTTTTACAAGATACAATTCTCCAAGTTCCCGTATCTCCATAGATGTCCATGCTGTTCTAACTTCTTGACACGGTGATTATCTTGCCACAGCGGTATTTCTCCTGCCAATGGGAATGGGCTTTTTAATCGGCTTAATCTTTTTCTTTAACGCTATCTTCAGCACATCGTCCATATGCCTTACAAACATAAAATTCATCTTTTTCCTGATTTCCTTTGGTATATCCTCAATGTCTTTTTTATTCCTCTCCGGCAATATAATGGTCCTTATTTTGGCCCGGAGCGCTGCCAGGGCCTTCTCCTTTATACCGCCTATAGGCAGCACCCTTCCTCTCAGGGTAATCTCGCCTGTCATCGCGATATCCTTGCTTACAGGGGTTTTTGTAAGCGTTGATATAAGGGCAGTTGCCATAGTAACACCGGCCGACGGCCCATCCTTCGGTATTGCGCCGGCAGGCACATGGATATGTATGTCAATCTCTTTATAAAAATCTTCCGCAAGCCCAATAGCCTTCGCCCTGCTCCTTGCGTAGCTTAAGGCTGCGTGCGCCGACTCCTTCATTACATCCCCGAGGTGGCCTGTAAGCGTAAGGCTCCCCTTTCCTTTCATTGTTGTTGCCTCTATATAAAGGATCTCCCCTCCTACAGGCGTCCATGCAAGGCCTGTGGCAACGCCTATCTCATCCTCTTCCTGCTCCGCCTCAGGTATAAACTTAGGAACTCCAAGGTGCTCTTCAATAGTTTTTGGGCTGACAACAGTCAATCCTTTTTCTCCTTCAGCAACCTTTCTGGCCACCTTTCTGCAAACAGAGGCGATCTCCCTTTCCAGATTCCTTAAACCCGCCTCCCTTGTATATTGGGAGATTATCTTTTTAATTGCGTCATCAGTTATTTCAATGAGTTTTTTATTTAAACCGTTTTCAGCCAGCTGCCTCTCAATAATATATTTCTTTACAATCTCAAGTTTTTCCTCTTCCGTATATCCTGTCAGTTCCAGCACCTCCATCCTGTCCTTTAGCGCATCAGGGATAGGGTCAAGCATATTTGCTGTTGTTATGAACATAACCTTTGAAAGGTCAAATGGAAGATTCAGATAGTGGTCGCTGAATGCATAGTTCTGCTCAGGGTCTAAAACCTCCAGAAGGGCTGAAGCGGGGTCGCCCCTGAAATCTGTCCCTACCTTATCTATCTCGTCCATCATGAATACAGGATTGTTTGTGCCTGCCTGCTTCATACCCTGGATTATCCTTCCAGGCAGGGCGCCCACGTATGTTCTCCTGTGTCCCCTTATCTCAGCCTCGTCTTTTATTCCGCCCAAAGATATGCGCACAAATTTCCTGCCCATTGCCCTTGCTATTGACCTGCCCAGCGATGTTTTGCCAACGCCAGGCGGGCCGACAAAACAAAGTATCGGACCTTTGCTCTTCTCTTGAAGTTTTCTTACCGCCAGATATTCAAGTATGCGCTCTTTAATCTTTTCAAGATCATAGTGGTCTTCGTCAAGGACATTCTTGGCCTTTTTAATATCAAGCGTGTCCTTTGTTGATTTGCTCCACGGGAGTTCAACAAGCCAGTCCATGTATGTCCTTATAATTGCGGACTCTGCCGCATCAGGGTGCATTGACTCAAGCCTGTCTGTCTGCTTTAATGTCTCTTTTTCAACATCAGGCGGCATCTTGGCCTTTTTTATCTTTTTTCTTATCTCATCAATCTCTTCGGTTATCTCCTCAAGTTCGCCAAGTTCGCTCTTTATGGCCCGCATCTGTTCTCTCAGATAGTATTCACGTTGGCTTTTATCCATTTCCTCTTTTGCCTGGGATTGTATCTTTACCTGTATAGTGGCGACATGGAGCTCTTTTACAAGGTATTCATTCACCCTTTCAAGCCGCTTGACAGGTTCTATTATTTCCAGGATAATCTGGGCATCTTCAACCTTGAGGCCGAGATTTGCAGCCACAATATCAGCCAGTCTTCCTGGCTCATTTACGGTTTCTATTATCATCATAATTTCCGGAGATATTGTTTTGCCAAGCGAGGCAAGTTTTTCAAGCTGCTCCCTTACATTCCGCATCAGCGCCTCTACCTCAGGGGTTGGCTGAAGCACAGGGGCTTCTTTAACCTTTTCAATATTAACAACATAGCCGGGTTTTTCCTGGGTATACTCTTTTATAATTCCCCTCGCAAGCCCCTGAATAAGCACCTTTACACGGCCGTCAGGCAGCTTCAGCATCCTCATTACCATTCCAACTGTTCCTGTCTGATAGAGGTCCTTTGGCCCCGGCTCCTCATTGGAAATATCCTTCTGTGTTGTCAGGAAAACAAGACGCTCCTTTGCAAGGGCCGAATCCACAGCATATATGGACTTTTCCCTTCCGACAAACAATGGGACTATCATAAAAGGAAATATTACTATATCCCTTATCGGCAGCAAGGGAAGGGTATCAGGGATTTGAAGTTCTTCTCCCTTTTGTTCCTGTTTTTCTTTTTCGTCGGCCACTATGTTCCCTCCAGTAAAAACTCAAATCTCAAAACTCAAAGGTCAAAACTATAATCTTAAAACTCAAAGCTTTTTGTTTTTCAAAGTTAAAAAGTTTTGAGTTTCATTTTTGAGATTTGACATTTGCGTTTTGAGTTATTTTATGATTCTATACTAATCTTTTTTGGAATTCCGCGCTTTTCTTCAATAATCCGCGGCAATGTAATGGTTAATAAACCGTCCCTGAATGCCGCCTTTATTGTGGTTGTGTCAACAGGAGATGGAATGTCTATAACCCTGAAGAACTTCCCAAAGCTTCTTTCCATACAGACAAAATTTATCTTTTTTTCGTCAAAGCACTCATACTTAAGGGCATTAATAGTAAGCGCATTGCGCAGGATAGAAATATCTATTTCTCCCGGCCTTACGCCCGGCAGCTCAACCTCAATTATTATGCTGTCCGATGTTGAAAGTATATCAACAACAGGGGTATGGTTTATAGCCGACTCATTATGCAGCCCGATATTCTCTGTCTCTTCATACAGGTATCGGAATATCATGCCAATATCTTTAGAAACCGGCTGATCCATGACCTCTTTTTTGGGTATCTTTGCCACTTGTCGCTCCATTGGAAAAATGAAGATTGTAGATTTTAGATTTTAAATTTCCAATTTCCAATTTCCAATCTGCATTTTACAATTTGTTAGAGCCTAAGCCCCTTTAAAAATTTCTTAAATTCTTTTTTTATGTTAGGATCCTTTATCGCAAAGGATACATTGGCCTTTAAAAAACCGAGTTTATCGCCGGCATCATACCTGTCCCCTTCAAATTCGTATGCATATATGGGCTGTTTTTTGGAAAGCATTTTAAGCCCGTCAGTAAGCTGAATCTCTCCGCCCTTGCCTGCCTTGGTCTGTTCCAGCATGCCAAATATCTCGGGCATAAGGATATACCTTCCTATAATTGCCAGATTTGAAGGCGCATCTTTCGGGTGCGGCTTTTCTACCATATCAATAACCTTGTAAATCCTCGGCCCGATCTTCTTCGCCTCTATGATACCATAATGATGCGCATCTTTCATCGGAACCTGCTGAACCGCCAGTATAGTAGAGGAGTATTGGTGAAAAACCTTCAGCATCTGTTTCATAACCGGAATCTTTGCAGCTATTACATCGTCGCTTAAGAATACGGCAAATGGCTCCATGCCGACAAGATTTTTTGCGCAGTGGATAGCGTGTCCGAGACCCAATGGTTTTTTCTGCCGTGTATAGGAAAAGTGCGCCAGATTAGACACCTCCTCAACCATCCTTAATATATCCGCCTTCTTTTTTTCCTTCAGGAGTATCTCTAATTCAAAGGCTACATCAAAATGGTCTTCAATAGCGGTTTTGCCCATCCCTGTTACAATAATTATCTCTTCAAGCCCGGAGTTTTTGGCCTCCTCAACAGAATACTGGATTAACGGTTTGTCTATAAGAGGAAGCATCTCTTTTGGGATTGCCTTTGTGGCAGGCAAAAATCTTGTCCCAAAACCAGCGGCAGGAAATACAGCCTTTCGTATCCTCATAATACAATCACCATCTCTTTTTAAACTTTAATAGATGGGATAGTATGCCTTTTTCATAAACAAGTCAATAATTTTCAGAACTTTTCCATGCGGTTGAACGTTAGCGCCGGCGCTTCGGGCCGCTGACAGAGACCATCTCAGTCCTTGGCGGCAAACCCGCTGCGCACCCGCTCTTGCCAGTTCTCCATCCAGCCGGGCAGATCCGCGGCCGGCATGGGCTTGGCGATGAAATACCCCTGGGCGAGATCACATCCCGTGCGATGCAGGAGATCCCAGTCGTCGCGGTCTTCGACCCCTTCGGCCACGACTTCTATGCCCAATTGTCTTGCCAGACCCAGGCTGGCGTCGTACATCGCCCGCAATGTCTCGTCGGTCCAGGCGCGGTGCACGAAGCTATAGTCTATCTTGAGTTCGTCGAAGGGAATGTTGCGCAACTGGGCCAGGGAAGAATGCCCGGTGCCGAAATCATCGATGGAGAGGCGGAAGCGCTTCAGGCGCAGCCGGGTCAGGATTTCGAGCGGAGCCCGCGTGTCTTCCTGCATCAGCCGGCTTTCCGTCACTTCCAGCACCACCTCCTGCGGCGGCACGCCTGCCTTGGCCGCAAGCCCGGCAACGAAATCCGGAAAATCCAGGGACGCCAGGTTGTCCATTGAAATGTTGACGGCCACCCGCAACATCAGCCCCGCTTCCTGCCAGACCTTGGCCTGGGCCAGCGCGCCGGTGAGCACCACCCGGGTCAGGTCGTCTATCAGGCCGTGCTTCTCCGCCACACCGATGAACTGATCGGGGAACACCATCCCGTCCCGGGGGTGACGCCAGCGCACCAGGGTTTCCACGCCCACCACCCGACCCGTGGCAACCGCCACCTTGGGCTGGTAGTAATTGACGAGATCGCCGTTGTTGATGGCAGCGCTCACCTCGTCCGCGCCGTAAACCTTCTTCGCCGCCCGAGGGCTGCCTATTGAGAGAGGTATCCACTTCTCCAGCAGCGCGGATAGGCCCTCCGGCTTGACGGGTTTGTGCAGGTGTCCGAGCGCCGGGATTTTATGCGCCTGCACTAATTTCTCAGCGGTCTGCAGCATACGTTCATCCTCACCGCTGATCAGGATGAGACTGCCGGTATAGCGCCGTTCGACCAGGTGGCGCACGAATTCGACCCCGTCCATTTCCGGCATGTTCAGATCCAGCAGGATCAGGTTCGGCGGACCGTCCGCGCCATCCATCCGATCAAGGGCGGCGCACCCGCTGTCGCAGAGCGTAACCGAGGTGAACCCTTGGTTTGCCAGCATGTGGCCAAGCAGCTTGAGCATGAAGGGCTCGTCGTCAAGCACCAGAATCCTGATTGATGATTTTTCTACCATAATTTTCTCTCTTTAATCTTTTCGCGGATAGGAATCCCTGCTTACAATGAACCAAGATATTCGTCCACAGCGGCCATTTCCGCCTCGAAACGTGGCAGGATTACAGTCAATACTTCGACCTTGCCGGCCTTGCTGGCCTGTTCCATCTCGGCGCATAACTCACCCAGCGCCAGCGCGCCCACCGAGAGGGCCGAGGACTTAAGCTTGTGGGCCAGCGCGCCCGCCTGTGCCGACTGCCCGTTCTCATAGGCGGCCTTCAATTCCGCCGCCGTCTTTGCCGCGCTGATCCGGAAGTCGTGCAGAAGATCGCGGATCACCACCGGGTCGTTTCCCACCAGTCCTTCGAGCACGTTCACGTCCACTGGTTCCGACGCCATGACTTGCGGGGCCAACGTAGCTGACGAATCGGGTGAATCCGGTTTGGGTTCAGCAGCAGTTGGCAGCCATTTTTCCAGCACGGTTTTCATATCCGCCATCCGCGCCGGCTTACTCAGATAGTCGTCCATACCCATGGCGCGGCAATGCTCGGCCTCGCCCTTGATGACGTTGGCGGTCAAGGCGATGATCGGAATGCGCCGCTTGCCGGCTTCGCCGGCGCGGATGGCCGCGGTCAACTCATAGCCATCCATTTCCGGCATGTGCAGGTCGGTGAGCAGCAACGCGTAGTCGCCGCTCTGCCAACGTTCCAGCGCCTTACGGCCGTTGTCGGCCAGATCCGCGGCAAACCCGAGCATGGCGAGCTGGCGCAGGATCACCTTCTGGTTGGTCTCGTTGTCTTCGGCCACCAGTATCAGCCTGCCCTGCAGGCGGGCCTTGTCCCGGGACGGCGGGCGGGGGGACTCCTCGGTCGTCTTGCCTGGCAGTTGTGTTTCTTCCTCCTCCTGCGCCCGTCCTGCGGCGATGGCCACTGCCTGGAGAAAGGCCTGGCGACGCATGACCTCGCCGTCTATGGTAACGAGGTCCACCGCTTCGACGCGCCCCTGACGGCGCCGCCCGCGCCTGTCATCATCCGTGCCGGGCTGACGGCGCCACCAGCGCTCAACCACCACGAAATGCGTGTCCAGATTGGGTCTGGCGCGGCAGGCAATGCGCAATTCCTCGACAGGCGGCGCATCGCGCCCGATGTCAATGATAATCAACCAAAGGCCGGGCGGGAGAGTAGATATCCGTTTGCGGGTAGCTGCCAGGTCCGGCATCCGCTCAACGATCACGCCGCTGTATTTCAGATAGACGGCCAGATCGTCGCCCAACCCCTCGTTGTCGCCCAGCAGCAGGCAGGAAAGCCCGGTCAGATCGACAACCTTGTCGGCGGCGACGGGCTTGGCCGGCAGCGGCGCAAACGGCAGGCGCACGGTAAACGTGGAGCCCTTGCCCGGCGCGCTGCGCACCGTAATCTCCCCGCCCATCAGTTCCACCAGATGGCGGGAGATGGACAGCCCCAGCCCGGTGCCGCCGAAGCGCCGGGTGGTGGAGGTATCAGCCTGGGTGAAGGAGGTGAAGAGCCGCGACTGGGTTGCTTCATCCATGCCGATGCCGTTATCGGTCACCTGAAACTCCACTGTTACCTGGTCTGGGCCGCTTTCGGCCAGCGCTGCCCGCACCGACACCCGGCCCGGCCGCTGCTGTCCGCTGGAAAACTTGATACCGTTGTTGGCGAGGTTGACCAGCACCTGCCGCAGGCGCATGGCATCGCCCATGACTTCTGCGGGAATAGCCGGATCGGTGAACAGGGTGAGTTCCACCCCTTTCTTCCTGGCCGGGTGGTCCAGCATGCCGCAGACCTTCTCCACCACGTCCGCCGGCGGCATAGGCACGCGTTCTATCTCCAGCTTGCCGGCCTCGATCTTGGAGAAGTCGAGAATGTCGTCGATGATGCCAAGCAGGGAAAACGCCGATTCGCTGATGAGATCGACCATCTCCCCCTGGTAGCCCTTGAGGCTGGTCTGCTGCAGCACGTCTATCATGCCGATCACGCCGTTCATCGGGGTGCGGATCTCGTGGCTCATGGCTGCGAGAAAGGCCGATTTGGCTTGGTTGGCCTGCTCGGCATTGCGCCGGGCTTGCTCCAGATCCTTCATTATGCGCACCCGTTCGCGGATGTCGCGCAGGATACCGGTGAAATAACGTTGCCCCTGGACGAAGTATTCGTTGACGGACAGATCCAGCACAATGTGCCCGCCGTTCTTGTGCAGCCCCTCGACTTCACGGCCAATGCCTATGATGTGGGGCTCTCCGGTGCGGAGATAACGTTCTATATAGCCTTTGTGAGCAGTGCGGTCGGGCTCTGGCATGAGCATGGAAATGCTCTGCCCGATGACTTCGGCGGCAGTATAGCCGAAGATTTTTTCCACGGCAGGGTTGGCGGAACGGACAATGCCCTCCACGTCGATGGTGATGACGCAATCCACCAGATATTCTACCACGGAACGGATTTCTTCTTCCTTGCTGGCTATGATTGCATTAGCTTGCTTCATGTCGAAGTTTCGGGCCTCGGCCTGCATGCGCGCGGCCGTCACCAGCACGGTGAGCAGGTAGAGCAGAAGCGTGAGCACCAGCCCGCCCCCCAGCACCAACAGGGGCACCACCCATGATAAATTGGCGGCGATAAAGGGCGGCAGCGCGGTTACCACCAGCATCCAGTCGCGGTCGCCTATGCGCAGCGGCAGCCACTTCTGATAACGGGTAGTTGCGCCAACCGTGTGCAGTTTATGCGGCGCGTCGTCCAAATCGGACGCGCTGTCAGAGATTAGTTTTAAGCGATCCCCAGCGTGCGCGGCGGCTTCGTCCTCGTAGATTTCCATGTCAAACTGATGTTTTTGTTCGGCGTTGATGACGTCGCCGAGCACCTCCTTGAAGCGGAAAATCAGATTGACCGTGCCTATGAAGGCCGCGCGGCGCTCCTCCAAAGTGCGCGGCAGGACATCGCGAGCATAAACCGGGGCGATGAGGGAAAAGGACGGCGCCGTAATATTTTCTCTCGAAGGCGACAGGCGAGCGCTCACCGTCAGAAAGTTGTTGTCTCGCGCCCTCATCAGGGCAGGCAGGAACGCCGACTCGGACAGCAGGTCGAGGCCAATCCATGCCTGGTTTCCCTCGAAGGGGTGCGCGTAATCGACCACCATGTAGGCGTCCCGCTTGCCTGCCGGGCGTAGAACCACCCCCATCTGCCCCAGGGCTTCCATCTCGCGTTTGAGCCGAGCCTCATACACAGCGCTGTCCGCGTTACGTACCCATCGGGCAAAGACACAGGCCCGCACTCTGGTATAGGTATAAGGCTCTTGCAGCGTCAACTGCACCGCATAGCGCTGGAACTCGTCCCGCGTCACGTCCGCCGCGCCATTGAAAAACCCCTGCATGCCGCGCAGCAGTCCGGTGTGAACATTCATCTGCTGCTGCATGGCAGAGCCTATGCCTTGGGCTTGGTTATTGAAGCTGTTCAATGTTTGTTCATGCGTATAGTGCGAAGTGCCCATCCAGACGAGCAGGGTCAGCAATGTGCCTATCACGGCAACAGCCATGGGCAGCGGTGAGCGGAGTGCTAAAATGAGTATTTTCTTTTTAGTCATCTATTGGGCGCCTCTAAAAATTACCAATAAAATTTGCCGAAGCAGATAGATGTAGGAAGGCTTCTCTTGCCCATAATATTACGCAGCCATCTCCTTATCTGTCAAGAGATTTTTGCCGCAAGGCAACGCATAGGATTCTGCTAATTTATCCTGAGTTTTTCTATTATCACTTAATCCGGCAAGGTTTTACTACCTGTCCAAAAGGACAGGTAGTAAAATTTCAAGAGGTTATTATTTAAGGAAAAAAATAACAAAATGTTGGTAGCTATGACTTCTTGACAACATCATTTATTACTGCGTATAATAAAAGCATATAATGGAGGTACAAAATATGCGTGCAACATTAAGCATACCAGACGAACTTCTTTCTGATGTGCAAAAAATCTCTGGTGAAAAGTCCAAGACAAAGGCCGTTATCACCGCTATGCAGGAGTTTGTCCGGGAGAAAAAACTTGAAAAACTACTGGCCCTCAAAGGCAAGATTGCAATAGACTACAACTGGGAAAAAGAAGAGAAGGCCGAGCTCAATGCTCAGAAAAAAAGGGAAAGACTTCATGAAAGGTAAAGGCTTCCTTCCTGATACCTGCGCATGGATTGAATATTTCAAGCCCGGTGCCTCCATGTTAAAATATGCGTTGGAACAACTCCTTGTAAACGACAAGGCCTTCCTCTGCGGGCCGGTGTTGTACGAGCTCACACAGGGGTTGAAATCGGAAAAAGAAAAAACCATTGTTATGGATGCCTTAAAGTCTCTTGAATACATAGAAATGTCGGAAGATCTCTGGATTAAGGCAGGGGATCTGTCGTCAGCCCTTCGCAGAAAAGGCAAGACCTTCCCATTTTCAGACATCCTGATAGCTGCAATAGCCATAGAAAACAACCTTTCAATTCTTACAATTGATAAACATTTTGAGGAGATCGAAGGAGTAAAGATTTATCCCTTGTAACCTTCCTTTCTGACTATGGTAGCCAAAGGCTTTTTTATCACAGGCACTGATACAGGCGTGGGTAAGACCTTTGTTACCGCCGGCATAGTATCGGCGCTGAGGGAAAAAGGCGCTGATGTCGGCGTGATGAAGCCTGTTGAAACAGGATGCCCTGAAAAAAATGGGAGGCTTGAGCCTCAGGATGCTATTTTTCTTAAAAAGATGTCGGGTGTTGACGATGATATGGATTTAATAAATCCATATCGCTTCAAAGCGCCTCTTGCCCCAAGTATTGCGTCAAGGGTTGAAGGCAAGATTATAGAATTAGACAGGATAAAAGAATGTTATGATAGACTTGCATCAAGGCACAGCATGATGTTTGTTGAAGGCGCAGGCGGGCTGCTTGCGCCCATAAATGAGAATGAGACTGTTGCAGACATTATAAAGCTGCTCAACCTGCCGCTTATAATCATTGCCGCATCAAGGCTCGGGGCAATAAACCACACGCTTCTGACAGTTAGATATGCCCAATCTGTCGGCATTGAGGTTAAGGGCATCATACTCAATTATCCCGCGCTGTCTATTGAAGAAACTCTTTCTGCAAATCAAACAGAGATAAAAAGGCTTGCCAACATCCCTGTCCTCGGCGAACTGCCATTCTGTGATGCAGACAGGGCCCCAAAGATGGTAAAAAAATATTTAAAACTGTCTCTATTGGAACAATAGAAAAGCCCTCGCCGTGATTATAACGAGGGCTTTTTCTCTTTTGCTGCTTACCCCGTACTGCCTACTGCTTACTGTCTTTACGCTGCCTGTCCTTTTGTAAAGTTCAGCAATCCGCCTGCAAGAATTATATTAACCTGCCTTTGACTAAAGCCGTGCCTTGCCTTTATCTCTTTGCCCTTTGTAACATTCTTTATATTCAACGAATCTCCTGTCTTTAGTTGTTCTGCAAGGTCGTTTATCTCAAGTTTATCGCCTTGGTCTATGGCCTCATAGTCAGCAGGGCTTGTAAATGTCAGGGGCAGGATGCCGAAGTTTACAAGATTATCCTTGTGTATTCTGGCGAAGCTCTTTGCAATAATCCCCTTTATACCGAGATACATCGGGCACAGCGCGGCGTGCTCCCTTGAAGAGCCTTGTCCATAGTTCTCGCCCGCAATAACAAACCCGCCGTTTGCAGCCTTTGCCTTTTCGTGGAACTGGGCGTCAATGGCTGAAAAAACAGATTCCGAATATTTCGGCACATTACTCCTGTATTTCAGCCATGTGCCCGCAGGTGTGATGTGGTCTGTTGTAATATTGTCGCCGAGTTTTATTAAAATATTACCGCTTACGCCGCCCTGAACCTTCTGGGCCACTGGCAATGGCTTTATATTCGGCCCTCTCAATATCTCTATCTTTGACGGATCTTTTGCAGGCGGGATGACCATTGAATCATCAACCATGAATTCCTTCGGCATTTTTATCTTTGGATATTTGCCAAGCTTTCTTGGGTCTGTGATCACGCCGTAGATAGCTGCGGCTGCTGCGGCCTCAGGGCTGCAAAGATAGACCTGTGCGTCTTTTGTGCCGCTCCTGCCTTCAAAGTTTCTGTTAAATGTCCTTAAAGATACACCCTTTGACGGAGGCGACTGACCGTTGCCTATGCACGGTCCGCATGCTGCCTCAAGTATCCTTGCGCCTGCCCCAATAAGGCTTGCAAGCCCTTTATTAAGGGTTATCATCTCCAGAACCTGTTTTGAGCCTGGGGATATAGTCATGCTTATATTCGGATTAACTTTGAATTTCCCCTTTTTAAATATGTCAGCGACAATCATCAAATCCCTGAACGATGAATTTGTGCAGCTTCCGATGCAGACCTGATCAACCTTCCTACCCTCAACTTCGGAGATCTTGCAGACCGCATCAGGGCTGTGCGGCTTTGCAATCATTGGTTCAAGCTTGCTTAAGTTTATTTCAATTGTTTCATCGTATTTTGCATCCGTGTCAGCAGCAAGCTCTTGCCAGTCATCTTCCCTGTTCTGCGCCTTTAAGAAGTCCTTTGTTATCCCATCGCTCGGAAATATGGATGTTGTTGCGCCAAGCTCTGCGCCCATGTTGGTAATAGTAGCCCTTTCAGGCACGGAAAGGCTTGCTACGCCTTCTCCACCGTATTCAATGACCTTTCCAACGCCGCCTTTTACAGTCATCTTTCTCAAGACTTCAAGAATTATATCTTTTGCAGAAACCCACGGTTTAAGTTTACCCTTGAGGTTTACCAGCACAACCTTTGGGTATATCAGGTTAAACGGTCCTCCGCCCATAGCAACTGCCACATCAAGACCTCCTGCCCCAATTGCCATCATGCCGAGACCGCCGCATGTCGGCGTATGACTGTCCGAACCAAGCATGGTCTGCCCCGGCGCGCCAAATCTCTCAAGATGAACCTGATGGCATATACCGTTGCCGGGCCTTGAAAATTGGATGCCGTGCTTTGCTGCGATGGTCTGTAAAAACCTGTGGTCATCCGCATTTTCAAAACCGCCGTATTGTAGTGTATTGTGGTCAACATAGCTTACAGATAACTTTGTCTTGACCCTCGGCACGCCCATTGCCTCAAACTGCAAATAGGCCATTGTGCCTGTTGCATCCTGAGTCAGGGTTTGGTCAATCTTTATGGCTATCTCATTGCCAGGGGCCATTTCGCCTGATGTAAGATGGTTCTCTAATATCTTCTGTGTAATATTTTTGCCCATATTATTATCCTCCTCCTTGGAAAAATTTAGGGTTTATAAATTACATATCCCTTACTTCGGCCCAACTACACTCAATGTATAAGCATCCAGGTTTATATACCGCTGCGCTGTCTTTAGTATGTCGTCTGTTGTAACCGCCTCTATCTTTCCAGGGTATCTCTTGTATTCGCCAAAGCCAAGGCCGTAAAGTTCATTGGTTGCCATGTCTGTTGCCTGGGCCATGTTTTCCTGAAGCCCCATTTCATACCCGCCTATGAGCGCGCTTTTTGCCCTCTTTAATTCTTCATCGCCGACCTTTTCCGTAATGACCTTTTTTAATTCCCTTAATATGCCTTGTATGGCCTTATCTTTCTTTTCAGGCGCTGCGCCCATATACACAGCAAATGCTCCGGGTTCGACGCCTTCTCTTGAAAATACGCTTAAGGCGTATGCAAGGCTTTCTTTATCCCGAAGCTCGATAAATAATCTTCCACCCTGGCTGGAGAGTATTTCTGTGAGCACAGTAAGAGGAAATCTTGCCTCGCTGGTAATGGTCGCGCCAAGAAACCCCAGCGCAATATGGGTTTGCTGTTTTTCTTTTACCTCGCCGGTTTTTTTGATATGGGTTTGCCTGCCGTCTATGGGCAGATCTGCCAATGGCTTGGCCTTTCTGTTAAAACTACCGAATAGTTCTTCAATCTTTGCTGCAACTTCATCCTTATTTATGTCTCCAGCAATAGAGATAACCATATTCTGCGGAACTATGAGCCGTTTATAATGCTCTATAAGGTCTTTTCTCTTAAAGCCTGATACAGTCTTTTCGGTTCCGTTTACAGGCATCCTGTACGGATGTCTTTCGTAAAGTGTTTTATAAAAGAGTTTAAATGTATAACCGGGCAGATAATCCTCCTGCCTCTTTATGTCCGCAAGTATTTCTTTTTTTGTTTTTTCCAACTCTCCCTGAGGGAATGTTGGATTCAGAAGGCAATCTGCAATAATCTCAATGCCGTTATCAAAATATCTGCTTAAAAATTTTCCTGAAACACCAATGGAATTCTTGCCTGAAAAACCGTTTACACTCCCTGCCATGCCTTCTATCTCTTTTGCCAGTTCAAACATTGTTCTTTTTTCTGTGCCTTTGGTAAGCATGGCTGCCGCAAAATTTCCAAGGCCGTTTGTCTTTTCATCCTCATATCTTAACCCGCCTGGAAATGTTGTATATACACTAACCGTAGGACTGGAGTGGTCTTCCTTTAGAATAAGGCTTATCCCATTTTTGAGCTTTATCTTTACCGGTTCTTCAGCCCTTTTTAGATTATTTGTCTTTCTGGTTTCTTCCTGCCCTGATGTAATGCCTGATGAAACCCCTGCCGCCCCTGCTGCCAAAACGATATCACCCTTGCTGATAATATCCTTATCAGGTTTCGGGAGTATAAGCGCCGCAGTCATATTGTCTTCTTTCAGATACTGTCTTGTTATGCGCTTTATATCCTCAGATGTGACCTTTGATATACCTTCAAGATATTGTTTTTCATAGGCTATGTCTCCTGCCGTAACTTCAAAGTGTCCGAGTTGTCCTGCCCTTCCTTCCATGGTCTCGCGCCCATATACAAAGTCGCTTTCAAGATTCAGTTTTGCCTTATTCAGTTCGGTAACCGAAACCCCGTTGTGCTTTATCCTGTAAATCTCCTTCAGAACCTCTTCTATTGTTCTTTTTGCATTCTTTGCCTCAAGGTTTGCATTCACCAAAAATACACCAGGCTCTTTCGGCGTCATTGCATATGTTGAGATGCTGTGGACAAGCTGTTGTTTTTCTTTAATACCCTGATAGAGCCTTGAGCTTTCCCCCTGGCCGAGGATATTTGCCAGCACATCTATTACATATGTGTCAGGATGGCTCATCTCAGGTATGTGAAATGCCATGCCGAGATGGGTTTCTTTTATCTCATCCTCTGCTATATTTGTTTTGAGTTCTTTCTGAGAAGGCTCGGCTGGCCTTGGTTTATGCGGTTCAGGGCCTGGTTTAAATCCCTTGAAACTGTTTTTTATGGCATCCAGCGCCTTGTTTTTATCAAAGTCTCCAACTACTACCAGAACCATATTGTTTGGGATATACCACTTTTTGAAGAAATCCAGAATCTGCTCCCGTGAAAATGTTTTTACCGTATCAGTAAATCCTATGACAGGTCTTTTATACGGATGGGTTGTGTATGCGGTGGAAAAGATATTTTTGTAAAGCTTTCTGCCGGGATTATCCTCTCCCATCCTGATTTCTTCAAGCACAACCTCAAGCTCTTTTTTAAGCTCATCAGGGTCAAAGGATGAGCGCTGTATTGCATCCGATATTATATCAAGCCCTGTATCAAAATATCTGCTTGCCACTGCCAGGTGATATACTGTGTTGTCATATGATGTGTAGGCATTTATATAACCGCCCGCTGCCTCAACCTCGCCTGCAATCTGCCCAACCTTTCTCTTTTCAGTTCCTTTAAAAAGCATGTGCTCAAATACATGGGCAATGCCGGCCTCTTTGTCATTCTCATCCGCGCTGCCCGTCTTTACAAACATCTGAAACGCCACAACCCTGGCAGAATGGTCTTCTTCAAGGATAACTGTCATGCCGTTGTCCAGTTTGTCCTTGAATACATCCTTTGTCTGGGCATTTGCATGGCTTGAAAATATACACATCAAAACCACGGCCGTTAAAACATTCAAAAACCTTAATCTCATATCATGCCCCCTTGTTTTCAATCGTTTGTCCAAACTACCAAACAGCTTAAACAAATAAAAACAATTTTTCAATACATTATTTTTCACACTACAATATCATCATTGCATGGGGCAAATAGGGGACACTTCCCGTATTTATTACTTCTTCATATTCACATGACCCAATATTCATATTCAGTTTAAATCTTTATACCTACTCCCCCATTTATGCATCGCATCGAGGACAGGTTTGAGACTCTTTCCAAAGAAAGGAGGTGAGTGTTGATATGACAAAGCTAAAACAGCCTTACATAATTGAAGAGCAGCCTGGTGAGAAATACTGGTGTGCATGTGGTAAATCTCCGAATCAGCCTTATTGCGATGGTTCTCATGAAAGGCTTAATACAGGCAAGACCCCCATTCGGGTTGTCATTGAGACGGCAAAAAATGTGGCATGGTGCGAATGCGGACAATCCAGTAATAAGCCATTCTGCGATGGGACACACAAGAATTTATGATAAAGACTTTCCATGCCAAACATCATCTGGATTTATAAGGGATATGAAGGGGCATGAAAATGCCCCTTCTCCCTTTTGGGACAGCCTGACGGTTCTATTTAATCCTTTTCTTTCCTGCTTATTCATTTCTTTAGAAGGCTCATGATATCATCCATGCTCTTAACAGTACCGAGTATTGTGGGAGAACCAAGCCTGATATTATGGGTATCCTCTTTAACCTTCCTTAATGAAATGACAAGATCGTTGAAGTCGGCAAGTGAGTTAGTCTCAAAATAGGTTATAAAATCGGCATCTGAAAGCCCGGTTGAATGATACAACTTTCTTTTAACGCTGTTGAGAAATGCCAATGTGGGTGCAGTATGGGCTGCCATCATATTGGCCCGTTCTTCTTCGGGAAGGTTCCACCATGTAGCATCTTTTCTTGTCGGAATGACTATAACGTATTTAGGCTGTTCTCCTTCATACTTGCCTGCCTTAAGCTGCGCAAGAAGGTCTGGAAACTTTGTGGCATAGTTCAGCTTCTTTGTTGTGCCGCTAAAAGTGGTGGTGATCCTCAGATATTTGCCAAGTCCTGTAGCCATCAGGTCTGCAATAAGATTCTGGTTATTTAAAAGTTCATAGGAATTCAGCCTCAGCAGGAAATATGATTCATTTGTAAGCCCAAGAGTAAGGTATGCATCCACAAGAACCTTATCCCTGTACCCATCTATTACAGCCTTAGCCTCTTCAATGCCTTTGCTTTTTTCTGCCGTCTCCTTGGCAGCCCACTCTTTGCTTATATCTAATAGAATAAAAGTTCCATATACACCAGTATCTGTGAGAATCTTTGTCCTGTCTATCTGGGATAACGGTACTTCGGCAAAAACCGCACTTACTGAAAGGAATGCAGCAAACAGACTACAAATCAATGACCATCTCTTCATTTTCTACCTCCTGTTTTTTGTTTTTAGTGAGCCCGCAATGAGCACATAACTTGTTTATTTCCGCATTGCGTATACACCGCCAATTTGGGAGGATAGACGCAATGCGGATATGCTCAATCTGGGCGAAACCCTACCCTTCCCGGTACCATTGTCAATTTTTGCCATATATCACCCCCTGTTTTAAAGTTTAAGGTGTCTAAATGACTTTTAATTCTACCCAACGACTTGGCGCTTACATGAGATATAAACCACGTTAGAAATCTCCGAGAAAGTTTATATCACAAATAAATGATATAAGAGCTACCGATATTTCTAATGGGGTCAATATCTTCAGGTTTCAACTTTACTACTTCCCCAACTCCTAATCAAGCAAAACATACAAGCATAAGGATTGTTTTGTATTTTATATTATCTACGGAATTAAGGATTTTTGCAACTTCTTTACTCAAAATTTTAACCCTTTACATTCTTTCTTTGTTTTCTTAGAATAAAACACTATGGGATTTAAAGAAGATCTGGATATGCTTGATGTAAAGATAAACAAGCTTAAGGTAGACTATGAGCAGTATTTTGCAAAAATCCTGAAAAAAGAACCCGCTGCCTTAAGAGATGAGATAGACCGTATTATTTTAAAATACAGCAACCAGCCTACCACCACCAACACATCCTTGAAATTCAGATATTCAACCCTTACCGCCAAATACACCTCTTATAAACAATTCTGGAACAGGATACTCCGGCGGATTGAGGATGGAAACTATGAGAGAGGCGCCGGATTTGGGGTAATATCACATGCGGCGGCGGCAAATATAGAATCCATGCAAAGGTCAGGAACAACCCCTACTTCTTCGGAAGGGCTCAAAAAAGAAATGCCGGACAGCGACAGCAGATTCAAGACTGTTTATCAGCAATTTATGGAGGCAAAAAAAAGCTGTCAGGATACATCGGGAGATATGTCTTATGAAAAATTCACACAGGCCATTATTCAGCAGACAGAAAAGGTAAAAAAGGATATGAAATGTAGTGATGTGGAATATAAGGTTGTTGTGAAAGATGGGAAGACCAAGATAACCATTATACCGATAAGCAAGAAATAATTGCAGGCACGGTTTTAACCGTTGTCATCCCTGTTTTATCTCTTGAGAAATTGTTTCGGTAAGGATTGTTACCTTAGCAGGGCCTGCCTCAGCATATCCTGCGCCTATAGCAATACGATTTATATCCTTCCCGATTTTGTAACTAAGTTTACCCGGCTTTAAGATTGTAAGCAGCGGCGCATGACCTGTAAGCACGCCAAACTCGCCTTCGCTTCCAGGGGCCGTCATTTCCTCAACCTGTTTGGAAAGGACAAATTGCGTGGGTGTTACTATTTCAAGTAAGAATGTGTTTGCCATAATTTAAAGTTACAACTGGATTTATTAAACCGCTGCCTTTAACTTCTCCGCCTTTTCAAGCGCCTCTTCTATTGTGCCAACCAGGTAAAATGCCTGCTCAGGGATGTCATCATACTTGCCTTCGGCAATCTCTTTAAAGCCTTTGATAGTGTCCTTTACGCCAACATATTTGCCGGGCGAGCCTGTGAATGCCTCTGCGACAAAGAACGGCTGGCTTAAGAACCTCTGTATCTTTCTTGCCCTTGAAACGATCAACTTGTCATCTTCTGAAAGTTCATCCATGCCAAGGATGGCTATTATATCCTGAAGGTCTTTATATTTTTGCAATATTTGCTGAACCCTTCTTGCAACTGAATAGTGTTCATCGCCGATAATCTGCGGGTCAAGGATCCTGGATGTGGAATCAAGCGGGTCAACCGCAGGATAAATGCCCAGCTCTGCTATCTGTCTTGAAAGAACGGTTGTTGCGTCCAGATGGGCGAATGTTGTCGCAGGCGCAGG
>ORMF012519588.1_pt1 | contig 18799 bp, 15 predicted proteins | sample 1779871 | NCBI WGS metagenome assembly ORMF01 (sample SAMEA104232316, study PRJEB22302) | groundwater metagenome | biome: forest; feature: aquifer; material: groundwater | place: USA | collected 2011-08-07 | depth 5.4 m | reverse complement strand
TGGGGGTTTTGAGGGGGGAGGAATACGGGGACGAGACAGCGACAGAGGGTTATTATTTTTAGATCCATTCTTGTCCCACCACCCGTACGCGAATGGATGAATAAGGTAGGATTTACTCCCTGTTATAATTAAGAACGCATTCCCCTTTTCGCAGTGAATCTTATAAGATTTACCGCGAAGCCGGGAATGGTCCTAGTGCTTCCTCCGGTAATCCGGTAGTTCCCCCTTATGGCCGACTCTTTCGAAATGAACGGATTCGGTCAGCAACAAATAGGAGGAAAACATGCAAAATCGGACAGCTGGGCTGTCAACAGCTCTTCCCACTACCCCCGTTCGACCTAGAAAGCGGACAATTGGCGAACTCATTGCCCGCTACTGGCAGGTTGATGCCAAGGAAGCCACAGGAATTCTTCATGAGATTGTCGACCGATTTAAGCCGCACCAAAGACGCTTAGGGGCTTGGTCTCTAGAAGAGTTTGAGCTTGCACTGACGTTCTTTTTCACCGTCGGTGATGAAGTTCGAATAATCGAGCAGGATCGCGAACTCCGAGGAAAGGCGCGCGCTCTTATCGCGCGCAGAATGCTCGTAGCCGCAAGCTTCATCATCACCGAAGAGCACGGCAAAATCGGTCGAAATCTCTTCGATCGTATTGTCGGGTTCTACGCCGACGGTCCCATCCCTTCAGCCATAACGGATGGGTATATCGAAAAGGAGGACGACCGCACAAAGATCAGGGACTTTCTCTCGATATACCCATACGGAGATCGTTTCGTGGATGCGATCTTTGCAACCGGTTCATACGAACTACTCCTCAAGTCGTGGAATTTCGCTATCATTCCCCGGCTCGCCACAGTGCAATTTCCAAATGCCGTACTCGCTTCGGATTGGAAAAGGTTCCCCGAGATCGAGCACCCCTCGAACATTTTCAGTGGTACCATGCTCCAGTTCCGCGAACTCCTCTTGGAGCTTGATGCAACGCTTCAACCAGACATCGTCGAACTCGCAAGTCTCATTGCGCATAGAATGGGAGGGAGCAGTAGTCAACGCGGTGCTGATGTACGGAGAGCCGCACTCAGCGACCTCTTCCAGAACTTTCTGCGCTTGAGACATGCACTCCTCGTCAAGGACTCTCCCTGTCGACAAGACTTCGGAACCAGTGGACCTGATCGAGAGCGTCTATGGGCTCAAGTCACAGCTCAGTAAAAGTTCATTTTTTCGGCCGCCCCGCCTTTTGGCACATGGGGCGGCCTACTTTTTTTTAAAAGCAAAGAAGTCACATGTATGCGAATAGATTAATAAGAAACTTTTTTCTCCCCATTTATCATAATACTGATTTGCCCCCGCCTGGACTCGAACCAGGAAAATCTCGATAGAAGCGAGGCGGTTTATCCAATTAGCCTACGGGGGCTTGGTGGGATAGAGCGGATTTGAACCGCCTCCGCTAGTTCCACATACTAGTGTGCTGCCGATTACACCACTATCCCCACAAAAACAAGAAAATAAAAAAGCCACCAAGAAAACCGCAGAAATTGCGTTTCAAATGGTGGCTATTTATGTCTTCTGGTGAATAGTTGCATTGTTTATATCTTTGAATATGCCCCCGGCGGCTCCATCTCGCCGATACGTTATCCGTATTACTACAGACCGCTGGTCGGAGTTTCTCCAGTCTTGAGGCAATCTATATGACGAATTATACTCTAATATTATTTCTGGTCAATGTCTTTTGACATATCTCTCATCGAGGACATCTCCTTATCATATTGTTCCATTACTTCCCTATTCGTAAGGAGAAATTCTTGGTATTCAACTTTTAGCTCTTCAATAAATTTTTCTATACTATCCCTATATGAATAAATCCTGATAATGGGTGCACCTTCCCCATAGTCACCATCCTGTCGCCGAGGCATATCAAATTTATAGGAACTCGGCTCAAAACTAACCTCATACCAATCCTTTTGGAATCCCGACTGGGTAATACCGATGCTTATATCGTCCTCATCAGGAAACCAGAAGTGATTAATTTTGCCTTCTAGAAATTCTTCAAAATATCCTATTATGCTCTCATGGCCGTAATCCTCACACTCAATATTTCCAGTACCCCATAATACATCAGGGTTAAATAACGGTTTCTCACCTAAGAAAAATTTGAAAGAATAGTAAATAGAACCGCGCACGAAGCGGTCATATTTTACTTCTACATATATGCCATTTTTACTGCCAAGGAAAGCCATATTCGTTATTTAGTATCCTTTTTTGTGGTCTGCTCGATCTCAGCCAGCTTTACAGCAAGCATCTCATATTCAATGCGATCAAATGCAATAGGAAATTGTATTTTTTTATCCCCGTATAGCGTCAACTCTTTCAGTTCAGTGTCCATTTCCGGCTCATCATCTCCGAGCCCTAAGCCAACAGAGCGGTAACTTTTCTCCCAAATTATCACATCCTTTGTATTCCTCACTTTCATAACCGAACCACAGCATCCCGCTTCACCGCATTCACCCTGAAGAAGATAATAAAAGCCGTCTTTCTTCAGACTGTTGATAAAATTTTCCGCCACAATCTGATCGCCGCTATTGATTCCGTCAACTGCGCAATTAAAAACAGTGAACCTTCTCCCGTCGCCAGCGAGGCTCTTTTGAATAGTTATTTGTGCAGAGATTTTATGTTTTTCAGGATTCATATTGTTTGATCCCTTTCGCCAAAGCAAAAGGGAGTGAATATACCAAGCCCTTAAAAGTCCGTCAAGGGCTCAGCATGAGTTTACGCTTTTATAACGATTCCTGCATTTCAATCGCATCGTCTTCATCAACTCCATATTCATCCATGATTTCCTGAACTTGCTCTGCTGTATCCCTATCAAGATCATGGTTCTCCTGCAGCTCTTTTATTTCTGGCTCAATTTCGTTACCCTCCTCATCTATCAAGCCGTCGTCAATCATATATTCATCAACGTTACATTTCAAATTCTTCCAACTCCTGGATTTCCGTATCTGAGAATGGCTGACACTCGATCTGTTTATTGTTAAAGCTTAGGATTCTCTGACCAGGCATTATAAAGCGTGCCGCACTCTCATTTCCCAGAAAAAATCTTGAAAACTCTGGCGTCGCAACTCCGAACACTACCGCTAGATTGATAAAACGCTTGAGCCAATCGACAAGATACTCAGGGTCTGTCCTGCTTGTTGAATAGATAATAAACACATTACTTGTTTTGCTGAGAATATTTGATAAAGCATTTTCAACCCTTTCCCGATCGATAGATACCATGTCGCATTCTTCAATGTGAAGAAAAACATACTTCTTATTTCTTATCTTCACGCTATTTGGAATAGTTTCCATAAGCTCTATCGCTTTTAGTGGAGGCTCGACATAGTGCATTACATACTCAGATTTCCAATAAGGAAAATCAACGCATGTCATATCGCAAAATATGAGTCCAATTTCATCTGACGTATAGAGCCTGGATAACTCGCGATAGAGATTATTGTGAAAGATGGTTTTACCTGATCCAGTAGCTCCAAGTAATCCAATCATGCGTATCGCCTCTTCTTCAAGGTCGAGATCGATACGCTCATCGATATTGTTTTTGCCAAAATATATCTTTTTCATAATGTATGCGCGATATCCCTAAGTTGGTTGGGATTACTTATCAGATCAATTTGCACAAACTTATTGGCACACTGATGCTTTTTTAGTAAATCTTTTTCTGCTTCAAAAATATAATCGTCGAACCATCGGAAATCCTGAGAAAAATCTATCGCCTCCGTCTTCAATGATCGCCAGTCAGTCGGACGAATCTTTTCTAATATGCTCTTCGCTTCAATAGGAAACATTCGCAGCAGATATTCAGGAGCCCTGTTTTCTCCCCCTCGGCAATGCGTTGTTAGCCAATAACAAGTGTGCTTGGCAGTGATTTCCTTCAGAAATTCAAGTGCGTGATCAGCAGGCTGGCCATGCACAATCAGTACTCCGTCAATGTCGAGATAGATATTCATATAAACCACCCCATGACATTACAATGATTAGAGATCACATGAGTGATAGTTGTTTTTGCTTTGGTTTCTTTTATTTATTGCGCAGACAGAACGCAACATGCTCTCGAAAATACCGAGGATCTCCGTATTTACAGTCCGGCGTTAGCTCCGATATCTCCTCCTCTGTCAGGTCAAATTCCTTTTTGATCTGGCTGGCCTTCAATGTCCCGTCCATATACGCCCTTTTTATTGTCCGAAGGACGCGCTTTTCGTTCGCGCCCGACTTATCTTTCATCTCTAACTTCGCTTTTCCGAATTTATACAGACATTCAGGATTCGGGCATTTTTTACCAATAAAACCAGTGCCAACCTTATTGGAGCAGTAAGGGCATTTCAAAATAATGGCTGCGTAATTCATACGGGAATGCCAATAGTGACATGGCTTGAATTTTACGCCTCTTCCTGACTTATTCAACGCTCAAGCTGAATCTTTTATTTACTCAGCGATCCGCATGTTTTCAACGACTACCTTTCTTGATTTCTCGCCCAATATCTCCAATATCCGCACCATACCGTACACATCCAACCGGCAGTAGTCGATCATGTCCTGATACAGTTTGGCGCGCTGCGCTTCTGGCATTTTCGGATCGGTGACGATAGCCCAGCTTGCGGATGCGGTGCCGCCCTCTTGGATGGCGAGCGTTTTATATGACAGCTCGGGCACGAGGACCGGCATGACTGCCTTCAGTGAATTGCTTCCGCCACATGCCGGATCCACATAAAGCCCCTTCTTGAAGATATCCATGAGATCGTAAGTGCGCGCGTTCACGTCATTCAGGAGTGTGGCGTATTCGGGATGCGCTTCTGCCATTTCTTGATTCCGAGTTTTTTCGAAAGATGCATACCAAGAAATAACAGTCCCTTGTGTACCCATTATACCTCTGAACGCTTCAAGGAGATGCGGAACTGGATCTTTGAATGTTTTCATGAGGAAGTCATCAATCCTTGGTGTGGCACCCGGTTCATCTATAACATACACGGAAAACTGGAATGGAATTTGCTGATACGGACGATACCCGTCAAAAGAGGGCAATGCCGATGAATGCGTTTCGTAATCGAAAAAATACAGTGGGTATTGCAGTCCAGCGATCTCCTTGCGGATTCCCTCCTTATCTTTATGGAATGGCGTCAATTCTTTTTTCGGTGATGCTTTGCAGTTTTCAAGCAAGGCGACCCTCTCGTCTTCAGGAAGATTATCCGTCCATATCTTAATCCATTCGCATGCTCGCGGATCTTCGCAGCCATTGAGGTATTCCGGTTTCAATGCAGGTCCCCAATTGAAGACCTCTTTTGCCTTTGGGATTAACTCCTCGATACGCTCGCGTCTTTCTGCAACTTCCTGCGAAATGTCTTCGTCGATAAATAATTGCTTCACGTCAATCTCTCCGTGACGGACATACTTGTTATTTATGCAGACGACAAACGTCTTATTGATCGTTATGCCTGCTCGTTCAAAACATAATGTTTGAAATGTCGCATCACTATAAATCACTTCATCGATTTTCGTAGACATCTTCACCTCATGAAGATCCCAGCCATTGCCTGAGCGCACAAGAATATCCGCACGACACGAAAGGCCATCCGCAACGATAGTCGGCTGGTATAAAACATCTACCCCGCTCGCCATCGCCCTCTTTGTATTTTCGTAACCATCAAAGCTAAAGCCCTGCACCGTAACGCCGCCGGGAAATAATTCCTGTGCCTTTTCGTCTACGATATTCCCCTGATCAAAGAGGCGCTGCAATGCGGCATCTGGTGGCGGCACAAGCTTGGGATGGATTTTCTCAAGCCACATTCGGCAAGGACAATCCATGAAGTGAATAAAGTTTGTTTTGGTGAGGAGTATAGTCATTTTTTCATTGATTAATACCTGTATTATTTTTTTTAGACTTTTCTCCTTCAACAACGAAATCATATATTTTCCTAAACTCGTAGGCATTTAGTACATTTTTCATGTCGATACTTTCACCAAGTTGTCGTTCGATCATCCATTTCGATTCCGGATACTTTTCAAGATAGTCTTCCAGCTTTAAGCTCTCAACATGTGTAATCCGCAAGTAGTATTTTGAACTACTTTCCCGGTCTTCATTCTCTATTCTCACAAGATCATTTGGTTTTAGAAAACTGTACCGACCATCGCATTCGTAAAGAGCATAGAGCATCTCATTGCCGTGCTTCAGCATACTAAAATCCGGACCATTCAGTATCACACCTTTTTCTTCGTGAATTGTGCCTGTGATAGGTGCGGGAAACAATTTTGGGAATTTCTTTACTCGCTTATAATCATTAAGGAATACAGATCTCTTTTCTCTAATTTCTAAATATTTATAACCTCCAGCAATAGGACCGCTCCTAGAATCAAAATCAACAAATATATGTGGAAACTTATGCCAAGAGTCACCTTTCTCATCTATGACTAACATTTCGTCGTATCGGATTAAGCCATTTTTGATGTACGTTGCCTGGTTGCAGCGTGGTAAATGCTCCCAAAAATTTTCTATCCTGGCTCGATCAGATTGCTGTTTATCCATATCGTCTTGAGTGTCGCTTTCTCTATAAATAAGATTTACTGACTCCGTGTAGTCATACTCTTTCTTTTTAGTATCGATATATGCAAAGTTTTTACGCAGAGCAATAATAAGACCACTAGGGTGATAATCAATCGCTTTATATTCGCGCCATCGTGGGCATTTTTCAAAATCTATATACTCTGCTTTGTATGGATACTTTAAATCTTTAGAATCTCGCAATAGAACTGACTCATAAAAATTTGCACCATCTCCAAAAGTCCTGTAGAGCTTGTTTTTATTGATTATGACTTGTCGTATCTCTGTAGCCCTAGATCGTCTTTTGCTTACCAATGATATGCCAAAGAAAGTGAAGAGAATGCGGTCATTTTTGGGGAGATGAAGCATATCCTCTAATTCAGCTTTGCTCCACAAATAAAATTCCATTACCCCTTTTCTGCGGAGTTCTTCACGAAAGACATCATAAGAATTTTTAGAAAAGTTTGCTGACGCCGCTAATATATATCCATATGGCGGATTTTGGGAGTCAATGTCGGCAAGAATCTCCTTTACACGCTTGGGTCCCAGTTCTTTTTCTCGTTTACCCTGAATCATCCATAAATTACCTTCCATTGGGTGCGCCTCTTCTTGGTCCCCATTTTCATCTTTGACTTGAGAAGAAGTCTCTACTTTTTCATAGGCACGAACATCGAAACCACCATCGTTTCCACTTCTTCCAGTAGCTTCGATTGATTGCCAGTCCTTATAGTCGTAGATAAGCTCGCGCACCAAATCCTCGAAGCGATGAGGATCTAAATCCTCAAAATGTATAGGGCCATATGTTCTTAAGGTTTTTGGTTTTGCCATATCTTAAATGAATTATTTTTTGCAGTTCAACAATTATTGCCTCCACTCTTCATGCTAAAGCACGAAGCTATTCAGCTCGTCTTTTATGCCTCACCACTTTGGGATGTGCTTCCAGCATTTCATATTTGCTGTACAGGGAAAATTTAAACTCGCTAGAATTGCCCTATGTAGTAATTTACTCTGCATCACTACCAAGTTGTAATTCTAGAGATTGACGCACAAGTCCGACGACATAAGGGAGTTCATCTATGCTAGAGAGATCGACTTCCACATCTCCGTTTCCCCAACGACCAAGGCCAGTAACGTCTTTGCATAGCCCCTTTGGGTCAATAACATCAGTAAACCGCATATTAAGCGTGAGACGTAGTCGTTTTGCTTGAGGAACCACATCAACGAAGTTAGTCTCTGCTTTGTAAGCAACATAAAGCTTCAAAAACTCTTCAATCACACAAGGATCAAGCGCGAGGACTGCTTTACGAAATTCTTCAAATAGTTCTCGTACACCATCATTATCTTTCGACAGGTGAGCATGGTCGGCGATTGTATATTTCACGATAACGTCTACTTTTGATCTGTAGGAGACAAGAATGTCCTGCGATAGCGACGGAGCGGACCATACTCCGACTGCGAGTATTGCAAGTTTATTTGCACGTGCCTTTATAGCGTCCTCATTCCATGCTTCTATTGCGCCGAGTCCTTGATTGAGTTTGAGAGGGCTCTGTTTCAACCCTTTCTCCGGAGACTCTGGCATATCACGTTTATATGGAAAAGGGCGATCGCTGAACTCTGAGTTGTATGCTGTAAGTGTAAGGTTGCCAAGCGTATGCAACCATGTCTCTTGAATTCGTTGCCAGTCAGCTCCCAATGCTTCTCGCCATTCAGATGAGAGGTTTTCATTCTGCGGAAGAATGTGCTCGATGGTAAACTCGTCCACCACTACTCGCTCCCTTCGGTCATAGTTCTCTAGACGACGTAGCCAATAACTGCGACTGCGGAAGTTGTAGAGATCACGTATCTGTAGGTCACGATTGAATTCTTCATCTGTTGGGAAGCGTCGATATGACGGAAGTCCAAGAAAATGACCCTTAATGCTTTCGAGATACTTATCTTTCTTGAGTGCTTTAGCAAACGTCGCAAAGGTCTTGTTCATTGAGTTGGTAGGTATCGCACAAATCGCACGACGGAATACATATGACTCTACCAATCGAACCGCGACCAACAGATCATCTTTAGAAAGGAGTCCGGCTTTGTAATCGTTGTATAACTCGAGGAGGAATGGGTAAGCAACGTCCACCTTTAACTGACGTAAGTCGTCAAAGGCCATAATGAGATCTACATCAGATTCAGTATTTAATGCCATCGCACAAAAATGTTTGGCGTAATCACGAATATCTTTTACCAACGCCTCGACGCCAGCAGTAGCGGAATCAGGAGACTGGGAATACTCTTTAAACGCCTCGTAGACATCATCCAAACGCGGAATATCACCTGTCTTCACGGTGAGATAATGACGCATGAAAGCATCAAAGTGAATACCATATGCCTCCTGTCCAAAATCAACTTCCATGGGTCGCCAAAACTGCTCATAGAGCTGCGTTTGTAGCCCTGACTCAAGTCCCATGAGGATGAAGTTGCGAATCAGGTCGGCTTGACTCAATTCTTTGCCTAGAGAGTTCATACTCTCAAAGATAAGCTGCGGATTGTCTTCTCCGCGCTTGAGCTTGATGTCCACCATTAGGAGCTTGTTGATACCTTTGCATATCGCCAGTAAATCACCGCCACGTGCAGTAATTAAATCCTCAAAGAGCTTAAAATTCTGTGTGACACGAAGAGAAAAATCTGTAGGCTGCTCTTGGTTGCCAACAATGGCAGTAAGTGAAGTTTTATCAGTTTGCGAGAGTAGGAGCTTAAAATGACGCTCACCTGTCTCTTCCGGGTTCATCAAATATTGATTCTCAATCTTGCGGCGTGAGAAGCCATCAAATGGCTCTCCATCTCCCACTGCTTTTGCAAGAGCTGCTAGCAGTAGCGACATCGTAGTTAAACGCTGCTGGCCGTCAATGACAAGCATTGGCTCCCAAATCATGTTTGCATCAGCCCTGTCAATATAGACAATTGAGCCGACAAAATGTACCAAAACGGCATCGTCAGTGCCGGTGCGTACGATGTCGTCCCAAAGCTGCCTACACTCCTTTTCTGTCCAAGAATAGGTGCGCTGGTATATCGGGATGACGAATTGACGCGATGTTCTTAGAAAGTCGAGTAGTTTTGTTTCGCTAGCTTTCATAGCATGTTTTGTTAGATTCTAGAGGCTAAGTAAGTCTTTCAAATCGTTATTTATAGATTATCAGTTACTCCAAAAAAATTCTTTATTATTGGATATTCTGATCGTAAAATATATCTTCCCGATTCACTGTCTTTGATTAGAAAAAATTGTTTCTCCATACACTCATTGTCTTCTTCTAGGCATGCAATACTGACTATAAAATCAATATGCGGGTATTCTATACCAAGGGCAGTATTTTCCTTCCAGCTTTCTAAATCTTTATCATATGTCCAGCCGAAGCGATTTAAGATAGTCTTTTTCTCAAGAGCAGTATTATAGCAAAACAATCCGCAAAGTGGTTTTATGTCAGGATCGATCCCTTTTATTTTTTCAAAATTTTTGTTCGTCTTTTTTATCTCTTTTCCGGTTGCGTTTGATTTTACCTCCAAAACCAGCTTGCAATGTCGTGGCTCGATCATTATTTGATCACCCAATATGGTCGTGGTTGCCGAGATCTCATGTATTATCAAATCACATTCTCCACTCTGTGTTCCATTTTTTGTGACTATACCTTTTTTACCTCGCAAGGACTCTTTTCTTTTTAATACCAAATCACGCAAAAAATCTTCTCGGATTGTTCCTCTGGGCAAATGCTGTTGCACAAATTCTGACACTCGATATTGAGCGCGAAGCAGATCTTCATAATATTGTGCAAATATCTCGTCCATACATAAAAATTATAGTTCACCCTTAAACGCTTTTTGCATCAAGGCTTGAAATTGGGTTTCTAGTTCGGCGGACTGAGTCAGCATCTCTTGCTTTATGAGTTCTTGTTTTTTGACAAAGTTTATAAATGATTTTTGTAATTCTATCGGTGGCAATAATACCATTACTTTATTTAATCCAGATTGATTGATTCCGGATATGGTCGAAGATGTAACATGTTTTAAAACATAAGCACTTCTAACCCTATCACTTGAAAGATAAAAGTATAAGTAAAGGGGTAAAAGACGATTATTATCCGGCGTTACTTTAATTAAGGAAGATTCGAAAATCAACATTTCGCTTGACACTGGAATTCTGCATGGTCGCGCCGAGCCCTCATAAGTTAATGAACGGCGAGCAATAAGAATATCGGTTGAACTTATTGAATATTTTTTTATTTCTTTTTCTGAAATATCAACCCTTTTAAGCTTACCTCTTGGCACTACTCCATAAAAAACATCAGACATATGCACCATCTCAACTCCATTACATGAATATTTTTCTCTTGGTACATATAGTCCACTTTTTGTCGGTGTGGTAAGTAAGCTGTTTAGTGGTTGCATACTGAAACCTTTCGGATTCTCCACCGGATCCCCAAACATATCCAAAAATATCGACTTCAAATAATCATCCAAAAGCTTAATTGCTTGTTTTCGTTTTTGACGAAGAGTGTCTGCATCATCAAGAATTTTTACAATACGTTTTTGGTCTTCGAGAGGTGGAAGTGGAATTTCAAATTCCTTGACGATGGTCGCCGATATATTTTGCAAAGCAACGCCTCTGGCTTTTTTAATTAAATCTTTTTTAGAACAATCTAGCCAATATTTAAGATATCTAAAATGCAAAACATCTTGATTATTTGGCTGCAAACCTAAAATCGCTTGATTAGTAGTCATTTCCAATCCAGTAATAGAAGTTTTACCAACCGAACCATACATTGCTAATAAAACTGTATTCTTAGGAAGAACCTTATTATTTATTGATTTTAATCCAGCTGGTGTAATTGTCTCAACTGTATTTTGGATATATCCATTTTGTGCATTTTCAATATCACCGATTTTTGCCCAAAGTATATTTCCGCCATAAAATCCCTCAACTCCGCGTCTAGGTGTTCCTCCGCTTTGGATTTTACATAATTTTCCTAATTTTACTGATTGAAATTTCATAATTACAAATTTTTCAAATCACTAAGCCGGGCAACAATTTCTTGCTCCAGCTTTTCAATTTTTTCTAAAATCACTCCTGGATCTTCATAAACCACTTCTTCGCAATCTATTACTTTATAGCGATTAATACTCAAATCAAAATCAGCTTTTTCAATTTCTTGTTTTTCAATATAGAAAAATTTACTGTTCAGCTTATTTCCTGTTTGATCTTTTCTGTGCTTCCACTTCTCCACAATATCTGGCAGATCTCCTCCGCCATTAATCTTACTTCGCTTGTCATCCAGCGTATAGCCGTCTGATTGCATATCATAAAACCAAACTTTCTCTGTTTCGCCGCCTTTTACAAAGATCAAAATCGCTGTACTCACTCCAGCGTAAGGCTTAAAAACTCCGCTAGGCATTGAAATAACGCCTTGTAATTCGCAATCATTGAGTAACATTTTGCGCGCTTGCTTGTGAGCATTGCTAGAACCAAAAAGCACGCCGTCCGGCACAATCACTCCAGCTCGTCCTCCAATTTTCAGGGATTTTATAATAGTATTAATAAACAATAATTCGGTTTTTGTGGTGGCAAGTGAAAGCGACTCATTGATATCCCCTTTATCAATACTGCCTTTGAATGGCGGGTTAGCCATTATACAATCATAAAAATTATTCTCGTCATATTTTTTGGAAAGTGTATCTTTTTGTTCTATGTTTGGACTAGATATGCCGTGCATCATCAAGTTCATCAGTCCAATACGCACCATACTCTCGTCAATATCATAGCCGTAGAAAGTTTTTTCTTTGAGATGTGTCCATTGTCTTTCGTCGGTGAGCTTATCACCTAGATCTCCGCGTGTTAGTCCGTTTTCATCAGTTTTTCTATGTTCCTTACTTGTGTATGCTGTGAGGATATGTTGATACGCACCAAGCAAAAATCCACCCGTGCCACATGCCGGATCGCAAATCGTGTCACCCAATTTTGGATCAACCAATTCGCAGATAAGTTGAATTATATGACGAGGTGTTCGGAATTGTCCGAGTTTGCCGGCGCTGGTGATTTCTGAAAGCAAATATTCGTAGAGATCTCCTTGCGTATCTTGAAAACCCTGCCCAGTTGAATCTTGTTTGGCAATTTCATCAAATATCTCGTCTATAATATTCACTGCCTCTACCAAAAGCGATGGTTTGGAAATAATAAAAACCGCATTGCCCATGTGCTTTGCAAAGGGACTTTCTTCTTTGTCGATAGTTTTTAAGAATGGAAAAACTTTGGTTTGAATGTGTGTCAACATTTCGCCACCCTCCATTTGTCGGAAATGGCTCCAGCGCAAATTCTCTTTGTCATCTCCAAAAAGTGACTTGTAGGCTTCACCGGTAAATTCAGCGTCTTGTCGTTTTTTGATATCCATCTCATCCAGACGCTTCATAAAAAGCAAATAGGAGATTTGTTCTATGGCAGTGAGCGGATTGGATATTCCACCGCTCCAAAATTTATCCCACAGTCTGCCAATTGATGATTTGAGCGTTACATTAAGCATACTGTAAAATTTTATTAGTAAACGACAATATCTCCGTTTGCAATTGCGGAGTGAACAGGCCCAAGAAACCGCGGGCGTGTAGCTTAGTAAACGGCTCACTTACAAGATCTTTCTTTGTGAGCTCACCATTGTTGATAATAAAATCTCGAAGTACGATTAAAAATTGAATCTGATTTGATGCAAGTGTGTTATGTTCAGCAATAAATTCAGAAAAAGACTCCGAAACTTTTTCGGAAAAAGTGACAAGCCCGCCAATACCCATAATATATTTGATCAAATCAAGAAATTGCACCTTACGAGCATCGTAGGCCTTTTGCAGGTTTTCTTCGGTTGGGTATGGATCGTACTCGTTTAATGTATCGGCCAGTTCTTCGACCTCTTCTTGTGTGATATCGGCCCCCTGCTTTATTTTCTGCAATATTTCATTTTCTGCTTCAAGTTTTTTCACCAGCGCCTCTACTTTTTCGCGATATTTTTTGATAGTGATACGCTCATGCGCCGGGCCAAATTTGACAAATCCCTTCTCGCTCGTTATATCACGAAGATCAAGTGAATCCTGATCGGGCTTGATGCCGTCCTCGCGGTATTTCATCAAGGGAGCGATTCTTTGAATTAAAACATCCAGAGCTTCTTCATCTGATTTTTCTAGATATCCATTATGCAGTACCTCTTCAATGAGATCCCTTTCCCTGGCGACAACATTTACAGACAAGGGTAAATCCGACACCATTTCAATAATTACTTCTTCAAGTGTTTTTATTTTTTTATCTTGACCAGCCCGTTCGTCAAGTTTGGCAATGGAATAATACAATACTTTAAGCTCAAAGCTCATCGCCTTGTAGTCTTCGCCGGTCCGCGTGCGCATGAGCGGCGAAATTTCTTTTTCTAAAAATAGTTTTTTATCTTTATTGAGTTTTTTCCAAAAAGTTTCATCGACTTTATCGATTTTACTTTTTGCATCCAAAATTACCACATTGTTTGGTGGGAGCTTGGCAATGTCTTCTTTTAGTTTTTGAATAGTATTTTGTACAAGTTCGGCATTCTTTCGAGATTCGGCAAGGTTTAGTTTTTGTAATTTAGTCTCAAAAAGACGGACAGGGATTGGCTTTGACGGCCTGTCGATTTTTCCAGTCGGATTCATTTGGAAATATTCAAAATTTTCCCAACAATCAATAATGAGAAATTTTTCTTTTACCTTACACCACTGTTTTATTTTTTTAGCTTCCAAAAGCCTAGTTCCTCGCCCGATCATCTGCCAAAATTTAGTATATGAAAAAACCGGTTTAGCAAAAACAAGATTAACCAACTCGCGCACATCTATACCCGTATCAAGCATATCGACGCTAATGGCGATGCGCGGAAAGTCTTTATTGACAAATTGATCAAGCAAACCTCCTTTTCCGTAAACGCGGGAATCGTCCGATACGATGACCTTAGCAATATTGCCTTTGTGTTCAGGGTACAGATCATCAAAAACTTCTTGCAATCTTCGTGCATGCTTCATGGTCATGGCAAAGAAAATTGTTTTTCCGGGCAGTGTTCCGCTTTCATCTTTGATACATTCTTCCATGAATTCTTGCACGATAAGTGCGTTCGTTCCTTTGTTGGTTACTTTTTTTTCAATTTCACTACCCTCATAATTTATTTCAGTTGGCTCTTTGCCATCAGCAAGAAGTTTCTGTTGTTCGGCAATAGTAATATTATCTTTTCTAATACCTTCTTTTTGAAATTTGGTACGAACTTTTAGAACCTCAAAATCTGAAAGATATGGAGGCTTATTATTTATCGCTTCTTCGTACGAGTAAGCATAGGTTGGTATGCCATCTTCACATTCAAAAATGCCAAAAGTATTATGCTCAATCGCATCCTTTGGTGTGGCGGTTAGACCGAGCTGAACAGAATCAAAATAATCAAAAATATTTTTGTACACATTATAAATTGATCTGTGACTTTCGTCGGCCACAATCATGTCAAAAAAATGTGGACTAAGCGGACAATCATTATCTTCAATGATATTGAGAATTGTTGGATACGTAGCGCAATAAATTCTTCTATCCGTTACAATGTCGTGCTCACCAACTTTTGGCCAAACCGGAGCATTTGGCAAAAATTCCTTAAAAGCATCAAGCGCTTGATTTCTAAGTGCGATTCTATCGACCAGAAACAAAACCTTTTGAACTTTATTAGCTCGCATCAGAGAATCTATCATCGCTACGCAGGTTCTTGTTTTTCCGGTTCCTGTCGCCATCACAAGCAATGATTTTCTTTTACCCTTTTCTAAATTTTCAAAAACTGAACGAATGGCTTCGATTTGGTATGGGCGTCCGGCAATTTCTTTCTGAATTAATTCTTGGGAGAGTGGTTTCTCATTTTTGCGCAAAAACAGCATTCTTTCTAAATCTTTTTTGGTCGGGAAACCGTAAACTTTGCGAGGAGGATATTTTTCAGTATCCCAAAAATAAATATCATGTCCGTTAGTATAAAAAACAAATGGCATGTCTTTGCCAGAATTTTTTTGTATATTTTCTGCATATTGACGAGCTTGTTCTTGTCCTACCCTTGCGTCTTTCGAAGTTTTTTTCGCCTCCACAACCGCCAAAGGATAGCCGCTATCACCAAGTAAGGCATAATCTGCAAATTGAAAACCCTGATATTTGTTTTCTGGCTCCCTAACTCCCTCGGGCAAGCCAATCCAAATATCAAGTTCAGAGGTAACTTGAGATGGATTTTTTACATTCCACCCGGATTTTGCGAGTCGTTTGTCAATAATTTCTTGTCTTGTTTTTGCTTCATTGATTTTTGCCATAGACTTACTTCATTAGATCATCAAGTGAGACCTCGAGGGCTGTTGCAATCTTTTGAACGGTTTCAATAGTTGGATTTGGCGTTGAACCAGCCTCAATTTTCGCGATTGTATGAAATGCCAAATTCGCTCTCTTAGATAGCATGTCTTGAGAAATACCAAGTTTGCTTCGATATTTTTTCATATTCCTAGTCAACGCAGACTCATGTTTTGACATATCGTATAGTTATACTACTATATATTGTAGCGACATTTTGTATGATTCATTCCTATTAGTATACTGAATTCCTGCGATGAGTCAAAATCGCTATTCGCTCCACTTAAGAACCCCCTAAAAGATACTCCCACTCGCAATATGAAAATTACCAAAGTAAAATTAATGGATTTCCGTCGGTTCACAGACCTAACGATTGACCTCTCGGTAGATTCAAAAAAAATTGTGGCTTTAGTTGGGCCGAATGGCTCTGGCAAAAGCTCGATTTTTGATGCCTTTCTGGAAAAGAGTCGCGATTTTGACGACATGGGCGGTGCAGATCAAAAGTATCTTTCCAAACTAAATTATAAGCCAGTTCCTAGCTCCGGCTATAATAGGACAAATGCAATCGAGCTTTTCACAGATGGGACGCTTAACAATAAGAGCTTTTATGTTCGCAGTCCATATAGACATAACGGGTCGTTCAACGTCGTATCGCTTGAAAAATTGGGAGAGATCACAAAGGACGCGCGGCCAAAATATACCGCGGAGCTCGACAGTCGCCTGCAGCAAAACTACAAACGTCTGTGGGGACAAATGTTCGACCAATTTCAAAACGGCAGTAAACCTGGTACTGAATTGCGTGCGGAGCTCGTCGACGAGATAAACGGTATGCTCTCACGCATCCTAGATATCCAGATATCCGACCTCGGCAACATAATTGATGGTAGGGGGCAACTCTATTTCCAGAAAGGTGAATCTAAGAATTTTCCATTTGAAAACCTATCCTCTGGTGAAAAGGAGGTCGTCGACATCCTCCTCGACTTTGTTGTTAAGCGTGAGCACTATCAGGAAACTATCTTCTGCATCGACGAACCAGAACTGCATCTGAACACCCAAATACAAAGGAAACTGCTTATCGAATTAGAAAAAATCGTTCCTGAAAGTTGCCAGCTTTGGGTCGCAACGCACAGCATTGGTTTCTTAAGGGCTCTCCAGGACGACCTTCGCGAGAAATCGACGGTAATAGACTTCTCCAACCAAGATTTTGACCAGCAAGTCACACTTCAGCCAATCGAATTCACACGCGAGAATTGGCAAAGAATCTTCCGTACCGCATTGGAAGACATCACTGGTCTGCTCGCTCCAAGGAAGATAGTTTACTGCGAGGGGAAGATCAATATGTCCTTAGATGAAAAAATGTTTAACACCATCTTCTGTCAGAAGATGGATACACTGTTTGTATCAAGCACCAATAAAGCGGACTCTATTAAATACGCGGGAGTCGCTCTAACTATCTTAAATAAGGCGTTCAGTGACGTTGAGATCATCGTACTCGTGGATAGAGATGATGCGACTTCCACTCTACCACTTCTAAGCAAAGTTAAAGTCGTGACGCTGACGCGTCGTGAATTCGAAAATTATCTCTGTGATTTTGAAATTATCAGTAAAGCATATCCGTCCTATTCGCAAACTGAATACTGCAAGCTGATAGCGGATGTGATAAACGACGACATTAAAGCCATGATGCCGCAGTTAGCTATAGCGGTCGGGGTAACAGGCGTGCGAACATTAAAGGAAGCACTGGCAAAACAAGTTGTTGCCGGCACTAAAATATACGATGAGCTCGAAAATCTGATATTTAATTAACTCACAAGAACGACCATTTCTGGTCGTTCTTGTATTTCGAGAAATCTTTATGGCAGTATCGCCCTAATGGTTTTCAAGATTATTTAACCGTTCACACACCTTACCCTCTCCAAAATATCCGTTATCTCCTACAGATATCATTGTCTGATAATTCGACTTATAAGTATACAGGACGTTATTGTATATTTATAAACAATATCCAATTAACATAGTACTCCCCGCTTTGAATTCCCTAAGCATCGAGGAAGCACCTGATTGTGCGCTTCCTCCTCTAATACGCTTTATTTCTTTCGCATATCCATTCATCGATCCGAAATTTAAGGCGAACCCGTGTCGCCCATGTCACTCACACCCCAATCACTCAAACTCGTCTGAGCAAAAGCATAGCTCGGGTCAATCTGCTGCCAGTCGCGCCAAAGTGCGAAATGGAGATGTTTACCTGTTGACCAGCCGGTACTCCCCTGATAACCAACAGTCTGCCCTGCTATGACCGGATCTCCGACATGCACAATAGGCTCTGAGATTAAATGGCAATACTGCGTTCTCAACGAGTCGGCATGCTGGATAATAATTTCATATCCGCAACCGATCTGGACATCAGCGGGTTGCGTGACTTCATACCAGCAAATACCGCCATCTCCATCACAGAACTGCCATCGCCGTGTCGTGCCGTAGAGGATATTATTTTTCACCTCCACCACCATGCCGTCAGCAAATGCGCGTATTTCCGTCTGACGCGGTACACGATCTGCAATATCCCATGCGACATGCTTGCGCCCAACTCTTGGCGTGGTATCTATGAGCACCCCTTGAGTTAATGTTCCGAGCGTAGGGAAAAAATACGGATGAACAAACTGATACCATGTCTCGCCATAAATTGTTTTGTAGGTGAACTGCTGAAATTCAGTAAAACCTGGCAAATCATGTGTTATGCCATCCGTGACTCCTCCAGTGCCTTGGACAACGGCAACGACTGTCGCAACGACCAAGTACAGGAAGAATCCGATGCTGGCGATAAGAACGA
>ORMF010914506.1_pt1 | contig 18802 bp, 22 predicted proteins | sample 1779871 | NCBI WGS metagenome assembly ORMF01 (sample SAMEA104232316, study PRJEB22302) | groundwater metagenome | biome: forest; feature: aquifer; material: groundwater | place: USA | collected 2011-08-07 | depth 5.4 m | reverse complement strand
GTGAGCGGCCAGACCCGTCCGCCGAAAGAAGGCGAGCGTTACTTTGCGCTCCTCAAAGTGGAGCTCGTCAATTTCGAGGATCCGGAGACGGTCAAGGACAAGATTCCGTTTGACAACCTCACGCCTCTGTATCCCGAAAAAAGAATTATGCTTGAGACATCCCCCAATGAAATTTCTATGCGGGTGATGGATCTCTTGACCCCGATCGGCTGCGGTCAGCGGGGTCTGATCGTAGCTCCGCCTTACAGCGGTAAGACGATCCTGCTGCAGAAAATCGCCAACAGCGTGACGACCAACAATCCTGACGCCTACCTCATCGTTCTTTTAATTGATGAACGTCCGGAAGAAGTGACGGACATGCAGCGCTCGGTCAAGGGCGAGGTCATCTCCTCCACGTTTGACGAACCGGCTGAGCGGCACGTGCAGGTGGCTGAGATTGTGCTGGAAAAGGCAAAGCGCCTGGTCGAGCACAAACGCGACGTCGTGATTTTGCTTGATAGCATTACGCGGCTGGCGCGCGCTTACAACACGGTCGTGCCGCATTCGGGAAAAATTCTCTCCGGCGGTGTGGACTCCAGCGCGCTCCATAAACCCAAACGCTTCTTCGGCGCGGCACGCAATATCGAAGAAGGCGGAAGTTTGACCATCATCGCCACGGCGCTGGTGGATACCGGTTCGCGCATGGACGAAGTCATCTTCGAAGAATTTAAAGGCACGGGCAACATGGAGCTGCAACTGGACCGCAATCTCTTCCAGAAGCGGATTTATCCGGCCATCGACGTGAAGAAATCCAACACGCGAAAAGAAGACATGCTCATGCATCCGGATGAACTCAACCGCGTCTGGATCTTGAGGAAAGTTTTAAACGAACTTAATCCTGCAGAGGCTATGGAACTCCTTGTGGACCGTCTTGGTAAGACGAAATCCAACGCCGAGTTCCTTCTCAGCATGAATAAAATCGATAAATCCTAAATTTTCATTAAGGAGAATTAAAATGAAAGCAGATATTCACCCGAAATACGGACCCGCGGTCATTCAGTGCGCCTGCGGAAACGTGATCGAGACACGCAGCACGAAAGAAAGGATCCAGGTCGAGGTGTGTTCGGCCTGCCATTCCTTTTTTACTGGCAAGCAGAAGTTGATGGACACTGCCGGCCGCATCGACCGCTTCAAAAAGAAATTCGGCGAACGTGTCGCGCTGGGCTCGCAGAAAAAACAGAAAAAAGCCCCAGCCGTGCTTCAACCGCCCAAGAAATTGCCCCTCCCCGGAACGGGCAAGGCGATGAAGGACAAGCTTCAGGAAGCCAAGGAAAAAGCGGTGAAGCAGTCGTCCGAGACGGCCGAGAAAAAGGCTTGATCTTCCTCCACCGCCTCGAAAAAATTGAGAAACGCCTAGCTGAAATCGAATCGGCCTTGAGCGATCCGGCCATCGTCAAAGATCAGGCGCAGTATCAGAAATTGATGAAAGAGCTGGCGGGACTTCGTCCGGTCACGGAATCGTTCCGCGAATTCCGGAAAGTCGAAAAAGAAATCCACGACCTGAAACAAATCCTCGGCGAAAAGGGCGTGGACCCGGAAATGAAAAAACTCTACGAGGAAGAAGCTGGGGAGCTTGCGACCCGCCGCCAGGCGCTAGTTGCGGAGCTTGAAAATCAGTTACTCAAAGCATCCGATCCTAATCGTTTACGGGATTGCATCATCGAAATTCGGGCCGGCACGGGAGGGGAAGAGGCGGCGCTTTTCGTGGCCGACCTTTTCCGGATGTATTCCCAATATGCAATGAATCACCATCTGGCTCAGGAAGTGCTCGACTCCAGCCCCACGGGCAAAGGCGGGTTTAAAGAAATTATTTTTGGCGTGAGCGGCGCCAGCGCCTATCTGCTATTCAAATACGAAAGTGGGATCCACCGCGTGCAGCGCGTACCAGAGACGGAGGCAAGCGGGCGCATCCATACCTCGGCCGTCACCGTGGCCGTGCTCCCTGAGGCCAATGAAACCGAAATCACCATCGAGCCCAAAGACTTAAAAATCGACGTTTTCCGTGCCTCCGGCGCCGGCGGACAACACGTCAATAAGACGGAATCTGCCGTGCGCATTACTCATTTGCCAACGGGTTTTGTCGTTTCCTGTCAGGATGAACGTTCTCAACATAAAAACAAAACGAAGGCGATGCGCGTCTTGAGGGCGCGTCTTTACGACGCAAAACAAGAGAAACAGCATCAGGAGATGGCCAAAGTCCGGAAGGAGCAGGTCGGAAGTGGGGACCGGTCGGGTAAAATTCGAACGTATAACTTTCCAGATCAACGGGTTACGGATCATCGAATCGGTTTGACTTTGCATAGCCTCGATGATATTTTAGACGGCCATTTGGACGATCTGATTCAAGCCCTCGGACAGCACGAGAAGGAGCGCCGGCTAAGCGATGTTTCCTAAGACGCACTCCCGCCGGGCGGCCCCCAGCTCCAATTCAAATTCCGAATTTACGATCAAGGATCTTCTTTTTTGGGGCAAGGAAAAGCTGCAGGATCTGGGCAGGGAAGAGGCCCAGGTCAGCGCCGAAAGACTCCTCCAGGCTGTTTTGAATTTTGATCGGACCCGGCTTCATCTTGAAGCCGACCGAAAAATTTCATCAGAAGTGAGTTTGCATTATCAGAGGCTTATTGATCGCCGTCGGCGGCGCGAGCCGGTTGCGTATCTTGCCGGCGAATCTTTTTTTTGGAAGGAACGTTTGGAAGTAGGACCGGGTTGTCTTATCCCGAGGCCGGAAACCGAAATTCTCGTCGGGCAGTTCCTCGAAATTTCAGGATTTAAGCCGAAAGATGCCTTTTCCTTTCTTGATCTCGGTTCTGGGTCCGGCGCTATCGGCATTGCGATCTTAAGAGAGTTCCCAAAATCGCACGGAACACTTGTCGATATTTCGCCGTCTGCTCTTTCGATTACCAAGAAAAATATTCACCAATATCATTTAGAAAATCGGACAGAAGTTATTTTATCTGATTTATTTTCTGGTTTGGCAGGACAACGTTTTGACGCGATCCTTTCCAATCCGCCGTACCTTTCGGAATCCGACTGGAAAAACGTGGGTCCAGAAATTCTTTTTGAGCCGCGTGAGGCGCTCGCCGGCGGTACGGATGGTTGCGATTTTTACCGCAAGATTGCACAAGAGGCCCCGGCGTATCTGCGCCGTGCCGGATGGCTGGCCCTTGAGGCCGGCATCGGTCAGTCGAAGAAAATCCACCAGTGGCTTTCGGATCGTTTTGATAACCTTTATCTTTTTGACGACGACGCCGGCATTTCACGCGTGGTCATGGGTCAGCTGCAATAGATGGAAAAAATTTTAATTACCGGGGGACGCAAGCTCAAAGGCGAGATTGAAGTCTCCGGCGCCAAAAATTCTGCGCTGCCCATCATGGCCGCAGCCCTTTTGGCAGAAGAAGAATCGATCATTGAAAACGTCCCCGATTTGCGGGACATCCAGACGATGATGAAGCTCCTGCGCTCCCTCGGCGCCAAAGCGCAGTATGAAAACGGGACACTCTGCATCAAACCTGGAAAAAATCTCAATCCGCTGGCCCCTTATAAACTGGTCAGCACGATGCGCGCTTCGGTTTGCGTGCTCGGCCCGCTCCTGGCCAGAATCGGTCGTGCCGAGGTTTCAATCCCCGGCGGCTGCGTCATCGGCCCCAGGCCGATCGACCTTCATTTGAAAGGCTTGGAAGCGCTCGGTGCCGATATCGAGATCCAACACGGCTACGTGAACGCCCGCGCCCTCAAAAAATTGCGTGGCGCCGACATTTATCTGGGCGGTGCCTTTGGATCTTCCGTTCTTGCGACCGGCAACGTGATGATGGCGGCAGCGATGGCGCAGGGGAAAACAACCATTGAGAACGCCGCCTGCGAACCAGAAGTGGTCGACCTGGCGCGTTTTTTAAAAAAAATGGGAGCCAAGATCACCGGGGAAGGATCGCCCCGCCTCGAGATCGAGGGCGTGAAAAAACTTCACGGAACAAATTTTTCCGTGATTGCGGACCGGATTGAAACGGGAACATTCATGTTTGCCGCAGCCATGACGGGCGGAGATGTGATGATCAAAAAAGCAGATACCGATCACCAAAACGCTGCGATCGATAAACTTCGCCAAGCGGCGGTCCATATCGAGAAGGGAAAAAATACCCTGCGTGTCCGGCGGAACGGACGCCTTAAACCGGTCGATGTGACCACACTGCCGTATCCGGGTTTTCCGACCGATCTTCAGGCTCAAATGATGGCCTTGATGTCGGTCACTCCCGGCATCAGCGTGATTACGGAAAAAATTTATCCAGACCGATTCATGCATGTCAGTGAATTAAACCGTATGGGCTCAAAAATTTTTCTGGAAGGCCCAAGCGCCATTGTGCATGGTGTCAAGCGCCTCTCGGGGGCGCCGGTCATGGCGTCGGATTTGCGCGCAAGCGCGGCACTCGTCATCGCCGGGCTTGTGGCGGAAGGCACGACCGAAGTTCACCGCGTCTATCACTTGGACCGCGGTTATGAAAAATTGGAATTAAAAATGTCTTCTCTTGGGGCTTCGATCCACCGGGAGAGAGAGTAAAAAGGAGGATCCATTGGCAGTTCGAATTCGTTTGAAACGTTTTGGAACAAAAAACCGTCTGCAGTGGCGCATTGTCGTCAGTGACGCCAAGATGCCGCGCGACGGCCGGTTCATCGAAGAGATTGGTTATTACGATCCGCTTCCCGTTGTGGAAAAACTGGAAGTCAAACAAGAGCGGCTTGATTACTGGTTGAAACAGGGCGCGAAGGTAAGCGTTTCCCTCAAAAGCCTTCTCAAGCGCGCGGCGCGGACCAAAAAGCTCGCTGCACGTTAGGCCTGTCCTTTATGGGCCTCGAGATTGATGTTATCACGCTCTTTCCGCGCTACTTTGAAGGGCCGCTGGGGGAATCGATCCTCAAACGCGCTCGAGAGAAAAAACAACTGCGGATCAGCGTTCACGATTTGAGGAATTACACGCACGACCGGCACCGCACGGTGGATGACAAGCCTTTCGGCGGCGGTGCGGGAATGGTCCTCAAGCCCGAACCCCTTTTTGAATGCGTGGAGTCTTTAAAAAAAAGGGCCGGCAAGAAACGTCCATGGGTCGTCTTGCTGGATCCTCAAGGTGAACCCTTGACGCAGCAAAGAGTCGAGAGGCTCGTCAAAAAGAAACGTTTGATTTTGATCGCCGGCCATTATGAGGGCGTTGATTTCCGCGTCCGCCAGCACCTCGTGGATCAGGAAATTTCGGCCGGAGATTTTATCACCATGGGTGGCGAGGCCCCGGCCCTTTGTTTGATTGAGGCCGTCACCCGGCTTGTCCCTGGAGTTTTGGGGAATGCGGAATCCTTGAAACACGAAACCTTCGGCCCGGCCGGCCTGGAGTGTCCACAGTACACCCGGCCGAGAACATACCGTCAATGGGGAGTCCCTGAGATTTTGGTCTCGGGGGATCACAAACAAGTTGAAAACTGGCGCCGCGAGGAAGCTAAAAAACTGACCCGCGAGAAGCGACCCGATTTAAAGGTGAAGGAGAACTTATGAAAGCGATCGAAGTCATTGAAAAGGATGTGCGAAAGACGGACGTTCCCGATTTTCGGGTCGGGGACACGCTTAAAATCCATCTGCGCGTGAGAGAAGGCGACAAGACGCGGACTCAGCTTTTTGAGGGCGTCTGCATCCGCCGCCGAGGCACCGGGGCAGGTGCAAGTTTCACCGTGATCAAAGAGACTCATGGCGACATTGTGGAGAAAATTTTTCCGCTTTTTTCGCCCACGGTGGAAAAGATCGTGGTCAGCCAGAAGGGGAGAGCCCGCCGCGCCAAACTTTATCATTTGAGAAAAAAATAAGTGTCTTCCAAGACTCGCGATCGTCTTTTTGCTTTTGACGATAAAGAGACTTGCGGGTTCCCCGGACTCATGGCGGGCATCGACGAAGTGGGGCGTGGCCCGTTAGCCGGACCCGTAGTTGCCGCTGCAGTCATTGTCTTCCGCCGTTCCCCTTTGGTTTTTCTCAACGATTCCAAGCAGGTTCTCCCCGCACGCCGCGAAATCCTTTTTCGTGAAATCTCCCGTAGTGCTTTGATCGGTGTGGGTGTTGCTGACGAAAAAGAAATCGACCGCCTTAACATTTATCACGCAACACGACTTGCCATGAAACGGGCCGCTCTTGCACTCAGCCGGACGCCTGACCTTCTTTTAATCGATGGCAACATGACACTCGATCTCCCTTTGCCGCAGAAGGCCATTATCGGCGGCGATGAAAAATCAGCCTCGATTGCGGCCGCCTCCATCATCGCGAAGGTATTTCGCGATGCTTGGATGACCGATCAGGACCGTCTTTTTCCCGCCTATGAATTTAAAAATCACAAAGGTTACGCTACCCCCGCCCATCTTAAAAAACTCCAGGAAATTGGCCCTTCGCCGATTCACCGAAAGAGTTTCTCACCCGTTCAAGAGAAGTGGTTGGAGAATGAACTCAAAACCGTCAACTGAGGCTTCGGGATTTCGGATCTCACTTGGAGAACGCGGAGAGATGGTGGCATGGAATTTTTTGAGGCAGCAAGGCTACCGTCTGCTGGCTAAAAATTACCGCTGTAAAATCGGCGAGATCGATGTGGTGGCCGAGAGAAACGGGCGCATTGCCTTCGTTGAAGTCAAGACGCGTGCGGGCCTTGGTTTTGGTTATCCGGAAGAATCTGTGAATGCTTTTAAGCAAAGAAAAATGGTACGGCTTGCCCAGTGGTACCTCAAGGCCGAAAAGCTGACCGACCGGCCGGTCAGCTTTGACGTCGTGTCTATTCTTTGGCCGGATAATACCGACCCCAAGATCCGCCTCTTACAAGATGCCTTCACGGCAGATGCTTCCTGATTGATGAAACCCTCCCTAATCGCCATCCGGCCCGGTGAGCACAGGAAAACGCTTTTGATGTTCCTCTATTTTTTCCTAGTCATCACCGCCGTTTACATCATCAAGCCGGTACGCAATGCCCTCTTTTTAGACGCCCTCGGCGCGCAGAATCTGCGTTTTGTTTACATGGGGGAAGGCGTCTTTCTGATTTTTGTTGTTGCCGCCTATGTCCATCTAGCAAAGATGGTTTCGCGAAAAATACTTCACGCCGGCGTCCTACTTTTTTTCATTACCAATCTCATCGCCTTCTGGTTTTTGTTTCACACTCATTCTCCGGTCTTGGTCGGTCTTTTTTATGTTTGGGCCGCTTCTTTTTCCATTACCCTGACAACGCAATTCTGGACGCTGGCCAATGATATTTACAGCACCTCCGAGGCCAAGCGGCTTTTTGGAATCATCATCAGTGGCGGCAGTGCCGGCGGCATTGTAGGCGGCCTCTTGACGGGTCAAGCAGTCCACTGGATGCCGACGGAAGATCTCTTGCTCGTCGCGGCCGGTATTCTCGGTTTATGCCTGGCCCTCATGGTCCTCCTTTGGAAGGTTCTGCCTCGGGGACTTATGGAACCCGAACCTATCGAAAAGGAAACTTCCACCGAGTCGCCCATAAAACTCCTTTTGGGCTCACCTTACCTTTTAATGCTGGCAGGGATTGTCATTTTTGCCAAAATGGCGTCGACCATCGCGGACAATCAATTCAACCGCGTTGTCGAAATGGTGATCGTGGGCAAAGAAGCAAAGACCGCTTTCTTCGGTGTCTTTAATGCTTGGTTGAACGGGTTTTCTTTTTTCATGCAGTTTTTTATGACGGGTTTGTGCCTGCGCTATCTAGGGGTTAGCAGGTCGCTCTGGATGCTGCCGGTGGGTCTGGCTATCGGTTCCGGATTCACTTTTTTCTCTCCGGTTTTGCTGGCGAGCGTTCTTCTCAAAATGTACGACGGCAGTATGAATTATTCGATTCAACAGGCCACGAAAGAGGTCCTGTATTTACCGGTTCCAAGTGCCGTGCGTTATCGCGTGAAACCCGTCATCGATATGCTCGGTTTTCGTGCTGCTAAGAGCCTGGCCGGAGTTTATATTGCCATTTTTGCGTTCCTCTTTGCGATTCCCGACGAGAAACTCGGCATCCTTGTCCTTTCTCTTATTCCTTTCTGGCTTTTTTTTCTTTGGCGGATGAAGCGCTGGTATATCCATTTGCTGCGCGAACAGCTCCTGAAAAAATTTCATACAGATAAACATAGTCCCACAACACAAAGGGTTCTCTTGCCAGACTTTCTGCATGATGGAAAATCACTTGAGGAAATTCAATCTTTTACCCGTCATCCGGCCCCGGATGTCCGGAGGATTGCGGCCATGACCTGTCTTGTCTTTGCCGAAAAATCACAAGAGTTATCAGGGGTAAAGGCGTTGGTTGAGGAAATCACGCAAGATCAAAGGAGGGAGCAGGCGCCCTCCTTTCGCCGCATTGAAGAACATCTCGGGCGTTACCCTGAACGTGCCGTGAGCCGTTTGAAAAAACTTCTTACTGAGTCTAAACTATCCATAAGGGCAAAGCGGCGCGCCTTGAGGCTTCTTGCCCGCATCCCCCGGCAAGAGGCCTTTGATACGGTCTTAAGAGGCCTTAGGGAAGTGGAAGGTATGGGGCTCGGCTGTTCCTCCGCTCAGGCGCTGCGGCAAATTTGCGAGGGGAATTCAAAGATTGCCGTTCCGCGCTCTGCCATTAAGAAAGAGATCGCCCGGATGGCTTTGGCGGCCGAAGAGATCGAAAAACTGAGGTACCTTCATTGCCGCAGCCATAAAAAAAATAAGAAAAAGGACGATTATTTGGATATCCTTTTAAAGGCGCTAGGTGACGAAACTAGTAAAAGCATTTTTGATTACCTGACACTCCTGTATCCCCAAGAGGCCATGGATACCATCTATAAGAGGTTAAGCGAGGCTCCGGAGGCAGATCCCATCCGGGCCGTAGTTGCTGAATTTTTCTCGAACATGCTTGAGCCTGACGTTTTCATCTCCGTTCACAAAGTGCTCGAACGCCGTGATTTTCCCCATTTTGGCGAGCGCGAAGCGGTAGACATTCTCAAACGCTTCTTTCGATCCAAAGACCGTTCCTTTGCCTTCACCGGTTATTGGGTGGGCTCGGAAATGGGACTTTATGACCGTTGGCCTGAATTGGCCAAGCTCCAACCGATCGCAAGTTTTAGGGGGTTACCATGAAATACCCGTTATGGTTCGCCGCCTTTCTCACCCTCTTTTTTATGGGTTGTGCGACAGCCTCGGAGAATTTCTCTGAACACATCTTGCTTGGCCCAAAACCCGATTTCGCATCGATGCGCACGTTTCAAACCTTGCTGAATTTGGAACCAGGTACCCCGAACTATGAAAAGACCCGCGTTGAGTATCTTCTTGAACGGCTTGGAAACTCCCCCTATAATTTCGTCCGCAACGATATGGAGTACACAAACCGCCGCGCCGTGATGCATTTACGCTGGAAGTACCTGCGCCAGCACAATCAAGAGATGACGGCGGAACAGTTCATCGATCGCGTGGCGGCGAGCTCCAAAATGACGGGTCAATCTTATCTTATGGAAGTAGATTCAAAAACTTATCCGTTACGAGAGATCTTGCATAACGAGCTTGATTTGCTGGACGAGCGGTTGGCGTCTGAAAAACAAGCGCTGAGCCGCCAACCCAAACTTAAGCCAACCCCTTGATAGGCCGAAACATTGACACAATGAAAATGCTGACCAGGTCCCTCCCTGTTCTTATTCTTCTCTTTGGCTTCCAAGGTATCCAACCTGCTTTTTCCGAAGAGTCCTTTGACCGGTACGCTCCAGTCTTTAAACCCTATAAAAAAGAATCCACCTTAAAAAATATCGCCACCCACTTTCCGGTTTACCCTTTCGAGATCGTTCGTTGGCCGATGGATAAAACGCTCGTTTACATTGAAAAGCATCACCTCGATAAGAAGGCGCAGTGGGTTTACGATACGATTGAAGATCAGGGCATTACACCTAAGGTCAATCTCATCTCGTGGGGCAACCTCGGCGGCGGGGCGGATATCGACTTCGTCCGCTTGCTCCGGCAAAAGGAACATCATCCCGATTTGATCACTAAGGGCTGGATTAACTGGACGCATAATGTGAATTTCGAAGTGGGGTCACGGGTTGGCATGGAACGCATCGGCGGAACAAGGCTTGCGACCTCCGGACTTTTCAAATATGAAAACCGCCCTGAGGAACATTTTTATGGCCTGGGCCCCAACACTAGCGCTGGCGACGGCACCTCTTACCGGATGGAAGCTACAACCCTGGAACCGATGATCGGTTTTAATTTTACGCCAACGCATTCGGCCGATGTCAAATTCGGTTACCGTCATATCAACATCACCAACGGTGAAGATGGGGGCCGGGGGATTATCGATACGACGTTTCCGGCCGACAGCATCCCAGGTCTCGATGGAGATGATCTTTTGACCCTCGGAGCCGGGTACACGCACGATACGCGCAATCGCAAGGAAAATTCAACAACGGGCAGCTACGCCCGGTTGGGGTTTAGCTTTAACGAAGGGGTGGGAAATTCCGATGCTCGCTATTTCAAGTATGAAATTGAGGGAAGCCGCTTCTTACGCCTCCGTTCCGATCGACGCGTCCTGGCGCTCCATGTCTACGCCGAACATAATGCCGAGACGAAAGGGCACGAAGTCCCGTTTCACCAGATGGCCAAACTCGGCGGTTACGGGGCTTATCCCCGGTTGAGCGAAACGCTTCGAGGATTTGATTCCAACCGCTTTTTTGGCGAGAGTGCCACTCTTTTCAATATCGAGTACCGTTACACCATTTGGGAGTACCGGGATTTCAAAGTCGACAGTGTGATTTTCTTTGACGAGGGCCAGGTTTTCAGGGACTTCGATGAATTTCAATTTAAGGATTTCCGGGAATCTTACGGGCTGGGTTTCCGGCTCAGTCTTGCCAACCACATCCTTTTATCGATTGAGCTTGCTCACGGTGATGAAGGCACCCAATTTTATGCAAAAACCGGCGCACCTTTTTAAGGTTATTTTAATCCTTGTCGGGCTGGCGTCTCTTCCGGCACCCTTTGCCCGCACCGAAGAGGTCGTGGAGATCAAAAAGAACGAAACCGGTCTTTACCGGGATATCTTCGACCAAAATACCTATTATGAGGCAACCAATTACCTGCATCTAGACCGTCTTTATCGCGATCTTTTCCATAAGAAAGTCCGATCGGGCAATGTTAATGTTTTCGATGAAGTGCCGGATTCCAATTTCTTCACCAATCGCCACGGCCGCCACCCTCTTTCGTTGGTGGAACTGGAAAAAGGTTATCATGAAACCGACGGACCGGATCTCTCCGGTGACTTGGTTGTCATTCGCGGAAAATTCGAAGGTCTTCACCCCGGGTTTTTTGTCAAAGACGCCCGCGGGGAGGAGTACCTTGTCAAATTTGATCCGGTTGATTTTCTTGAGCTGGCGACATCCGCCGAAGTCGTCGCAAGCCGGTTTTATTATGCCATTGGTTATCATGTCCCGCAGTACACGATTGCCCTCATCAATCCCGACCAGTTTAAACCCGGCGATAATGCCATGGTTTATGACGACACCGGTTTCAAGAAAGAATTGACGCAGGACCGTCTCACCGAGTACCTGCTCTTTATCCCTCAAGATACCCAGGGCCGGTATCGCGCCTCGGCGAGCAAGATCCTGGCGGGTGTCAATAAAGGAAATTTTAGTTTTCAAGGAAGAAGAAAGAATGATCCTGAGGATTTGGTTGCGCATGAAAAAAGACGGGAACTCCGCGCGCTACAGGTGTTTTCCTCCTGGCTGAGCAATTATGATATTCGTGAAAGCAACACCCTCGACATGCTGGTGGAAAAAAACGGGCGTCAAGTTCTCAGGCACTACTTGATTGATTTCAATACCGCTTTGGGGTCGGGGACCTCCGAAGGCAAACCCCCCATGACGACGCACGAATACATGTTCGATTACGGGGAAACGACAAAGGCCTTTCTGGCGTTCGGATTTTGGGAAAAGACTTGGCAAAAACGGTGGCGTGAAGCAGGCGAGAAATCCTCTGATTCGCCGGCAGTTGGTTATTTTGATAATCGTTATTTTGATCCGGGAAAATTCAAAACCCAGCTTCCGCATTATGTCTTCAAGGACCTTACGCGAGCTGATGGTTTTTGGGCAGCCAAGATCGTCATGAGTTTTACGGATGAGGACATTCGCACGATGGTCAAGGCAGGGGAATACACGCGCCAGGAAGACGCTGACACTATTGCCAAAATCTTAATTGAGCGGCGCGACCTCATCGGCAAATATTGGTTTGCGCAAGCCAATCCGCTGGATGGCTTTGAAATTTCCGGCAATCAGCTGACGTTCAAAGACCTTGCGGTAGACCACGGTTTCGAACAGGCTGGCGGGACCGTTTATCACGTTACGGCACTTGCCGCAAACGGTAAGCACGGCAAAAAAATCGGTACGGCCGAATTCGAAAACCCTTCCATCGATTTAACCGCTTGGACATCATCTGCAAAGAATTTAAATCTCATGATCCGGACATCGCGCGCCGGTTCCACTCATTCGGGCCCCTTTGTCCTGGTCGAAATCGAAGACCAGAATATTACCGGCATCACTCACCAGGATTAAGTTCCTCTTTTTTAAGGAGAATCCCATGAAAAAAATACTTTCCCTTCTGGTTATCTTTTTTCTTTTTTTCGCCGGGTTGTTTCTGGCGCGCAACCTAATCATTAAAGGGATGGTGGAAACTGGGGTGGGCGTCGTAACCGGTTTGTCTCTCCGCATGAAGAGCCTGGACATCAGCCTCTTGAAAAATTATGTGCAGATTGAAGGACTGCAGCTGTTCAATCCAAAAAATTTTCCGGACAAGGTGATGGTAGACTTGCCTGAAATTTACATCGAATGTGATCTTGCGGCATTGATGAAGAAAAAATTGCATTTTCCAGAGATTCGCATTCACCTTCGGGAATTTGCCGTGATCAAGAATGAAAACGGACAGTTGAATTTGGATTCCTTGAAACCCGTGCAGGCGCAAAAGCAAGCCCCAGTCGGATCTGCGGGGGAGACACCGGTCATCGCCATTGACCGGCTTGAGCTGGTGATTGAACGCGTGGTCTTTAAGGATTATTCAAGCGGGGGAGATCCCCTCCGAAGAGGGGAACCGTTGGTGCATGAGTTCAACGTGAATCTCCACGAACGCTACGAGAGAATTACCAATCCCGAATCGCTCGTGAACTTGATTGTTTTTAAAGCGCTTGCCAATACCACGATTGCCAATCTAACCCACTTTGATGTCGGAATCTTAAAGGGGCCTTTAAACGATACGCTGGCCACCTCCACCAAACTTGCGGGGGGAGCCATTTCCAAAGCGGGGGGCGTGTTTTCTCAAGTGACAGGTGAGGCGCCCGATATGGCGAAAAATGTCGCCAGCACCGTGACCAACACGGTCAAAAGCAAGGCCTCAAACTGGAAATCGAAACTCCAAAAAGCTGTTTCTTAAATTTTCCCGTCCCAACGTCCACCCTTACGCGCGATCAACGCATCCCATCCCGACCATAGACGGAAAGGAGGCAAGAGCCCGATGATGGCGTGGGTCCAATTCTTTTTCGTCTCGTTGTCGTTCAGGTATTGACCGATGCCGGGCCAAATTAGAAGGGAAGTCAAACCGTAAACGACGCTTTTCCCCGAAATTTTTCCATGGGTTGCGGTGTTGACGGCAAAGGCGGGAGAAGCAAAGACGACGCACAATAAAACAAGCAAAACGACAAGCTTTTTCATCGAAAACCTCCTAGTGTGTTGGATGGAAACGATGCCCATTATAAAGCGAAAATACAATTTGTAAATACCTCTTCTATTGTCCGGAAGAAGGCTCGAAAAATCGACGGTTTTCGGGTACAATGCCGCGCATGTTTTTACTGGACAGGATTGGCAAGACCCCGCTTTTGAGGCTGAATCGAGTCCTATCCGAATATTTTCCCGCGGAAGTGGAAATCTACGCTAAAGCGGAATGGTTTAATCCCGGAGGTTCCGTTAAAGACCGAGCCGCTTACCGGATGATCTACCGGGGCCGGGAAACGGGCGCCTTTAAAAAAGACCAGACCTTGATTGATTCTACTTCCGGCAATACCGGAATCGCTTACGCCATGATTGGAGCCTGCATGGGGTTTCCGGTGGAACTTGTGATGCCGGGGAATATCAGCATGGAACGTAAAAAAATCGTCGAAGCCTACGGCGCCAAGATCCTTTATTCCGATCCCCTAAAAGGTTCGGACGGCGCAAGAGACCTTGTGTATGAAGTCGTTCAAAAAAAGCCTACCCGATATTTTTTCCCGGATCAATACAGCAATCCCGAAAATTGGCGGGCTCATTATGAGACGACCGGACCCGAAATCTGGGAACAGACCGGCCGCCGCATCACGCATTTTATTGCCGGTATGGGAACAAGCGGAACCATCATGGGAACAAGCCGTTACTTTAAGGAGAAAAATCCGGGCGTTGAGTGCGTGGCTGTGCAGCCCGAATCCTTTCACGGAGTGGAAGGTTTGAAAAATATGGATTCTTCCGTACCGGTAAAAATTTATGATTCAAAAGTACACGATCAAAAAATCACGATCCCGACGGAACCGGCTTATCATTGGACGCGTGAGCTTGCCTTAAAGGAAGGGTTGCTGGTTGGCCCGTCTTCGGGGGCAGCCGTTTATGGTGCGGTGACAGCGCTCAAGGGTCTGCGTAAAGGGGTGATGGTGATCGTGTTTCCTGATGGCGGAGACAAATACCTCAGCACGCAATTATGGGAATCCTGACACTTGCAATGATCCCCGAGGAATTTTTAAAAAAAATTTATGAACAAGCGGAACAGGAGTATCCGCACGAGTGTTGCGGCATGATCCTGGGTCCTGCTGACAAAAAAGATCAACTCTTGCGTTTGCGAGCCTGCCGGAATGTCCAGGATCAGTTTCACACTCTCGATCCTAAAAATTTTCCGCGGACTTCAGGGGCCGCTTATTTTATTGAACCCAAAGAGCTCCTTAGTATCCAAAAAGAATCGCGCCTCGCCAAAGAAGAGATCCGCGTGATTTATCATTCTCACATTGATGCCGGGGCTTATTTTTCTGAAGAGGACGCGCGCGTGGCCGCCCCGAATGGTGAACCGGCCTACCCCAACGTTCACTATTTGGTGGTTTCGGTGACGAAAGGTAAGGTCGCCGATTCAAAAATTTTTCATTGGGATGGCGTCAAAAAAGGATTTATTTTGTGAAAAAAAAGCTGCTTGAGATTTTTCAATGCCTTGATTGCGGCAAGGCCGATTGGGATTTGAAGGCCGAATTACAAAACGAGCGGGAGGTACGGACGGGGGTTCTGCGCTGCCGTTCCTGCGGACGTTCTTATCCGGTCCAGGACGGCATCGTAAACGCCCTGCCCGAGGTCCTTCCCGAAGAGATCTTGCATGAAAAAGAACACGCCGAGAGTTTCGGTTACCTGATCAATGAACAGGGAGATAAACATCCCATCAATCGCGAGACGATGGGGCGTTTTCGCGATTTATTTTTGTCCTTGCCGGCGGGTGACGGCAGTCATTATTTTAAACCGGGCGGGAGTTTTGACAATCAAGCGGGCAATGCCGCACGTTTTTTCAAAACCCTGGATCTGCTTCAATTGACGGGCCGGGAAACGGTGCTCGAAGTGGGCGCCAGTTTTGGCTGGAGTTCCTGGCGATTTGCACAGCGCGGCTGCGAGGTCGTTGCGCTGGATGTCACCAATTATCTTCTGACTGCCGACCTCTATTTTGAAAAAGACGGTTCTTATTATGAGCGGCTCATGGCCGATATGAGCGTGCTTCCATTTCGCGACAACAGCTTTGACATCATCTTTTCCCATTCCGTGATTCATCATTGCAAGGACCTCGGAAAATTATTTTCCGAATTCCGCCGCGTTCTCCGCCCCGGTGGACGCGTCATCGCCCTGCACGAATGTGCCTTTGGCATTTTTGAAGATAAATTCGGGAAAGCCCTTCAGGAGGCCATCCATGAAGGGTTCAATGAAAATGCCTACACGCTTCCCCAGTGGAAGGCCGGCGCTCGCCGCGGCGGGTTTGAGAAAGTCGATTTTCATTTCTTTTCGTTCGTGGACGATTATATTTCGCGTAAAGAACTTCGATCAGCGCCTCCGACTTCCAAGCTCCGGCTCGCCAGGTGGGTTCAGGCGCGGCCCAAACTGAATCGTTTTCTCAATGATCTGAGCGCCTGGCCGCGCATCTTTCTGCGGCCCAAGTCCTGGATGATCATCGCTACCAAATAGATAAAGGAGTCCTTATGCAAGAAGAAATCTCTGCGGTTCAGAAACTAATCAATACCTTAATTGAGTTTGTAGTGAATTACAGTTTTCAAGTGGTGGGTGCCCTGATTGTGCTCGTCATCGGTCTTCTCGCGGGCCGGTGGACGGCGAGTCTTATTTTGAAGTTTTTTGAAAAAAAGAAAACAGACATCACGCTCGCCAGGTTCATTGCCGGCGTCGTCAAGATGTCGATTCTGGGGTTTGCCCTGATCATTGCCTTGGGCAAATTTGGCATCACGATCACACCGTTCGTGGCAGCCTTAAGCGCGGCTATTTTCGGTGCGACCTATGCTATCCAGGGGCCCCTCTCGAATTATGGAGCAGGTTTGTCGATCATCTTGAGCCGGCCGTTTACCGTGGGAAACACCATTACCATTGGGGGAGTCAGCGGCATCGTGGAAGATGTGAAACTCGCGTGTACCGTCTTGAAGACCGAAGATGGTGTTCGGATTACGATGCCCAATAAAAATATTGTCGGAGAGATCCTTTACAATTCCGGGCCTTCCCGTCTTGCCGAAGGGGCGATAGGTATCAGTTATGGAACTCAGCCCGAGAAGGCGATTCGGGTGGTGGAGGACGTTATCAAGAAAAACGGGGATGTCTCAAAGACGCCGCGCCCTCAGATTGGGATCCAGGCCTTTGCCGATTCCTCGGTCAATATTGCCTACCGTTATTGGGCACCCACGGGACGATATTTCGAGATCGTTTTTGCCGTTAACCTTGCTGTCTACAAAGCCTTTCAAGAAGCCGGTATTTCCATTCCCTTTCCCCAGCGTGAAATCCGCATTCTGGGAGCCGTTACTGCCACCCCATAGGAGAGAAAAACATGAAAAAAATTCTAGTTAGTTTGTTGGTTGTCGTCGTTTTTTTCTTGGCTGTGATTACCATCACCGGGAAAAAAATTGTCGCTGCAGCGGTAGAGTCCGCCATTGGAGCGCCGGTCAAAATCGGAAAAATAAAATTGAATCCCTTTTCCGGACAGGTGGGTCTTTACGGCCTTGAAATCGGAAACACCCCCGGTTTCAAGGAACCGAATATCGCCATCATCCCGGAAATTTTTATCCACGCCGACCCTTTGAGCTTCCTTGGGAAGCCCCATATCCGGGAAATTCGGCTGAACATTTATGAAGTGACCGTAGAAAGGGATACCGCAGGTGTGGTGAATCTCTCGAAATTGGGCGCCATGCAAAGACCGGCCTCCGCCAAAACCCAAATACCGGAACCTGCTCCCGCTCCTTCCGGGCAACAGACACCCCCGGCAGGCCGCCCGTCAGAGACAAGGCCTCCTGTGACGGTTCAAATCGACAAGGTAGATTTGACGCTCGGCCGCGCACGTTTCATCGATTATTCCCAGCCGCAAATTGAGGACCGCCAGGTCTCGCTCAATATCAAACACGCGGTATTCACTAATCTCACCGACCCGGCGCAGATCGTCCAGCAGATCGTATTTCAGATCATGGAAAAAGTAGCCTTACAAAAAGTTACGGCCGAATTTGAAGACCTTGTTTCGGGATTTCAAAAAGACAACGACTCTACCCGTCAGGCCCTGGAAAACCAACTTGCCGGACTTGCGTCAAAGCTTGAAAAACAATTGGAAAAATCCAACCCCCAACAGAACTGACGCACGAGGAATATTCCGCGGAGGGCTATCGTTGAAGATTCAGGCTGCTTTGGTATTTCTGAGCAGCAATGCAACCCCGCCGGTTAGCGCAATCGCGCCGACAATTGGCGGTAAAGGGATCCATCGCGTTTTCTCGGGCGTCACCTGCACGAACCCGAGATCAACCGGCTTTTCTTTGGTCGTGTAACTGATCCCCTGATAAGCAAACGCCACGAGGCCTACCGCAATCAATAAAACCCCCATGATGGTTTTTGTTGTCATAGAACCTCCAGATTTCAGGTTGAACGCAAGTTGAACATGTTTTACGAGATTCGTCGTCCCTGAATGAAGTTGACGAGCACCATGACAAGCGCAAATACGAGAAGGATATGAATAAATCCTCCCATGGTGTAACTGCTCACGAGCCCCAACGCCCACAGAACTAACAGTACTACAGCAATTGTGTACAACATATAAACCTCCTTAGATTGGTTACGATCGCTGCTGGCTGCGAACTGCGCCAGCCAGCAACTGATCGATGTTTAGGATAGAGAGTTTAAGTGCTCATTATTCTTCGCCCTGTCGTACGGCTACTGGCCCGGCCTCGTCCCCCTGGCGACTTGGCTGCACGATTTTTAGCGGCCGTCATTCGTCCGCCTCTGCTTTTCTTCGCCATTTGAAATCTCCTCGTTCAATGGTTTCGGGGTTATACTACTTAGCGCCCAGGCCTGCTTCTATGGGGTGAAACCCTATATCCGGCCACCCTTTGGGTGGGGAGGGTATTACCCCATAGCGAGAGGGGCGCAATTCTCCGATAGTAGTACCGGTATAGAAGGCATGAATTGAGATGTTGATGACGAAGAAAGGAAATATGAAAGTAAAAATAACGGGTTT
>ORMF012399833.1_pt1 | contig 18805 bp, 19 predicted proteins | sample 1779871 | NCBI WGS metagenome assembly ORMF01 (sample SAMEA104232316, study PRJEB22302) | groundwater metagenome | biome: forest; feature: aquifer; material: groundwater | place: USA | collected 2011-08-07 | depth 5.4 m | reverse complement strand
CGCCCGGCATGTTCTGCACGGTGATTGAGGGATTTCCCGGAATGAACTGTCCCCAATACCGGGAGATAAGGCGAGCCGAGCGGTCATAACCTCCCCCGGCGCTAAGACCGACAATAATCCGGATGGTTTTGCCCTTGAAGAACGCCTCAGTTTGGGCCTGAAGGTTGGGGACAAAGCCATGGCTCAATGCGAGGAAAAGCAAGAGAAAGGGAGCAGTGGCGCTGAGGACTTTGCGTTTTTTCATAAAAAACCCCGTGGATTACTGGCCCCGTTCCGAATCCAGAAAGCAAAACACAAGGCATCCGCGAATCTACTGCTTCGCCTCGTTTAATTTGCGAGAGAGGAAATCAACGACCAGTGGCCAAACCAACTCGGCCAGATGCGGCTGATAACCGCCAGATTCCGTAGAAGCGAAGCCGTGATTTCCGAAGCCGAAAAAATGCCATTCCAATTCCTGGCCATTCGCAAAAAAGCTGTCCATGACGCGCTGCTGCACGTCGAATGTGCTGGTATTGTCGTGGCCGCCGTACAGCACCATAGAAGGGCATTTAATCTCGCGCGCCGCGTCGCAAGGGTGTCGCGGGCGTATGTTGCTGGGGCCCTCGTTCCTCACAGAAGGGTAGTACGCGACAAAGGCCCGAACATCAGGACTGGAGGCGACGAAGTGGATTCCGATCCGGCCACCCATGCAGTAGCCGATCACGCCGGCTCTGGAATTCTCAACATCGCTTCGCGACCGTAGGTATTTCCACCCTCTGTCAACGACCCGCACAAAATCTCCGTCTGGAGTTTTGTTTTGAATCTCCGTTCCTTTGTCGATGTGAGTCTCGGCGGGATAGCCGAGCATGTGGTAGAGGTTCGGAACGACCGTGCAATACCCAAGCTGGGCAAACTTATAAGCCGCAGTCTTGAGATAGCCCGTGAGGCCGGAGTGCTGGTGGATCAACAGCAACCCCGGCCCCTTCTCCTCGCGCGAGGGATGAGCGATATAGCCTTCAATGCCGTCTTTTTCCTCTCGCAGATTTCTCGTGATAATCTCCATAACAGTTTACCTCCTCAACGTTTGTAGTAGAGCTTATTAATGAATCCCTCGCGCACCATCCGGTCCACGATGGAATTATCAAAGAAGGTTTCAAACGGAGTTCCTTTTTTTCCGAGGAACTCAAGAATAGTTGCAACCGCATCCGGATCGGGCCGAGGCGTCCGCTCCAAATAAGTCACAGCATCCTGATACAGATCCTCAACGCTCTTGGCATCTGTCAGCCGTGAATATTTCGCGATGACCTTCAACGCCAATCTTTTTTCATTGTTAAGAGCTGCGACGCCCTCCGTGTAAGCTCTTACGATGCTCTCCACTGTTTCGAGATTTTTCCGGTAGTAATCCCGCGAGACCGGTATCATGTTCATGGAATACGGGATACCCAAGTCAACGAACTTGAGCAGGATCTTGGCCGGGACATTGGGACCTACGCGGAGATCGGCAGAGACTGTGCCTGCGATAGCGCGTTGTTGGAATGCCGCACCGACCTCAGGGGTTCCGCCGAACTGACGAATATTCACCGTATTCTCCATGGCATATTTGCGAAGCAACATTCTCGCAAGATTGTCGGTGATGGAACCAAACCGGGTGACCCCTAGTGTCTTACCTTTCAAGTCCTCGACGCGATTGATTTCCGGTTGCACCCAAAGCCTGTGATAAGGTTTGTTTGCAGTCCCCGCTACGCCAAGGATGGGTGCTCCGCCCAATATCGCGGCGATGATCGCATTGGTGCCCGCAATCCCGCCCTGGAGATCTCCTCCGAGCAACGCTTGTACTACCACAGGGCCGGATGCGATGTAGATCAGATCCGCCTGAATTCCATGTTTCTCAAACGCCCCGGTCTCTTTCGCCACCCACGCCCCAGTCGCCATGGCACCAAGAGTCGAATAGCCGAAAGTAATCTTTTTTAGTTCCGCTGTTTCCGCGGACGACACCAGGAAGAAAAGGGGCACGACAACGTAAAAAAAACGCTTCAAACTTGTTCTTTGGTAATTCATCCCAGCTACCTTCTCCGTAAAGTTCTTTGGACTTCGCTTAGATCTATCGTTTTGCAATCTTGATCTCACTGATAGTCAGATAGTGAATCTATATTTCCTCAGGCAGGAGAGAGTCAAGACCAACTTTTTATTGTGTCGTAGCAAAGTGATTCTGTCAGGGGTCAAGAGCAACGCAATGATGTCAGGGTGTGAGGATGAGAACAGACGATGAAGGGAAAGAAGCGGCTAGAGATAATCCAAGCGGTATCGTGATCCCGAGAGAATTTCTGTCCGCGATCTCCGGCTTGTAACGCTTAGCATTCCTGGGGTATACCAGCGGAAACGATTCAGGCGACTATTGGACAATTCCGTTTGCTGGGGACGACTCTTTTCCGACGCGGGGAAATCGAAAATCTATTGGATCTCCGCCAAGCGATGGAGGGATAACGATGAGCGGCAACGGCAAGGTAGCTGCGGAGCGCATCGACCATGGAGGGGTCTCGAGCAACAACCTGGGTTCGGTCCGACGACCCTTCGACTCGAGCCCCAGCCTTGACCGAGGGCTCTTGCTCAGGATTGCGCCCCGCGGGCGTGCTGGAAGGTGCCACTGGCTTGCCCGTGGGGCTCCACATGGGTCCAGGGTCAGGGCGCGCGAGCTCGACCTCATGAGCAATTTGAAGGCCCAGGGTCTTAATCGCGCGGCGAAAAAAACCATACTGGGCTATTTGCTTCTGGCGTTGTGGTTTGGTCCTTTTCCCGCCTATTCCCTGGAAAAGGTTTCAGCCGTCTACACGAGTATCAGCGGCGGCTATGCGCCGCTCTGGGTGGGAAAGGAAAAACAAGCTTTCGAGCCCTACGGCCTGGATGTTCGCCTGATTTACATGAGAGGAACGATACCGACTTCGGCAGCTTTGGCGAACGGAGAAATTGAATTCATCCAAGCCGGCGCATCCACCTATATTCCCTACGCGGCGAGAGGCGGGGACGTGATTCTCCTGGGATGCCTTTCCAACATCGTTCTCGACTACGTCCTGCTCTCGAACCCTTCAATCAAAAGAGTGGAAGACCTTCGGGGAAAGAAAATCGGCATCAGCCGGGCCGCCGATCAAACCTACTATTACCTTCGCGAGGTGCTCAGGAAAAATTCCATTCGCGTCTCGGAGGTCCAGCTTGTCCAGGCCGGTCAGCAACCGGAGCGGATGGCGGCGCTGCGTAACGGGATGGTCATGGCGACGCTGTTAACCACCCCCACTAATTTCATTCTCGAAAAGGAGGGCTTCAGGCGCCTCTTGGAGCTCGAGGAGACAAAGATTTCCGCAGGGGTCCGCTGTTTGATTACCACCAGGAAGATTTTGCAGCAGCGCCCAGCGATGGTCGAGAATTTCGCCAAAGGATGGCTGCACTCCGTCCGGCTTATCCAGACCCGCAAGAAGGAAGCGATGGATGTCATAGGGAAATACACGAACAATAACAGCTTGGAACACCAGGAAGATGCCTGGCGAAGCATCACTTATAAGTCGGAAATCCCGCCCTACGTGTCTTCGGCGCGGCTTCAAGAACAGATTTACATGCTGGCTGAAGATCAAAGCGAGATCCGCAAACTGGAAGCTAGTCGAATGATCGAGAATAGCGTCCTCAAGAAATTGGATGATTCGGGATTTATCAAAAGGCTCTTTCAGTAGCCGTGGCAACCAACGCTCTCATAGCGCGGAGGATGAATGGTTATCGCGCGTTTGGAGGTAACAGATGACAAAACGGGCGATTTCAAAAACCAGTATCGACATGAATAAGTTCCGCCTAAGAACCTTCGTCGATAAGCTGATCGAGATGGGCGATGTCGAGATCCACGATGAACCCGTGCCGCTGTCGGAGCTGAGCGGGATCTGCGAGGCGACGCCCAAGGCGGTTCTATTTCGCAAGGCGGGGCCCGAGCAGCTGGAACTCGTGAGCAGTGTGGCTGGTGACCGTCGCCGCCTCGCGGCCGCCTTTGGAGTTCCCGTGGACAACGCCTGGAAGGAATACCTGAAGCGTCTGGAATCCCCTCAGCCCGTGGTCGAGGTTACGTCGGACGAGGCGCCGGTCCATCAGGTCGTCATTCGAGATGATGATGTCGATCTGACCAAGCTTCCCTTCCATCCGCAGCACGAGCTGGACGGAAGCACCTATCTAGGATCAGGCATTGACTACACAATCGATCCAGAGACCGGGAATACCAATGTGGGCTGCCGACGCTTGAGCCTGCGCAATCTCAGAGAGGCCGGCATTAACGCTACAGCGCCTTCGGACTTGAAGCGCATTTACAGCAAGATGGTCGCCCGGGGCCAGCGGTTACCGGTGAGCTTCGCTATCGGCTCGCACCCGGTGGATTTCATGGCGGCCACTATGCGCATGCCGACAGATGAAATTACTTTGCTTGCCAGGTTGCGCGGCGAGCCGTTGCCGCTGGTCAAGTGCGTGACCAACGACATTCGAGTCCCGGCTGACATCGAGATGGTCCTTGAAGGTTATCTCGACGAGCGCGGCTATTGCGAACCCGAGGGACCTTACGGCGAAATGATGGGCTACTACGGGGCAATGCACTTGGATCCGGTGTTCCATGTCACGGCCATTACCATGCGGCGCGATGTGCTGCACCAGACGGTCTTGCACGGCTCCGGGCGCATTTTGGGGCGTACCGATTCGGGCAACATGAGCGGCCTGCGGGCCGAAGCGATGGCCATGAAGGCGTTGCGCGGTGTCGTCAAAGAACCGGTGGCCGCGCATGGGGTCAGCAGTTCGGGAGCAAATCAGCACATTCGTGTGGCCATACGGCAGCACGAGCCGGGCGAGGCCCGCAAAGCCATCTTCGCCATTTTCAACGCCATCACAAACGCCAAGCACGTCTTTGTCGTCGACCACGACATCGATATCTTCGACGACCGCCAAATGGAGTGGGCGCTGTCGACTCGGTTTCAGGCTGACCGTGATTTCGTTCTTGTGGAGGGTATGCCGGGCATGCGCATGGACCCTTCCCTGGATGGGCGGCGCATCGGCGCCAAGGCCGGATTCGATTGCACGATTCCGTTCGGGCGCAAGGAGACCGTGTCAACTAAGGTGGCGATGGCGCCGGCGTTCGTTGGGCCGCGCCGCTTTCAGACGGTGCGCGAGGCGCTTACGGCGGGACCGATTTATTTTGTCGACATCATGCGTGGCCTTGGGAGTAACGATGGCCGCGAGATTGCGCTCGAACTCGACGCTCTCCGCCAAGAGGGCGTGTTGTGCCGCAACAGCGATGGCCAATATTTCCTCGGCGCATCGAAAAAAGGTGTCACCGCCATCGTTGGCGAGTGACAGAGATGAAATTGGAAATGGGGGAAACGCCTATGCAACCCTGTAACCGACGAATTGTCGTAAGGACGATCTTATTACTTTCTGCTCCTATCTGGTGCGTTAACGCCGCCGCCGAAACCATATTGGTATCTTATGCGTCGCTCGGTACGGCGTATATGGACCGCGTCGTAGCAATAGAGAAGGGTTACTTTCGAGAGGAAGGATTAAAGGTCGAAGTCGTGAGAGCAGGTGGTGGCGTTGCGACCCCGGCTCTGCTTTCGGGACAGCTCCACTTCAGCACCTCTGCCGGAGCAGCGCTGAGTGCGGCTATTCGAGGCGGCCCCTTGAAAATCGTCTACACGCATCTTTCCAAACCCACCTACAAGCTTGTTTCCAACAAACCGGAGATTAAGACGGTCAAAGACCTGGTCGGGAAGAAAGTGGCGATCAGCACGTTCGGCGATACCGGTCACCTGGCCGTCTTGCTGGCGCTAAAGAAATACGGCATTCCTTCTTCTTCAGTTCTTTTTATTATGGTGGGAACGAACGAGGCGCGCGCGGCCACTTTTAAGGCGGGCTTCGTCGATGCCACACCTCTCGCCCATAGAGATTTTGTATTGTTGGGACAATCGGGCGGCCACATGCTCGTTGATATGGCGAAAGAGATCCAAATGGTGTGGAATGGAGTTGCGGTTTCAAACAAACTTCTGGCCGAGAATCCGCTTCTGGTTGAACGTTTTCTCCGCGCGGTGGTAAAGGGACGGGAGTATGCGCGTCGCTACAAGGAGCGAACCGTTGCAATTGTGGCGAAGTTTGACCCCTCTCCGCGAGAGGTCATCGCTATGGATTACGACGCCGGCCTGGCGAGCATGACGGAAGAGGGGTGGGTATCAGACGAGGTGTTAAAAGAAGAAGTCGCCACGCGGGCAGAGCTTATCAAGCTCAGCCAGCCGCCAGACGCCTCGAAGCTTTATGATTACAGCATCGTCAAGAAAGTTTACTCCGAGCTAAAAGCCAGCGGTTGGAGTCCGAGTTTATAGCTGCATCAGGAGGATCATTATGGCTGCTTTCACAATAATCGGTGCTCCCGTTCTTCGGGCGGAAGGCCCTGACAAGGTCGCCGGGCGCTCGATCTACGCCGCCGACGTCAATCTCCCAGGCCAGTTGTGGGGTAAGATTCTCCGCAGCCCTCACCCCCATGCTCGCATCCGGCACATCGATGCTTCCAAGGCCCGAAAAGTCCCGGGCGTCAAAGCCGTCGTCACCGGGCAAGATATCCCAGGGCGCTTTGTCGGCAAAAACTTTCGTGACATGCCGGTTCTCTGTTGGGACGTGGTACGTTTCGTGGGCGATAGAGTGGCGGCCGTCGCCGCGGAGACAACGGAAGCCGCCGAAGAGGCACTCGGTCTTATCAACGTCGAGTACGAGGAGCTGCCGGCGGTCTTCGACCCGCTTGAAGCTATGCAGCCAAACGCGCCGCGCATTCATGAAGATGTCGCGAGCTATGACGGCGCGCCCAAGCAGCGGCTGGCACTGGACGTGCACAACGGACTTACACGTCTGGCCTGGCGCAAGGGCAACCCGGAGCAGGGCTTTGACGAGGCAGACCTGGTATTGGAGCACGTGTTTCGAATCCCCGCCCGGCACCAGGGATACATCGAGCCACACGCCGGTACGGTCGCCATCGATCCCGATGGCCGGATTCAAGTGTGGATGTCAGCGAAAAACCCGTTTGGCATTCGCACACAGGTGGCCAAGGCCGTGGGCGTGCCGGAGGAGCGCATACGTGTCAACGTGGTGAACGTGGGTGGCGAGTTCGGCGGCAAAGGGGATGCGGTGGATCTGCCGGCGGCCTACTTCTTGGCACAGCAGTCCGGGCGGCCGGTAAAAATCGTCATGGACTACACTGAGGAATTGATGGCGAGTAGCCCTGCCCATCCCACGGTGGTGACAATTCGGAGTGGTGTGAAGCGAGACGGCCGCATCGTTGCCCGTTATCTACGGGCCATCCACGCCAGTGGCGCCTATGGGGCTCTCAAGCCCAACGCTACGCTAGCGACCTGGCATTATAGCGGCGGACCCTACCGGGTAGAGAATGCCTCCATTGAATTTCTTCAGGTTTACACCAACACCGTCCCAGGAGGCTATTTCCGCAGTCCGGGATCGGTGCAGACGTTCTTCGCTCTAGAGTCGCACACCGACATCATCGCGCGGGAATTGGGTATGGACCCGGCTGAGTTCCGCTTGAAGAATCTCCTGAGTGAGGGCGAGGAGGACGCCATCGGCCATCGGCTGCGCTGCGTGCGTTTCCGAGAGGTTCTCCAGGCTGCTCTAAGCGCTGCGGGGCGGCAAAAGCGCAAGCCCGGCTACGGTCGCGGCATCGCTCTTTATGGTCGGCACATCGGCGGCGACGACACCGGCGTGGTGCTTACGGCGGAGCCCGACGGGAGCTTCACGCTGATAAGTCCCACCTTCGACCAGGGAGCCGGCACCCACACCATCTTGCAACAACTTGTGGCAGAGGAAATGGACGTTCCCATCCAGCAGGTGCGTGTGGTGGTGGGCGACACCGACGTGGCTCCCCGCGACAGCGGCGCCAGGGCCAGCCGGGTGACTTACGTTGCCAGCCGCGCGGCTGTCAAAGCATGCGACCAGCTACGGGAGCAGCTCATGGCCGAAGCCGCTCGGATGTTGGAATGCTCAACTGAAGAGGTGGATTTCCGCGCCGGCCAATTCCGCTTCCGTGAAGATCCGCGCCAACAAGTAAACTTAAAAAAAATTGTCGCCCAAGCGGGTCGTCCTCTCACGGTGACGGCTATCGAAGATGCGCCGTACCCTGAAGATATAAGCTACTTCTGCGCGCAGGTCGCTGACGTCGAGGTTGATCCCGAGACGGGCAAGGTGCGGCTAAGCCGCTTCGTGACGGCCCACGACGTCGGCACAATATTCAATCCCATTACGCATCAGGGCCAGATCGACGGCGGCGTTGTGATGGGTGTCGGCCAAGGCATGATGGAGGAAATGGTCATGGATGGGGGGCGCGTCACCAACGCGAGCCTCGGGGATTATAAACTTCCCACGATCGGCGATATCCCCGAACTGAAGACAGTGCTGGTGTACTCCGGCGGCGGCGTGGCGGCGTACGAGGGTAAGGCGATTGGCGAATTCGCTAACAACAGTCCTCCCGCCGCTATCGCCAACGCCGTGGCTGATGCCGTGGGGGTACGGCTATTCGAGCTGCCCATCACCGCCGAAAAAATCTATCACGGCCTAAAGGAAAAAAACCGGCAAGCGGAAATGATACGAAAATGAACCGGCGGCATGATTCACGATACGCCTACCCGATATAGGAGTTCACGTCAGAAAGGAATCACAATGAGCAACGAAATTCTCGTTCAGCAAGATGGACCGATTCTGCGCGTTACACTGAACCGGCCCGAGGCAGGCAACGGGGTATCGGATGATATGGCCGGGGAACTTGCCGGCATCCTCGACCGCGCCGCCGACACTTCTCAGTTTGTTGTGCTGCGCGGCGCGGGTTCGGATTTTTGCACCGGAAGGTGGCACACCGGAGGCCGCGCGCCCGAAGGACCGCCCGAAGCCTTGGCGCTGCGCCGGCGCAACGAAGTGATCTTCGCTTGTTATGGGGCGTTCCGGCGCTCACCGATTCCGATACTGGGCGTGGTCCAGGGGCAGGCGATTGGCTTCGGTTGCGCGCTTGCGGCGCTGTGCGACATTACCATTGCGAGTGACGCCGCGAAATTTCAGTTGCCGGAAATGGGCCACAACATCATGCCGACCATGGCGATGTCGGCGCTGGTAGATCGTGTGCCGCGAAAGGCGTTGATGTACCTCGTCTACTCGACTGCCGTTATCGGCGCGGAGCGGGCGCTCAGCTTTGGCTTGGTGAGCGAGGTTGTGCCGGCCGGTCAGTTGGATGAAACTGTGCAGAAGACTTGCGCAGCGCTTCTCAAAGCGCCTCGGCCCGCCACGTTGGCGGCAAAAGAGTACGCCCGGGTGGCGCTATCAATGGACATCCAAGGGGCGATTGACTTCGCGCGCAACTTGCATGCGACGATCAACTCCTCCAGCGAATTGCGAAAATAGAGCGGTAGCGGGCTCACATGCATTGTCGTTATGCTGGATCGGCGCTTAAGATCGGCGAACTCTTTGCCGCGCCGCGATCGGATCGCAATCCGAATCGGCTTCGGGCGTGATCAACTCGCGCAGGGAGTCGGTGTGGCGCAACCACGCCTCCTGAATGAACGGCGGAACATCGTATGACTCCAGGGTCTCTTTGAGAATTTGGCGCCGGCGCGCGAAGTGGCCGCCCATGATGGGGTGCTTGGCGTGCGCGATGGCGAGCGGCCGGCCTTGATAGCTGATCCCCGCGCCGAGAAATTCGGCGCTGAGCTGGTATTCCATCTCTTTGATCCGCTTTCGGTCGGCATCGCGAAAAAAAAAACCGATCATGCGATCGGCAAACACCCGCTCCATAAAGCTATCGACAATCGCGCGGACCTTTTCCTCGCCCCCTAATCGTTCAAAAGGACTTTGGCTTGTCGGAGCACTCATGCCGATAGACATTCACGTGAAACGATATTGAATTCGGATTACGCGGCCCGGCGCTGGGATACGGTTCGCTGTCAGCGCCGGCTACATCATTCCCATTTGTAATCGTGCGGCCTCGGACATCCTGCTCGGATCCCAGGGCGGGTCCCAGACAAGATCGATCTGCACCGCGGTCACGCCCGGTATTTCTTTCACCTTTGCTTCGATGTCCGCGGGTATAGCCTGGGCCGCTGGGCAGTGGGGTGAGGTCAGTGTCATCTTGATAGAAACGACACCGGCTGCATCCGCGTGGATTTCGTAGATCAACCCCAGCTCATAGATATTTACGGGGATTTCCGGATCGAAACAGGTGCGCAAAACATCTTGCACTTGAGCTTCAATGACAGTTTCGTTGATGCTTTCCATGGATCACCCTCTGACGGCAAATTACTCTTCGGCTCCCGGAAAATGCCTATTCGATCCCCAGCTGCTGCTTTGCCGTGCCGGACATCCTGCTCTGATTCCACGGCGGCTCCCAGACCAAATCCACTTGAACGTCACGAATCCCCGGCACCTTGAGCAACTTGCTCCGGATATCTTCCTTGAGGAACTCGCCCATGCCGCACCCCTGCGCCGTCAGCGTGAAATGCACATCCGCTTTGTACCCACCACCGGCAAGCGGCTCCACCGCGCAATCATAGATCAACCCGAGCTCGACGATGTTGACCGGAATCTCCGGATCGAAGCAGCGTCTTAACTGATCCCAGGCCCGCTTCTCGGCTTCCTCGGCGCTTTTGGCCGGCGCCGAATCCTCGGCCGGGATTTCTGAAATAACAGGCATTCCCAACGCGTCGGCGTCGTGACCGTCGATACGCGCCATGTAACCTCGGTCGGTCATGACCGTGTAACTCCCGCCAAGCGACTGCGTAATCCAAACCGTACTGCCCGCCGCCAGCGTGATCGTTTCCCCGCTCGGCACCAGCACGGCGGAGCATTCCCGCCTAAGAGTAATCTGTTTATCGCCGCTCATCGGAGAACTCTCCTCTTGCACGCAACTCAGCAATCATTCGGTTGTGGCCGCTGCGGCCTCGCCTTTCAGGGCGGATTTCACCGTGTGCCAGGCCAGGCTGGCGCACTTAACCCGCGCGGGAAATTTGCAAACCCCCGAGAGGATGGTAAGCTTGCCGAGTCTTTGTCCTTCTTTCTGCTCGTCGCATTCGCCCGTCAGCATCTGATGAACGCAATCGAACAAGCACTGGGCCTGCGCCGCCGTTTTGCCTTTGAGCTCCGCGGTCATCAAGGACGCGGAGGCTTTCGAAATCGCGCAGCCCGAACCTTGAAAGCTGATGTCCTGGATCGTGCCGTTTTCCATCTTGAGGTAAATCGTCACCTGATCGCCGCAAAGAGGGTTATAGCCTTCGGCCTTGTGATCCGCGTCCGCAATCGCCCGAAAATTCCGCGGGCTTTTGTTATGGTCGAGGATCACCTCTTGATATAGATCATCGAGTTCCGACATTAACCGAATACCTTCAATACCCGATGCAGCGCACCCACCATAATGTCGATCTCCGCCCGGGTGTTATAGAAAGCGAAGGATGCGCGGGTCGTCGCCGGCACGCCGAAGCGCTGCATCACCGGCATGGCGCAGTGATGGCCGGCGCGCACGGCCACTCCCTCTTGATCCAAAATGGTGCCCACGTCGTGGGCGTGCACATGATCCAAGACAAATGATATGACACCGGCTTTTTCCTGCGCCGTACCGATGATCCTGAGACCGTCGATTTTCGTTATCGCCTGCGTGGCGTACTCCAATAGATCTCTTTCATGCGCCGCGACCTGATCCCAATCCAAGCCGGCCAGGTAATCGACCGCCGATCCCAGGCCGATACCACCGGCGATATGGGGCGTGCCGGCCTCGAACTTGTACGGTAAGACATTATAGTGAGTTTTTTCGAAAGTGACCAGACTGATCATGTCGCCGCCGCCCTGGTACGGCGGCATTTTTTCGAGCAGCTCGGCGCGCCCGTAAAGCACGCCCACACCGGTCGGGCCGAACATCTTGTGGCCGGAGAAGGCGTAAAAATCGCAACCGATCTCCTGCACGTCCACCGGTAAATGCGGCACCGCCTGCGCGCCGTCGAGCAAAACCGGCAGCCCTTTTTCGTGGGCGAGCCGGACGATCTCTTTAACCGGCGTCACGGTGCCGAGCGCGTTGGAGACATGGGTAACCGAAACGAACTTGGTGCGATCGTTGAGCAGACGGCGAAACTCATCGAGCAACAGCTCGCCGTCGTGATTGATCGGAATGACTCGCAGACGCGCGCCAATCTGCTCGCAGAGCATCTGCCAGGGCACGATGTTGGAATGGTGCTCCATGGCGGAGACGATGATTTCGTCGCCCGCGCCGAGAAACTTCCGCCCATAACTTTGCGCCACCAGATTGATCGCCTCGGTGGTGCCGCGAACGAAAATAATCTCCTCCAGCCGGCGGGCGTTGACGAAGCGCCGGAGCTTTTTCCGCGCCTCTTCGTAGAGCGAGGTCGCCAGCTCGCTCAGATAATGCACGCCACGGTGAATATTGGAGTTCTCCTCGGTGTAATATCGGTTCAGCGCGTCGACGACCGCCTGTGGTTTTTGGCTGGTGGCGCCGTTATCGAAATAGACCAGCGGCTTGCCGTGAACCTTACGGGATAGCAGCGGAAAATCCTTGCGGATGCTTTCGACGTCCAGCAGGCTCGGACACGAATTCGGTTTAAGGGTATCTTGGACGGCTTTCATCGACTTGGTTCTCGCTTCCGGTCAAAGCAGGTCGCCAAATAATCGTCCAGACGCTCCATCAGGGCGGGGATTTTCACTCGACCTACGACATCACGCGCAAAGGCGTAGCTTAATAGACTGCGCGCGTCGTCCGGGGATAGCCCCCGGGAACGCAGGTAGAAAAGCGCGTCGCCGTCCAACTGTCCGATGGTCGATCCGTGGCTGCACTTGACGTCGTCGGCGTAGATTTCCAGTTGCGGTTTGCTATTGGCCACCGCGCGGTCGGAGAGCAGCAGGTTCTTGTTAGTCTGGCGCGCATCGGTCTTCTGGGCGTCTTTGTGCACGATGATTTTACCGTTAAAAACACCCCGGGCGCTGCCGCTGAGCACACCCTTGTAAAGCTCGAGGCTGCGGGTTCGGGGCTTGGCATGCTCGATCTCCGTGTGATTATCGACATGCCGGTCGCCATCGGCCAAATAGAGGCCGTTGAGCACGCACTCGGCCCCCTCGCCGTCGAGCACGACGCGCAGATCGTTGCGCACCAATGACCCGCCCAGCGTGATCGCAGAGGCGGTCAAGCTGCAACCATCGCTCAAGCGCGCCTCCACGGCTCCGACGTGAAAGCCCCGAGATGCCTCCCGTTGAATGCGATAATAATCGACGATCGCGTTCTCTGCCGCGAACAGCTCGGTAACGGCGTTGGTGAAATAATTCCCGGCTTCGATTCCGACATAGCTCTCGACAATTGTGGCTTCGCTGCCGGCCCCCAGCACCACAACGTTTCGTGGCTGCGACTGAAGCGGTTGCTCTTGGGCAAGCGAAACGAACACCAGATAAATGGGCGCCGCCATGCGACAACCTTCAGGCACCAGGACAACGGCGCCGTCTTCCATCAACGCTGTGTTGAGCGCCACAAACGGCTGCTTAAGAAAGCGGGCGGCGCGGCCTAGATGTGTTTCCAATGCCGGGTCATTCGCTGCGAGCGCCGCGCGCAAGCTGGCGACGCGAACGCCGGCGGCTAATCCGCTCAAAGAAGATAACCGCGCCGAATATTCCCCGTTCACGAACACCAGGCGGGGGCAGGTCTCATCGATGAACGCCGGCGCAAAAATATCGCCCGTTACCGCCCTGCCCTCTCCATTGGCGTGCGTGAAGGGAACCGAGGTGATGGGATCGACGCTAGTGTACTTCCACTCTTCGCTGCCCGGCGCGGGAAATCCAAGCTGGGCGAAACTTTCAATGGCCGACTCCCGGAGCCGTCCGAACCAGGAGGGAAAAACGCCGGCGCCGTACGACTGCTTGAACAACGACAGGTAATGTTCTTTGCGTTCAAGAGCTTCCATGTTCTAAGTGCAACCCCGAGTTGATCTCACGAAACCGCCGCCGGGCTCTTGAGCCAGTCGTAACCTTTGCTCTCGAGCTCGAGCGCCAGCTCTTTGGCCCCCGATTTGACGATCCGCCCGTCAAACAACACGTGGATAAAATCGGGCACGATATAGTTGAGCAACCGCTGATAATGGGTGATCACGAGCATCGCGCGGTCCGGCCGGCGCAGCGCATTGACACCCCCGGCGACGACGCGCAGGGCGTCGATGTCGAGCCCCGAATCGGTTTCGTCGAGAATCGCCAGCCGCGGGTCCAGCACCGCCATCTGCAATATCTCGTTGCGTTTTTTCTCGCCGCCGGAAAAGCCTTCGTTGAACGGCCGGTTGATCAACACCTGGTCCATTTCCACGAGCTTGATTTTTTCCTTGATGAGGGTGAGAAAATCCATCGCGTCCAATTCTTCCAGGCCACGATGCTTGCGCACGGCGTTGAGCGCGGCCTTGAGAAAATAGCTCGTGCTCACCCCTGGGATTTCGATTGGATACTGAAAGGCAAGGAACACTCCCTCGCGCGCCCGCTTCTCGGGACTCATGGCCAGTAGATCCTTGCCATCGTAGCGGACTTCGCCGCCGGTGACCTGATAGTTTTCCCGGCCCGCCAGCACATGCGCCAGGGTACTCTTCCCCGACCCGTTGGGCCCCATGATGGCGTGCACTTCGCCAGCTCCGACGGTCAAATTAATCCCGCGCAGGATTTCCTTTTCGCCGACCTTGACGCGCAGATTCTTGATCTCCAACATTCTTGCTTTTCCCTTTCGCGCAACCAGACAATCAGCCCGCCCGCTGCATCGGATTTCTAACCAACCGGTCCTTCAAGCCCTCGCGATCGGCGATATCGGCAATCGATATGCCCGCGAGGAAATTAGCCAAAACGCCCTGGGCCTCATCCCAGATCGATTTTTGCAAACAGATCGAACAGTACGAACAGTAGTCGACGCCCTTCTCAAGACATTCCATCAGCACCAACGGCCGCTCCACGGTTTCGTAGACATCTTTGATGGTGATGGCGGTGGCCGTCTTCGAGAGCGTGAACCCGCCCTTGGAACCGATGTGCGAGTGCACCAGGCCGCCGGCCACGAGGTCCTTCATGATCTTCGAGAGATAGAACGATGGAATGTCCTGATTTTTTTCGATATCGGCCCGGCTGACAATCTTACCCTCATGCTGACCCGCGATAAAAGACAACGCCCGCACGGCGTAATCGACGCGCCGCCCGACGTTCATCAGCGAGCTGCGCTCGTTTCTCGACTTTCTCTGCTTCACTAAAAAATCACCCTATTGAATATAGACTCCTTAGGTCTTCCATGTCAAGGTGAGGTCCTGTTCGTTCGAGAACAAGCGCCGGCTCTTGCCGCTCCGCCCCACGAGGACCGACGATTTTTTGCGATTCCGGCGTCATTCCGATAACACGCTATCCGTCCGTTGTCGGTTATGAAAATCCGCGCGGTGTCGTCTAAGCAGAAGAAGGTATGGTGAATACCGAGCTTTATAAATCGAGCGACGCCCGATTACGACCGGTGGCATCAATTATGCCCTCTCGGTATTCTGCCTAAAGATAACTCACGTGGAGCCGACAATACTATTGTGGACAAAGGGTACGACCATGAAGAAAACCGGATTAGCCCATACGATCAAGATCCTGCTGAAGCTGAAAAAGACGGGAAAACGAGAAATCGCTTAAGGACGGAGTTCGGCCAGGTCTCGCCTCAATAGGCAAGCCCCCTCCCATTACCCGACGGGCCTAGCCCGCGTCTTCTTCCCCACACCGTCTCGCCAAGAACCGATCCGCGGTTCACAAAACTCTTATGCTGGATTGCCACCGCTCCGGTAGCTGATGGCGCCAACGTCGCTCGCTGCGCACCGGACAGCCGGCGTCGTCCCCAAGCAAGGCGAGATCGACGTGAAAGGCTTCAACGAAGTCATCAAAGTCATGGCCGAGGCCGGCGAGTTGAGACCTCCCCTGCCGGCGGTGGAGCGTTTTATCGATCTGCAATACTTAAAGGCGGCGGGACTGCAGTAGCGCGGAACCGCATAAGCAGGCGAGCCGTCTTGGTTCTGCCGCTTCTATCAACGGGATTTTTCCGGGTTTACTGTGAAAGAATATTCACCACAGAGACCCAGCGCGGCTAAGCCGCAACCAAAAACGAGATTGAACCACAAAGGACGCAAAAAACGCAAAAAAAAGTTCACCACGGCGGCACAGAGTTCACTGAGGTCGGAAAATTTCTTAGTAAAAACTCTTTGCTCCGCGCCCTCCGCACCTCCGCTGTGAGATCTCTTTTGGATCGAGACAGACTGGCATAACGTTGGCGCGGTTACCTGCCCGGAAGCCTGTAGACCCCATCAACGATAGCTTCGAACCAGCCTTGTGCGTCTCTTTTTCTTCCCGATGATGCGCATGATCACCAGCGCGACAATGGAGACTGCGCCGGTGATCACCACCATGATAAATATTTCCTGATACATAACGATCCTTTCTTAGACCCCCACTAACGCAACACCGATGCCACCAGGCAAAAACCATAAAGATCGCTCCGTTAGCAGGCACCTGCCGCAGGGCACGGGGCACCGAGTGACGGACTGAATGTCAACATTGGCAGTGACAACAGTCGGCGGTTCCCGTAATGCTGACGCAGGAGCCGCGGCCATTTGTCGGTTGCCCGAAACCAGGGCAATAGTGTATTCTTGTTCATATCTAGAGAAAAGCCGGACGTCGATCGCCGGCGGCACCCCAAAAAATCCCATGAACCACGATGCGCTGCTGGCTCGGGTAGTAGTCAACCCAAAGGTTTGTCGCGGGAGACCGTATATTCGCGGCACGAGAATCTATATCGCGATCATTCTCGATGCTTTGACGCAAGGGTTAACCCCGGAGGAAGTCATCGACCATTATCCCTCCCTCGTGCTCGATGATATCCACGCCGCGGTCGCTTACGCCACCAAGCTCGCCGAAAAAAACGACGGCGTGGCCGTGGTAAACGAGCCCATCCACAACAATCTTTTTTATCTTCGATGACATCCGGCAATTGGCAAGTCGCGAGTTCCTACCAGCGTTTCGTCGCAAACGAGGGCGCGCCGCTTTACGACGGCAGCGCTCTGGAAGACCTTAACACGCTGCCACTTCAGGAGTGGGAACGAAGGGGCGGGAAAGTTGCCTACACGCGTTTGGGCGAGCAAGAAAACATCAACCTACAGGTGGTCGAAATACCGCCCAGGGGCGAACTCAAACCCGAGCATCATCTCTACGAGGCGGTCATGTACGTGCTCCAGGGCAGAGGGGCGACGACGATCTGGCAGGAAGGCGAGCCGAAACAGACCGTCGAATGGGAGAAGAACGCGCTCCTCGCCATTCCACTCAACGCCTGGCATCAGGAGTTTAACAGTTCCAGCGACGAGCCTTGCAGAGTCGTTTTCGGAACCAACATGGCGCATGTCATAAACTTGTATCACAACCTCGACTTCGTTTTTGACAATCCGTTTTCATTCCGGGATCGATACTCCCACTCCCGGCAGCGTTTCTTCGCGGATGTCGGCAGCCAGCTCAACCTGAGGCTTTTTGAAACCAACTTCATTCCCGACATCAAAAACTTCCTGTTGGACCCCTATCCGGAGCGCGGCAAACGAACTTCGGTGATGCGCCTTTGCATGGCGAGCGCGTCTCTTTCTTTGCACATCGCGGAGATTTCCCCCGGCACCTACATGACCGCGCACAAACATGGCCCCGGCGCCCATGTGCTCTGCGTCGGCGGCGAGGGGTACGAGCTTTTATTTATGCCCGGCGAAGAAAGCCGGCGCAGGGTCGCACTCAAGCCCACGGCTGTGGTCTCTCCGCGGCGCAACGAATACCATCAACATCTCAACACCGGTAACGAGCCGCTGCGAATGCTCGCATTCAAGGAACAAGGCTATTCGTCGAAATACGGCACCGGCAGAAGCTACCAGCCGGCATTGTCGGCGCAGGACAAAGACCCCAACGCGGAAATTTTTCAGATCAGCTACGACAAAGAGGACCCCGAAATCAGCGCAGAGTATTACTGCGAGCTCCAAAGCAAAGGCATCACGCTCAGACTCCCGCCGCTCAACCAGGGCGGCCACTGAAGACCAGGGTTAGGCCCAATCTTTAGTAGCAACGGATATTACTTGCCGGGGGTCTTGCGGATATTAAGATCGACAAAAGCCGGCTGTATGTGTTTAGGTGCTACTGACGCGGGGTGCAGGCAACAAGCAAGAATGCAACGGCTTGAAAGACCCAACTAATGACGTGGAAAGCCTCATGAGCATCGAAAGAGATCGGCTTCTCTCCCTCATCGAGTTCTCTCAGCAGTCGGCTCGGTTGCGGGGCAAACCAGCCGCTACCGTCGCCGCACATGGCCTCTTCTCTTTTTACGAGCACGATCTCCAAGGGTTGCCGGGTATCCGCATAAGCGTCAACGGCCCCGAGAGCGAGGACGAGATTTGGCTTGCCGTTGAGCGGCTGCACGAGATGAGGCCGCCCGATGTTGCCAGCGCGGTACTGCGACCCTGGGTACAGATGACGCAGGCACCAATGGAAGAGCCGCGGCTGCGCGAGGCTGCGGATGGTGCAAGTCTGATCGCAGCAGGCACGCATTGTTCATCAGTGAAGCCGCCTGAGCAAGGCAAGCCTGCCATCGACCCCGAAACGACGATCACGCTTTCCGACTACGAGGAGGCCCCTCTAGTCCGGGCCCAGTTTGCTACCTACCTCGCCACGAAGTGGCGTCCCTGGGCCGAGGAAGAAAAGCGTCGCCGCAGGACCATCCGCCTCT
>ORMF010090798.1_pt1 | contig 18808 bp, 15 predicted proteins | sample 1779871 | NCBI WGS metagenome assembly ORMF01 (sample SAMEA104232316, study PRJEB22302) | groundwater metagenome | biome: forest; feature: aquifer; material: groundwater | place: USA | collected 2011-08-07 | depth 5.4 m | reverse complement strand
TGGTCGTGGACGGCGGCATGACGATCCAGATGCCTGAGAACCTGGCGTTGCGGCTGGCAGAAGAGCTGCGGAAGAGGCCGTCGCTCAAGATGCCTGATTTCGCATCGGGCGTTGGGTCGGATAAGACGGCGAAGGCGCAACCACGCAGCCGCAAGAGATAGTGCCGGACCTGGAAATGCGATTTATTGAGACAGTCCCTTCGACCGCAGATCGGTCGAAGAGATGTCCGCCCTGAACTCAGACTCTGGAATCTGGGCAAGCAGGTCGCAGTACCGGGGCGGGACTTCGATGTCTGCAATGGTGTGGAAACGGCCGTCTATGCCGGTCCGGCCTGCGACGACGAAGCTGCACCGGTTGCGGCGCAGGGTGTTCATCGCGAGAGCAACAGCAGAGCCTGCGTGCGTGGGGTCCTTCGCAGCGTCATAGGGCGGGTAGTAGCGTTCTGGGAATAGCCTGGCGGCGGTGTCAAAGCCGATGGCAAAGACAGAGCCGGGCATGAGTTCGGACTTCTGCACGAATGTGGGGGCGCGGGTGAGGACGATGGCTGCCCTGCCCTTGAATTGGGTGAGGCGGCTCACGATTACTTCCTTCGGGATCGGCGGCTTGTCAACGTTGGTGATGGAGAGTTCATAGACCGGCTCGCGGCCTGTGGTTCGGGCGGCGGCGGCGAGCAGTCGTTCGTGACCGAAGTGGAGAGGGTTGAAGGAGCCGGCGAGGATGACGGCGTTTTGCGGCGGGAGCGTGTGCCTCGCGCCGTCGGCCCCAACGACCAAGAGGGGGATTTCACCTGCTATAAGGCGGTCGAGGGGGTTGTCTGGGTTCATGCTGATTCAATAACGGCTTCGCCGGTGAAGAGGTCGAGGGCGAGCCTGCCGGGAAGTCCCGAGGCTTCCGCGATGGCGTTGAGGATGATCAGGCTACCCTGATGTTCTTCGCCCCTCCTGTCCCGCGCGCCCTTGATGAACGTGAGGGAGTATGCCTTCTGCCGGCCTCCGCTCGACCACGCGACGTGGACGCGGTTGTGGCCCTTGCGGGCGCGGTCGGTGGCTATGGCCGCAGTGCAGCCGATGCCGATGAGGGGTGTGGCAGGGTCGAGGCCAGTCGCGGTGGCGAGTTTCTGCGCCCGTCTGAGGGCGGCGTCCGCCATCTTGAGGGCCTCTTCAGCCGAGACGTGCTGGTCCGCCTGCGCTCCGACGTATTCGTCGAGTGCGGCCCGCGAGTAGGGGACCTGGGCGTCAAGCACCGTCCGGGATGTGCCAGGTTCGGCGAAGAGCCAGGCGATGGCCTGCGTGCCGACGCCGCTGACGGCAAGGCAGCACCTGTGCCTGGTGGCGTGTATGGCGCCGACGAGGTCTGAGACCTGTTGGCCGGTTGGACCAGCCTCAGACAAAGATGTCATGCCCGTTCCCTCGACCACCGGTCATAGAGTTCAGGCCTGCGGAAGTGGCGGAAGAACGAGCCCGGGACGCGTCGGGCCTCGGACAGGTCAGCCGCCCGGAGGTCGGCGACGACCATTTCGTCGCGGGCCGCGTCCTTCGATTCTGCGATGACCGCGCCGTGAGGGTCGCATATAAAGCTGACTCCTGCGAAGTCCCGCCCTGCCCCGTTCTCACCGGCCTGGTTGCAGACAGCTACAAAGACGGTGTTGTCATACGCGCGGGCGGGCATATAGCGAAGCCAGCGTGCCTTCTTATCCTTTGCCGGCTCTCCCTCTCCTCCCTTTCGCGACGCGCCGCCCGAGGCATGCGGGAGGAAGATAAGTTCCGCGCCCCTTTCCGCGAGCGCCGTCGAGACCTCCGGGAAGTGAGAGTCGTAGCAGATTTCTATGCCGAACCGCACCTTCGGATGGCTGAAGACAGGCAGGTCCGCGCCGTGGCAGAAGGTGCCGATCTCCGCAGTGGGAACGTGCGTCTTGCGATACGTCCCGATGAGGCCATCCGTCCCGAAGACACCCTGTGTGTTGAAGACGATGCCGGAACGGTCTCGCTCGAGGATGCCGGCGAGGAACCATATCTTCAGGTCCCGGCCAAGCTTCGCCAGCTTTTCCGATGAGGGGCCAGGGATAGGTTCCGGCTCGGGGAGAGGGCCGCCGCTCACAGACCTGCCAGTGGCGTCGGCCGTGTTGTAGCCGGAGACGCCGAGTTCGAGGAAACAGACTATGTCCACATTCCCGGCCTTCGCCTGTCTGAGGAAGCGGGCGATGGTTGCGATGTTGGCGGAAGGCTTGCCGACGGGGCAGTTCATCTGCACGGCGGCTATGCGTGTGTCGAGCATGGATTGATCCCTGACCGAGGTCTATTGCGCCAGCCTAGGCGGTCGTGGCGGCGAGTATATGTCCGGCAAGCGCATGTGCGCTTCCCCGCGCCGGGGTCCGTCAAAATCGCGGGAGACGGACTTCCGGGCAGACAGCAGGGAGATGGAGTTCCTGTCTGGATATTGCCCTGAAGCGGGCCAAGCGGGAGAATAACTCCTTCATAAGTGGCGAGCCGTGATTCGAGCTGGGCCTGTGATCTCACTCCGATAAACGCCCTGAGGTAGTCAAATGTTTGATCGTTTCGGTACTGCGTCCGTTGCTCGGGCCAGCGCCTCCCACCCGTGGCGCACCGTCCTGGCCTGGGTAGTGGTCCTGGCCGCCTCTGTCGCGCTCGTAGCGACGCTGTTCGCGGACGGCGTGACCAGCGCATTCACGTTCACCAGCAAGCCCGAGGCTCAGCGCGGCGCTGACCTCATTGAGAAACTTCGGGGTGTGCCTGCCAGCACTAACGAGGTGATCGTGGTGCAATCTGCGACGCTGACAGTCGACGATGCTGAATTCGAACGGTTCGTCGGCCAACTGCGTCTCGAACTTGGGGAACTCGAGGGCGATGCAATCCGGCCCGGCACGGTCCTCAACTACTACGACGCACATGTGCCTGCGCTCGTGTCACAGGACCGCAGGGCCACGATCCTTCCATTCGCGATGGCCGGGACCTTCGACGATGCCCAGCGCAATATCGACAAGGTCATTGCAGTGGTGGACTCACGCAGCAGCCAGCCTGCTTTTGACGTGATGATCACCGGGCAGGCGACCATCGGCAAAGACTTTGAGAAGCTCGCTGAGGACGGCCTCGCTACGGGCGAGGCATTTGGGATGCCGGTCGCATTGATCATCCTGGTCCTGGTCTGCGGCGCCCTCATCGCGGCCGCGTTGCCGATAATCGTCGCTGTTGTCGCCATCCTCGTGGCGTTGGGCGTGGCGGCGCTTGTCGGCCAGGTTTTCGCGCTCTCCTTCTTCGTTCAGAACGTTGTGTTCATGATCGGGCTCGCGGTGGGCATCGACTATTCGTTGTTCATCATTGCCCGATACCGGGAAGAGAGGGAGCGCGGGCGTGACAAGCTCGAAGCGATTGGCCGCACCGGCAACACAGCGACCCGTGCCGTTCTCTTCAGCGGCATGACCGTGGTCCTGGCCCTCATGGGCATGTTGATGGTCCCGTTCAACGTGTTCATCGGCCTCGGAATCGGCGCAATCCTGGTGGTGGTGGCATCTGTTCTTGCTGCGATGACGCTTCTGCCTGCCGTGCTCAGCCTCCTTGGCGACCGTATCAACTGGCTCACGATACCGTGGGTAGGACGGCTCCAGGCCAAACACGATGAGACGCGCACAGGCGGTTTTTGGGACCGCGCATCCAGGACCGTGATGCGCGCTCCGGTCTTGAGCCTGATCCTGGCAGGCGGTTTCCTGATCGCCGCGACTGTCCCGGTGCTGGACCTGGCTACAGGGTTCGCCGGCGTCAGCAGCATGCCCGATGACGTACGTTCCAGGCGGGCCTTCGACATCATCGATGAAAAGTTCAGCGCAGGCACGGTGACGCCCGCTCAGATCGCCATCGACGGCCCGATCAACTCACCCCAGGTACAGGACGCGATCAACAAGCTCGTCGCCCTGATGGACAAAGACCCGGAGGGCTCTTTCGACACACCGCAGCCGATCGAGGTGAGCGAGGATGGGGGATCTGCACTGCTGACTGTCCCCGTGGCCGGCGATTCAGCGGAGGGCGAAGCCAAGCAGGCGATTTTAAGATTGCGTCAAGAATACGTACCTGCCGCGTTTGCGTCCGCTCCGGGCGTGAATGTCTACGTGACAGGTGAAACGGCCTTCAACATCGACTTCTTCACAGCCTCCAATGGAGCCGTACGCTACGTGTTCCCATTCGTGCTGGGGATGAGCTTGATTTTGCTCATGATCGTTTTCCGCTCGGTCGTGGTGCCCATCAAGGCGATCATCCTGAACATGCTGTCGGTCGGAGCGACGTACGGCATCCTGGTGCTCATCTTCATCAAGGGCTGGGGGGCTGATGCTGTGGGCCTTACCAGGTACCCGGTCATCGAAGCCTGGATCCCGCTGTTTCTCTTCACGATACTGTTCGGGCTCTCGATGGACTACCACGTGTTCCTGCTAAGCAGGATCAGGGAGCGGTACGACCAGACGCACGACAACACTGAATCGGTCGCATTCGGGATCAGGACCACCGGGCGCCTGATCACCGGCGCGGCCCTGATCATGGTGGCGGTGTTCTGGGCGTTCGCCGCCGGAGACCTGGTAGGGCTTCAGCAGATGGGCGTGGGGCTCGGCGTCGCGGTCCTACTGGATGCCACGATAGTGCGTATGATCCTGGTCCCGGCCAGTATGAAGCTGCTGGGCAATGCGAACTGGTACCTGCCGAAGTTCCTGAACTGGCTGCCGGACTTCCGGGTGGAAGCGCCTCAGCAGCCGGATGCCGCGAGGCCCGCCGGAGTACCTGCTGGCGGCGCGAACGGTAAGGCGAAGTAGTAGAGGCTGTCCCGCGATCCCCTCTCCCTGGGAGGGAGAGGGGATCGCACTCCAAATCGTGGCGCCCGACATCCGAGAGGGCGACGGAGGAAGTTCATTGCTAGAACACTTTCACGTGCCTGAGGAAGACCAGGTCCGCATCATGCCGGACGCCCTGAAGCGGACGGTGACGGACATCTTCCTCAAGATGAACATGCCGAAGGCAGACGCGGACCAGGCCGCCGACGTGCTGGTGATGTCCGACGTGCGCGGCGTGGACACGCACGGCGTGTCGAACATGCTCCGCTACTACGTGAAGCGGTTCGGCGACGGCTTCCTCAACCCTCGCCCGAAGTGGAAGATCGTCAGGGAGACGCCTGCTACGGCGAACATAGACTCGGACCGCGGGCTGGGGATCGTCGTCGGGCCGAAGGCGATGGAGATCGCCATCGAGAAGGCGAGGAAGGTTGGCGTCGGCTGCGTGACGATCGGCAATGGCCGCCACATGGGGATGATCGCCTATTACCCGATGCAGGCCCTGAAGCACGACATGATCGGCTATGCGATCACAGGCGGCGGCGCGAACACGGTGCCGACATACGGCGCAATCCCCCGGCTCGGCGCGAACCCCCATGCGTGGGCCGTGCCCGCGGACAAGGAGCCGCCGTTCGTGCTGGACATGTCGTCATCAGCGGTTGCTGCGAACAAGATCGGCCTGCTGCGGCGCATGAACAAGCCCGTGCTGCCCGGGATGGTGGCGGACGAGACCGGCACGCCGATCATGGAGGAGCGACAGCCGCCGCAGGAGACATGGATGCTGCCGCTGGGCGCAACGCGGGAACTCGGGTCGCACAAGGGCTACGGCCTGGGCGTCATCGCGCAGGTGTTTTCAGGCATCCTCGCGACGGGCGCGTTCGGCGATTACTACGGCGGACAGATGAGCCACTTCGTCGCGGCGTACAGCATCGAGGCATTCACGGACACGAAGAAGTTCAAGAAAGACATGGACGCCTTCCTGCGATATCTACGCGAGACTCCTCCCGCGCCGGGGCACGACCGCGTGTACTACGCCGGCCTGCCCGAGCATGAGGAGGAGCAGGTGCGCCGCCGGGACGGGATACCACTTCACCGCGAGGTGGTGGAGTGGTTCGACTCGATCACGGCGGAGTTGAGCGTGGCCCCTCTAGCACGGAAGAAGTGACGGCCCGCGGTCAGCGCGGGTGACGCAGACATACCATGTCAAACCAGCAGGATGACCCCTTCCGCTATGACCTCGCAAGCCCGATAGCTCGTGGCCGTACTTCTGAGATCTTCGCCGCCAGACCGGGGCGGGTCCTGAAGCTCTACAGGGCAGGGTGGCCCGACGGCGCAGCGGAGCGGGAATACGAAATCGCGCAAAAGCTCAACAAGGCTGGGGTGGCTGCGCCCCGGGCGTTCAGCCTAGAGGAGGTCGGTGGCCGGGTCGGAGTGGTGTATGAGCGCGTGGATGGGCACTCGATGATGCGGGCGCTGTTGTCGAAGCCGTGGACGTTTGCGAGACATGCTCGCCTGCTGGCGGAGTTGCATTTCAGGGTCAACTTGGTTTGCGTTGAGGGGCTGCCGTCGCAGCGGGAAAGGCTGGACGGGTACATCAGGGCGGCGGACGCGTTGCCGCTGGAGCTCAAAGAGCAAGCGCTGCGCCTGCTCAAGTCGCTCCCGGATGACGGCGCTCTGTGCCACGGCGACCTTCACCCCGACAACGTGATTTTGCCCGCGAGCGGGCCGGTCGTCATTGACTGGGCTGATGCTTCAGTGGGCAACCCGTTGGGTGACGTTGCCAGGACTGTGGTACTGATGAAGATCGGCGCGCTTGCTGAGCCGGACGTCGTGAAGCGCACCATCTTTCGAGCCCTTGGCGGGCTGTTCCTGCGGTCGTACCTCGGACGCTACATGCGGCTGTCGGGCGCGGACAGGCGGGACCTACAGAGGTGGGTGGTCGTGTCTGCTGCGGCGAGACTTGAGACCGAGATCCCTGAGGAGAGGCAGCCGCTGCTCCAGTTCGTCGCCCGCGGGCTGGCGGCTTGAACCCAGCCTACGAATGAATCAGGCTTCAGGCGGAGTACCATGTCCGCCGCCTGATCAAGCCCGTCCATGAGCGGCCCACGCCGCACCAATGAGGTCCATCAGATGAAAATCAAGTCCATCTACTCAGTCGCCTGGGACGCCCCGGAGGCACGTGGCTTCTTCGGCAAGGTCCCCGTCAAATCCAAGACCAAGCCGCGCAGGCCGTCGTGGATCGAAAGCGGGCCGGTGGCGAACCCGGTCACGCGCTACCCGCGCTACTCGGCGTATAGGCCCTTGTGGACGCCGACGTGGGGCGACTTCATCGTCGTCGCCGAGGCAGAGGACGGCACGAAAGGGTTCGCGTTCGCCAACCATGGCAAACCCGTGGCGGCGATGGTGGACGAATACTTCGGCTTGCGCCTCGTCGGCGAGAACGCCATGGCGATCGAGAGGTGCTACGACATGATGGTGCGGCTTTGCGCGCCGTTCGGAGCGACAGGCATCGCGTCCTACGCAGTGTCGGGCATAGACCTGGCGCTGTGGGACCTCAAGGGCAAACTCCTGGGCAGGCCGGTGTACGAACTCCTCGGCGGGCCGTCGAAGGACGAACTCTTCTGCTACTCGACCGGGGGCGACACCGACTGGTACATGGAGCTTGGCTTCAAGGCGACGAAGCTGCCCTGCCCGTACGCGATGGCAGACGGGCTGGACGGCCTGAAGAAGAACGTGGAACTCGTGGCGAAGACGCGGGAGATGGTCGGTGACGGCGTGGAGCTGATGCTCGACTGCTGGATGGCGTTTGACACCGAGTATGCGGTGCGCCTCGCCGAGGAGTTGCGCCCGTACAAGCTGAAGTGGATGGAGGAGTGCCTGCGCTCGGAAGATTTTGATGCGCACGCGCAATTTCGACAACGTGCGCCGTGGCAGACTCTCGCGACGGGCGAGCACTGGTTCACGACGTACCCGTTCCAGCATGCCGCCTCACGCCACCTCGTAGACATCCTGCAGCCGGACATACAGTGGGTCGGCGGCCTGACGCCCATCGTGAAGATCTGCGCCATCGCAGAGGCTGCGAGCATGACCGTCATCCCGCACGGGGGCGGGAACACGCCCTACGGCCAGCACGCCTGCTACGCGCTGCCTGCCATACCGTGGACCGAGTGCTTCGTGCCGACGCCTCCGGGCGTGCCGCCGTCTGAAGCGCCGCGGCTCCCCGGCATGGCGACACCGAAGAATGGCCGCATGAAGCCCTCGGACGCTCCGGGGTTTGGTATTGATATGGACGTGGGGAAGCTGCCAAGGTTTTTCAAGTAGCCCTTCCTCCCGGAAGCGGTGCGGGTTGCGATACAGGTCCGGCCACACCCTCCCACAGATCCGCCCGTGCCCAGAGGGGGCGGGATTTCCCGGATGGCTGTTAACCCATCTCCTTGACTGTCACTTCACGGCCTTCCTCGCCGGAGCGGATGATGGCCAAAGTGAAGGTCATGATCGAGCGGGCGTACTCCGGGGTCAGCCGGGGGCGCATCTCCCCGTCAGCGACGGCCTTCGTGAAGACCTGTCCGGCCCGGCGGAAGCTGTTGCCGTCATCAGGGTTCACGTCGCTGTAGTTCTTAAACGACCCGTCCCGGTACACGGTCACCGAGGGGCCCGCGCCGAGCTCGCCGGTGAGCTTGTTCACCCAGAGGATGCCCTTCGTGCCTGTGATCTCGACCGTCCCAGATCCAGAATAGGTCTTGCTGCGGACCATCATCTCCTGTGACGAGGTGCTCTGCCACGAGCCGTAGCGGAGCAACGCGCCGTCTCTGCCGTGTCCGGCATGCACCCACGAGATCATCGAGGGCGACCCCGAATACGCCACCTTGCCGTCCTCGGCTTTGTGGACGAACGCATGCACCCGCTCGACGGGGCCCATGAAGAACATGGCGAGGGCCGCCGAGTGGTGGCCGCCGTCGAATATCTGGCCGGGGCCTCCTGTCTTCATCTGCATGCGCCAGGCCACCGAATCGGCAGGCACGTCCCACCCCGTGCGGGAAACGCCGCCGACGTTCTTGATGCGGATGGCGGCAGGCTCACCGATCTCGCCCTGTTCAATTAGCTTTTTCGCAAGCGAGACCTGCTCGAAGCTCTCGAAGTTTTCGACAATGCGGAAGGTCTGCTTCGGGTGCTTCTTCACTTCGGCTATGAGCTGGTCCGCCTCTGCCAGCGTGTTGGTCATGGGCTTCTGGAGGGAGACGTGCTTGCCAGCGCGCAGGGCCTTGGTGGCGACAGGGAGGTGGAGGTGGTGCGGCAGGAGTATCTCGACGGCGTCAACTGTCTTGTCGGCGAGGAGGTCGTGGTAGTCGGTGTAGGCCTTCGTCGCGCCCCACTGCGCCTTGCGCTGCTCTGCCTTGCCGGGTGATGAGTCAGCGACGGCGTAAAGCTCCCCCGTCGGGTTGATGGTGCGATCGCCCGTCTCCGGGTCTATGTATGCCTGGGAGTGGACGTCTGCGATGCGGCCTGCGCCGATGAAGCCGACTTTGATCTTGGGCATGGGTGTCCTTCGCGTATTGTGGCCTGGCCGGGAGGGCGAGGCCGCTCTGGGATTCAGGTGAGCGCGCCCGGCAGTGCAGAGCGTAGTGGGCAAGGATACGCCGGGCGTGTTGCCGCGGCGAGATCGGCGCGGGGCGGTCTGCTCACCCAACGTTCGGGCGAGCGGGAGTGTTGCGGAAGTGATGGCGCGCCGGGAACTTTTCTGTAACGGAGGCCGTCTCAAGATATGTATGACACGAAGACGGCCCCGTCGGTCACGGCTACGAACTCAAAGGAGGCGGCGATGGGTTATCTGCAGCACTGCGAAAATTGCGGCAGCGCCAGCGTCGCCGCGAGTTTCGGGCCGCTCGGGTTCAGGGTGCTGTGCCGGCAGTGCGGCGCCGTCCGGGAACTTGATGACAACTTCGAGCCGGTGGATCCCTCCCCGCCGGCTTCCCGCGTGGCAGCGGCGACCGTCGTCAGGTGATGGCGCATTCACTGCGTACTCAACGGGGCCCGGTGTGACCGTGACCTCTGAATTTTCGCGCGCCCGCGAAAGGAGCTTAGGTGGTAGGGTTGAGAGTTGGGGTTCTTTTCCCCCTCACCCCTGCCCTCCCCGCGACTGTTGCGGGAGACTGTGCAGCGGGTGCGACGAGTAAAGTTGCAAACGAATGACGATGACCAGTATGGAAGCGAAGACCGTGCTCAAGACCCGCGATGACATACGCAACGTGGCGATCATCGCTCACGTTGACCACGGCAAGACCACGCTCGTGGATTGGATGCTCAGGCAGTCAGGGGCCTTCCGAGCGAACCAGAACGTGGCGGAGCGGGTCATGGACTCGCTCGACCTTGAGCGCGAGAAGGGCATCACCATCCTGGCCAAGAACACGTCTGTCAGGTGGCGGGTGGGCGAGGACGGGCTATCGTGGCGCGGCGAAGGGCCGTCACATGAGTTCAAGGTCAACATCATTGACACGCCGGGACATGCGGACTTCGGCGGCGAGGTCGAACGCGGGCTGACGATGGTGGACGGGGTGCTGCTCCTAGTGGACGCCTCGGAGGGACCCCTCCCGCAGACGCGGTTCGTGCTGCGGAAGGCGCTGGCGCGCAACCTGCCGGTGCTGCTCGTGATCAACAAGATTGACCGGACGGACGCGCGCATCAAGGAGGTCGTGGACGATGTCTATGGCCTGTTCCTGGACCTGGATGCGACGGACCGGCAGATTGACTTCCCGATCGTTTACACGGTGGCGCGCGCGGGCACGGCGACTCTCGACCCGGCGGTCCCCGGCACGGACCTGCGGCCGCTCTTCGACGTGTTGCTGAAGTACATTCCACCCCCCGCGTATGAAGAAGGACACGGCCTGCAGGCCCTCGTAACAAACCTGGACGCAACGCCGTTTGTGGGCCGGATCGCGCTTTGCCGCGTCATGAACGGGACCATCCGCAAAGGGCAGACCGTGTCGTGGTGCAGGCGGGACGGGGAAATCCAGCCGGTGAAGATCACGGAGCTTTATGTGACGGAGGCACTGGACAGGGTGCCTGCCGCGGAGGCGAGGGCGGGCGAGATCATAGCCGTGGCGGGCATACCGGAAATCAACATCGGCGAGACGCTTGCCGCTGAACTGGACCCGAAGCCTCTGCCTGTGATCAACGTTGACGAGCCGAGCCTGGCAGTGACGCTGGGGATCAACACTTCGCCGATGGCGGGGGTTGACGGCGGGACCAAGCTGACGGCGCGCCTCCTGAAGAACAGGCTGGACGTGGAGACGCTGGGAAACGTCTCGATACGCGTCCTGCCTTCGGACAGGCCGGACATGTGGATCGTGCAGGGGCGCGGCGAACTCCAGCTCGCGGTGCTTGTGGAGACGATGCGCCGCGAAGGGTTCGAGATGACCGTGGGCAAGCCGGAGGTGGTGACGCGCACAGTGGACGGCAAGGTGCAGGAGCCCATGGAGCTGCTTTCGATTGACGTGCCTGAGGCCTACATGGGAGTGATCACCCAGATGCTGGGCATACGCCGGAGCAAGATGACGCAGATGGTTAACCACGGGTCCGGCCGGGTGAGGATGGAGTTTGTCGTGCCCGCCCGCGGACTGATCGGATTCCACAACGCTTTCATGATTGATACCCGCGGCACGGGGCTGGTTTCGCACAACTTCGACCACTACGCGCCCTGGCAGGGTGACATCCACACCCGCCCGACGCGGAGCATGCTCGCGGACAGGAGCGGCGCGGCAACTGGGTACGCCCTGTTGAACCTGCAGGAGCGGGGGACGCTGTTCATCGCCCCGGGCGACCCCGTCTACGAGGGGATGGTGATCGGCGAGACCGGCCGGCCCAATGACATGGACGTGAACCCGGCGAAAGAGAAGAAGCAGACGAACGTGCGTTCCGAGACGCATGAGCTAACAGTGAAGCTGTCGTCGTACCGCAGGCTTTCGCTCGAAGAGGCGCTGGAGTTCATCAAGGACGATGAGTGCCTCGAGGTGACTCCCAAGGCGGTGCGGATCAGGAAGGTGGTCCTGAACGCGCATGAGCGCGAGCGCCGCCGCGGTGTGAAGTCCGTGCGGGATGACGACGACTAGAGCGCATACATAACCCCCCTCTTCTAGTTCCGTACTGAGCCGCGCCTCCGGAGCCGAATAGATGCGACCCATCGCCGAAGTAGCCGCCGACCTCGGGCTGTCTCTAGCCGACCTTGAGCCTTACGGCCGCGACAAGGCGAAGGTCCCTCTTGATGTGTTCCCGAAAGGGCGCTCTCAGGGCAAGCTGATCGTCGTGACGGCTATCACGCCGACACCCGCGGGCGAGGGTAAGTCCACCACGGCTGTCGGACTGGTGCAGGGCCTGGCGAAGATCGGGAAACGCGCTGCATTGACGATCCGGCAACCCTCGCTCGGGCCGGTGTTCGGGCACAAGGGCGGAGGGACAGGCGGCGGCAGGGCCACTGTGCAGCCAGCCACGGACATCAACCTTCATTTCACGGGCGATTTCCACGCCATAGCCTCTGCCCACAACCTGCTGGCGGCGATGACTGATAACGCGACTTACCGCGGGGCGATACCGGGTTTCGCCCCGGAGGGGACCTCCTGGCGCAGGGTGACCGACGCAGAGGACCGCTCGCTGCGGCGGGTGGTGACGGGTGTCGGCGGGAGCGTGAACGCGCCGCTCCGCGAGACGGGGTACGACATATCGGCGGCGTCGGAGATCGGAGCGGTCCTCGCTCTAGCGAAGGACTATCAGGACCTGCGGGAGCGCATCTCAAACGTCGTTGTCGGCTGGCCGAGCACCCGGAAGCCGGTCACGGCGGCGGACGTCCGCGCCGTAGGGGCGATGATGGCGCTGTTGCGGGACGCGCTGAAGCCTAACCTGGCTCAGACTGTCGAGGGCCAGCCGGCTCTCGTGCATACAGGGCCGTTCGGGAACATAGCGCACGGGTGCTCTTCGATCGTGGCGGACCTGCTTGCGACCTCGTGCGCGGACTACACGGTGACAGAGGCCGGGTTCGGCGCGGACTTGGGTTTTCAGAAGTTCATGGACATCAAGGTGCGCCAAGGCGGGCCGAAGCCGTCGGCGGCGGTTGTCGTGGCGACGGTGCGGGGGCTGAAGTGGCACGGGGGCGTCGAGCAGGCGGACCTTACAAAGGCGGACCCGGACGCGGTGAAAAGGGGCGCGGAGAACCTGGCGAACGCGGTGCGGATTGTGAAGATGTACGGACTCCCGGCTGTGGTGGCGATCAACCGTTTCCCTGATGACACTCCTTCAGAGGTGCAGGCGGTGAAGTCGGCAGCGATGGCGGCTGGCGCGCTCGGAGTGGCGGAGGCGAAGGGGTTTGCCCAGGGTGGCGAGGGCATGAGGGAGCTTGCAGAGGCGGTTGTCGCCGCCTGCGCGTCGCCGTCGGATGTGAAGCTGCTGTACGAGGACTCCATCCCGACTACCGCGAAGGTCGAGAAGATGGCGAAGGAGCTTTACAGGGCGTCGAAGGTGGAGTGGGGGCCGATGACGCGGACGACGGCGCGCCGGTTCGAGGAGAACGGGGGGAACTTTCCCGTCTGCATGGCTAAGACGCACCTGTCTGTGTCTGCCGACCCTGCCCTGCGGGGCGCGCCTGTGGGCCACACCCTGCCGATACGCGAGTTGCGTGTGCTGGCCGGGGCGAGGCAGGTGGTGACTCTGGCAGGAGAGATACAGACGCTGCCGGGGCTGCCCTCGGACCCGAATGCGTGGGACATTGACCTTGATGCCGGCAGCGGCAGGATAACGGGTATCCTGAGCACGTAGGCCGCAGTGCCCTCGCCCTCCGGGAGAGGGTCAGGGTGAGGGCATCGACCAAGACATAAGCCTGCGGTTCGGGACCCGGGTTCAGACTTGATGGGATCTCCGGGCCTTGATTGGAACCTCGCAGTCTTTCAAACGTCGGGGACTTTTTATGCCAGCCGCACCTGCCTCTCACAAAGTCTCCTTCCACTGCCCTGACTGCCAGCGGGTGCTCACGCCGCCGTATGCTCCGCCCAACGTGCTGAACTGCCCCTCGTGCGGTACGCAGATGACGCCGCGCTTTCAGGGCGCGAAGCCGCATGTGCAGTGCCCGAAGTGCCACACGGTCTCGGACGCCTACGTATCCGACCGCTGCCCGAAGTGCGGCGGGGCATGGCAGGCGTTCACCAGCGTCACGTCTTCGGCGCAGTCGCCGGAGTCAGCGTTCAAGTACGGGGTGAAGGCGCAGGGCGGGCCGACTGCGAACAACCTGGGGCCGGGGGCAAAGTAGGGCCGTCCTGGCGTACCTCTCGTCAGGCTTCAGACCTCACCCTCTCCCTCCCAAGGGGAAGGGATTCATTCAGCGCCCTCTCGGTCTGAGAGGGCGTTTTGTTTTGTGCCGGGTGCCGCCGGGCGTATCCTAGCCGCCACCTGAGCAGGCGGGCGACTCGTTGCGAGCGGCGCGCTGCGGCAGGCCGAAAGCAGCGTTAGCAAAGGGGCACGAGTCCAGGTTGAACCGGACCCTAGGGTGAAAAGGCTATGCGGTCCCGGTCAGACCGGGGCCGTGCAGGAGTGAGGGAGAAGCAATGTCAAGGAAACCGCCGGTCATAACGAAGGTTGACGTTACCGAGTTCGAGTACACGCTCGAAAACATCGGGGCAGAGGGCACCATCAACATCCCCGTCTACAGGAAGGGCTCAAAGCTCACATCGAAGGCGCGGATCATCCGCATCTTCACGGACCAGGGGGTGACGGGCGAGTACCTGGGCGGGTCGGCGACGGAGTATTCCGCGCTGCCGATGTTCATCAAGGCCGTGCTTGGCCGGAACGCTCTCGCGCGTGAGGCGATCTATAACGACGCGAAGCAGGCGCTCCGGCAGCACGCGCGGATGGGCATGTCGCAGGTGGACATGGCGCTGTGGGACCTGGCGGGAAAGTGGTTCGACGTGCCGATTTACCAACTCCTCGGCGAACAGAGGAGGTCGTTCCCGGCTTACGCATCGACGTACTGCGGCGACCGCGAGAAGGGCGGCCTGAACACGCCGGAGGCTTACGCCGACTTTGCCGAAGAGTGTCTTGAGATGGGGTACAAGGCCTTCAAGATCCACCCGTGGCAGGATGCGCCCGTCGAGGAGCACGTGAGGCTGGTGGAGGAGGTGGGCAGGAGAGTCGGCGGGAAGATGGACCTCATGCTGGACCCCTTCTGCGCCATCCTGACTTTCGCCGATGCAGTGAAGGTGGGCAGGGCGTGCGATGCCTACAACTACTACTGGTACGAGGACCCGTTCAAGGACGGCGGCGTCTCAGCGTTCGCTCACCGGAAGCTGCGCGAGATGCTCAAGACGCCCATCTTGCAGCTTGAGCATGTCCGTGGCCTCGAACCGCATGTGGACTTCATCGTGGCGGACGGGACGGACTATGTCCGGATCGACCAGGACTACGACGGAGGCATCACCGGCGTGATGAAGATCGCCCACGCGACTGAAGGGTTCGGGCTGGACGTCGAGCCGCACGGGCCAGGCCCTTCCCGCAGGCAGTGCATGGCGGCGATGCGGAACTCGAACTACTACGAACTGGGGCTGGTCCACCCGCAGGCGAAGCCGTTCCACGCCCATATATACCTGAACGGGTATTCGGACGACCTGGACGCGATAGACAAGCAGGGGAACTTGACCGTGCCTGACGGGCCGGGCATGGGCGTGGAGTACGACTGGGCGTACATCGAAAAGCACAAGACGGGGCGCACGGAATATAAATAGGCCCGCCGCATCAGGAGTGAGGGTTCGGGCAGGAGGCCCGGTCGGCTTTCGACCGGGCCTCCTGCTTTGCCGGTCGAAGGCGTTGGCAAGCGGTCAGATGTCCGGCCGGTGTCATTCGGTTCCGGCGCGCCGCACTCAGGGCGCACAGGGATCTGGCGGCGCGACCCACCTCCTGCTTGACACTTGCGGGGGGTGACGGTAGCCTTTGCTTCATCAACCGTTCTGATACTTAATTTCAATTAAGGAGCTGACCCTGATCCTCTCTTTCATCAAGAAATGACTCGGTCGCTCACTGGCCGCGTTGGCGCTTCTCGCCGCCGCCCTCGCGTCCGCCTGCGGATCAGACAAGGCCGTCGCGCCAGCAGCCGACGGAAAACTCGCGGTAGTCACGACAATCTACCCGATGACCTACTTCACGCAGCGCGTCGGCGGTGACCGCATCCGTCTCACCAGCCTCGTACCAGCGGGGGTGGAAGGACACGACTACGAACCAAAACCCTCGGATCTGCAGGCAATAGACCGGGCAAAGGTCGTCGTTTACAACCACCCTGCCTTTGAGACATGGATGGCGGACGCCCTCAAGTCAGTGGGCGCTGGCAAGAGTGTGGTGCAGGCTGCGGACACTCCGCTCCCGGAAGGCACGCCGGAGGCTAAGGCGGGCGCAGCAGGGGGGGAGGAGGATGGGTCCGGGGGCATGGACCCGCACGTCTGGCAGGACCCCTTAAAAGCTATGGGCATCGTGAGACGGATAGCCGGCGGTCTCATAGCAGCCGACCCGGCCGGTACGCAGGTTTACAACGCCAATGCCGACGCCGTTGTCCGCGACCTGACGGCCCTTCACGAACGCTATTCCGCCGGGCTCAAGAACTGTTCGCTGAACACGATCGTCGTCTCGCACGAGGCTTTCGGGCACATGGCGAAACTCTACGGACTGCGCCAGATCGGGTTGTCAGGCCTGGCGCCCGAAGCAGAAAGCAGCCCGGCTCAGATCGCTGGCATCGTCATGAAGATGAAAGAACTTGGGGTCAAATACATCCTGGTGGAGCCGGTCGTCAGCCAGAAGTTGGCCGAAACGGTGGCGGCCGAGACTGACGCAGTCCTACTGCCTCTTCACCCGATTGAGTCTCTGACGCCGGGGGAAGTCGCGGCTGGCGACGACTACCTGGAGCTTATGGACCGCAACCTGCAATCGCTGAAGACTGCGCTTGCCTGTCAGGACTGAACACACCGCCGCTGGTCCGAGCAGTCCGCTCCTGGCGTGCCACCGCGGTCCGAAACAACATTTAGTGATACTGATTATCAGTCCGATGGCAGACCAGACACAGATCGCGAAGAGAAGAGCCGAGTTGGAAGCTGTCTCGAAGACGCAAGTTCGGCCTCTGGTCAGATGCCCTCTCCCTCTCCCGATTGGAGAGGGGACGGCTCCTAACGGTGCGACTGCTTGTAGTGCGCGGCGAGGAGGTCTTCGCCCCAGTCGTGGTCGAAGTCGCGGATGACGGAGTGGATGTGGTTCGCGCCGTTCTGTGTGTTGTCGTACTCAATGAGGAACGAGGATCCCTGGATGGCGTAGTAGTGTCCCTTGCCGCGCTCTTCCGGGCCTGTCCAGGCGAATGTGACCGTGTCCAGCCCGGAGGACTCGATGCGCCGCCAGAGTTTTGGAGCGATGTCGTCTGCCGTGCGGTCCGTGTAGTTGCGGATGACGGCGACGAGTTTTGTGCGCTGGGGGTCTGCCATGTCTTTGAAGGCGAGGCCGCGCGGCGCGAGGTCCTGCTTCGCCACGCGGTCCATGCGTGTCAGGATGTCCCGCGGGGCTTCTGCGCCGGTGATGGCCTTGTGTTTACGGGCCGGATCGAGCGCGCCGAGGAGTTGTCTGGCGAGGTCTTCTTCAGCGGCGAGGACGCGTTTGCCGCGGTCGGGGCCGTGTTTGACTTCGGCCGGGTTTGCGCCGAAGAAGTGGGGCATGGCGGAGACGAAGTCACCTTCCGCCACAGTGACGTGGACGCCTATGTGGTGCCCGCCGACCCGGAAGCCCCAGGGCGCTTTTCCGCAGGGTGTGCCGTGGACAGTGAAGAGGTAGCACGCGACGTCGCGGTCCCACGGGGTGACGGCACGATGGATATGCTCCCATTCGCGCAGGGTGGACTCCAGTTTCATGATTTCGCGGGCCTCGTGGGCCCCGCGGGCTGATAGGACGGTGTCCATCAGGCCCAGGGCGAGGTCCACCTGCGGGCCGGTCATTTCGATGAGGGTGAGGCCGTTGCGGTGGACCGGGACGTAGCTCCACTCGTAGCGTTCGGTGCCGTCGAAGGGCAGGACGGCTTTCGACCGCTGCTCTGGAGTGAGGCTGTTGAGGAAACAGTTGGCTGCGTCTGTGATACGCCGCGCTGTATCAGGCAGGTGGGCGTGGACATGGCGCGCGATAGTGGTCATGGAGGGACCTCCTTGCGAGGGTGTTGAGCGCCGCTAAGGGTAATCGCGCGGGACGGGTTCGGGAAGCGGTGAGCGTCAGGAGATACGACCACACCCGCCTGGAACGGAAAGAGACCATTCGCGTCGCTCGGGGTGACATTATCACCCCTCCATCACCGTCTCCTGGCGTGTTCGTGCCGGGGAGAGAGGATCCTAAGATAGTCCTTTAGGATGACACGGACGGAAGCAGAGTGTGACATGAACTGGAGGACAGACGATGTTGATCTTCGATGGCGACTACCCGATGGCGCTCGGCCTGGCCTACAACCGTGACCTGACCCGGCCCATTTCAGAAGTGCGCTCCGCTCAGCCGGTGCCGGGGACGCAGCGTTCCGGGGACGATTCCCAGACGATGGCGTCGTTGCCAGAGATGCGGCGAGGCAGAGTTGCGGCCGCGCTCGTGAAGGTGGGTGTTGACCAGCACAGGCACGGGGCGATCATGCCGGGCGGACCCCGGAGCGACGAACTGGCGTATGCGCGGGGCATGGGGCAGATGGCGTACTACCGCATCCTTGAGGTAAAGGGCGAGGCGCGCATTCTGCGGAAGGGGGCTGATGTGAAGTCGCTCTTCGCTCAGTGGGAGCGGGCGAAGGACACATCAAGGCTGCCTATCGGGTTCCTGCTGGGGATGGAAGGTTCGGACCCTGTCCTCTGGCCGGACCAGACGGAGGAGTGGTACGAGTCCGGGCTCAGGGTGATCAGCATCGGCCACTACGGCCCGGCGCGGTATGGAGGTGGGACAGGGACGGGAGTG
>ORMF010769671.1_pt1 | contig 18817 bp, 14 predicted proteins | sample 1779871 | NCBI WGS metagenome assembly ORMF01 (sample SAMEA104232316, study PRJEB22302) | groundwater metagenome | biome: forest; feature: aquifer; material: groundwater | place: USA | collected 2011-08-07 | depth 5.4 m | reverse complement strand
CGGGTTTCCTAACCCGTCGTAGCCGGACGGGTTAGGAAACCCGTCCCACCGTGGTGAGAAGTGCGGCGCGCGCCGGTCGTAGGACGGGTTTCCTAACCCGTCGTAGCCGGACGGGTTAGGAAACCCGTCCCACCGTGGTGAGAAGTGCGGCGCGAAAAATCAGCCTTGCGCGGTTTTGAGGGTTCGAGCAAGACCATCGCGGAACGATACGGCCGGCGCGAAGCCGAGATCACGGCGGGCCAACGAGATGTCGGCCAGCGAGTGGCGCACATCGCCGGTGCGCGGCGGCGCATGGATCGGCTGCAGCTTCAAACCCAAGAGATCGTTCAAGTGCCTCACCAGGTCGAGAATAGTGACGCTCTGGCCGTTGCCGATGTTGTAGACGTTGCCGACCGCTTGTGGCGCTTCGGCGGCGCGGATCAGCGCTTGCACGACATCGGTCACGTAGACGAAATCGCGGGTCTGCAAGCCGTCGCCGTAGATCGTCGGCGCTTGGCCTTGCGCCATGGAGGCGCTGAACAGCGAAATGACGCCGGAGTAAGGGCTTTTGGCATCCTGGCGGGGACCAAAGACGTTGAAGAATCGCAGCCGAGCCGTTGCCAATCCGTAGGCGACCGTGAAGCATTGACAGTAGTGCTCGCCCGCAAGTTTGACGGCGGCGTAGGGCGACAGCGGCACCAGCGCGTCGGTTTCGCGGCGAACGTCGCCGGGTTGGTCGCCGTAAGCGCTGCTGCTCGCGGCATAAACGACGCGCCGCACCTTGGCGCGGCGGGCGGCGTCCAGCACCAGCAAGGTTCCCGTGGCGCCAATGTCATGCGATGCCAGCGGATTCTCGACGCTCTTGGTGACCGATGGCAACGCGGCCAGATGAAACACGATGTCGCAGCCCGCGACCGCCTGTTCAACCGCGTCGGCGGCCGTGATGCTGCCTTGGATCAGACGTATCCGCTCGCGGACGTCGTTGAGATTGGCCAGGTTGCCGGTACTGAGGTCGTCGAGCACGCGCACGGTGTCGCCGCGGGCCAAAAGCGTTTCGACCACGTGCGATCCGATGAAACCCGCGCCGCCGGTAACCAGGCATGTGCTCACGTGTACGCCCCGCAAAAGCATTTGGGACAGGAATGACCTATAGTTTAGCGACCCGACCAAGATTAACAAACCACCCCCGCCATCCCCCCCTTCGCAAGGGGGGCGGAGGGGGGGGCGGCGCCTTGAGGAGTGATTACCCGTCATTATGAAACGGTTTGCCAAGACCGCCTACTGTGCTCTATGGAAATACTCCGGCGCCATGGCCGCGCAGGAGACGCTCGCCTATTGGTCGGGCAATTCGTTCATGGCGGTGCTGCTGTTTCATCGAGTCACCGACGAAATCCCAGCCGACGGCTTGACCGTGTCCACCACCTGGTTCCGCAGTCTGTGCGCCATGTTGCAGCGCCGCTTCCATGTGGTGTCGCTCGGAGAAATCCAGCGGATCATGCGCAGCGGCGCGTACCCGCCCAAGCGCACCGTTGCGATCACCTTCGACGATTGTTATCGCGACAATCTGTGTGCCGCCCGCACACTCGCCGAGCACAATCTACCCGCTTGTTTCTTCATCCCGACCAAGTTTGTCGGCACCGATCACATGTTCGATTGGGACCGCGGCCTGAAGCGCATGCCGAACCTGACGTGGGACGACGTGCGCGAAATGGTCCAACTGGGACATGAAGTCGGCTCGCACACGGTCTCGCATGCGGACCTCGGCCTTATCGACGAAGCCAGCGCGCGACGTGAACTCGCGGAATCCAAGAAAACGTTGGAAGACCAAACGGACCGTCGCGTACGCTGGTTCGCCTATCCGTACGGCGGCCGGCAGAACTTCCGCCCCGAACGCTTGCCGCTGGTTTTCGAACTCGGCTACGACGCCTGCTTTTCCGGCTTCGGCGGCTTCATACATCCGCAGGCGCACGAGCCGATCGTGCCGCGCCAGGCGGTGCCCTGTTTTGACAGCTTGTTGGACTTGGAAATGTACCTGACGGGTTGCCTGGGTTGGGTTTACGCCCTGAAGCGCAAAGTAGGCATGATTTCCTGCCCGTAGGACGGGTTTCCTAACCCGTCCGGCCCCCGAAAAGGGGACAGGACCTTTTGCATTCAGAGGTCCTGTCCCCTTTTCGGGGGCCGACAGGCAGCTCGTCGGCCCGAGAACGAAAACGAAACATGATCGGTACTACTCCAATGCTGATGCCGCCTGCGTCAGTCGCGCCCTTGGCGACCGCGCGTGCAGCCGCTGCGCGAACCGCACCGGAGTTTGCTGTAACACTCGTCGGCCATGACGAATTGGCCGACCATCAAGGCGCGTGGGAAGATTTGGTCACCCATGCCTTAGAGCCGAATTGTTTCTACGAACCTTGGATGTTGTTGCCCGCACTGCGACACTTCGGACAGGATCTCGACCTTGAAACGGCTTTGGTTTATCGCCGCGAGCCCGGGCGCCCGCCGTTGCTGTGCGGCCTGATTCCCTGGGAGCGCCGCCGGCGCTTGCACGGCATTCCCGTGCGTCTCTTGACGTCGTGGAAACATCTGCACTGCATCCTGTGCACGCCGCTGTTGCATCGCGACCATGCGAGCGAGGCGTTGCGGGCTTTGTTGCGCTGGGCCGGCGCAGACCGCCGTGGCGCGACCCTCATCGAATTCCCCTTCGTGCCCGGCGAAGGGCCGTTCGCACAGCTCCTCATCAACGTGATCAACGACCTCGGCTGCCTGACGTATCCCACGGAGAGCTTCACGCGTGCTTTGCTGCGGCCGGGAGCGGATGCCGACGCCTATATCCAGTCAGCCCTGGCGCCGAAGCATCGCCGCGAGTTGGGCCGCATGCGCCGCCGCCTGGCGGAACTGGGCCGGCTGGAAGTACGCCGGCTCAATCCCGACGATGATCCGGCGCCCTGGCTGCAGCAGTTTCTCGCCCTGGAAGCCGCGGGCTGGAAGGGCACGGAGCGAACCGCCCTAGGCTGCGCCGAAAGCGAACGCGCTTACTTCACCACGATCGTGAACGAAGCTCATCGGCGTGGACAGCTCATGATGCTCGGTCTGTTTTTGGACGACAAACCACTGGCGCTGAAGTGCAACTTCCGCACCGGCGCCGGCGCGTTTACCTTCAAGATCGCCTTCGACGAGCTGTACGACAAATACTCCCCCGGCGTGCAACTGGAACTCGACAACATCGCCCAGGCTCACCAAATGCCCGGCCTCGAATGGATGGACTCGTGCGCCATCGCCGACCATTCCATGATCGATCGACTTTGGACCGAGCGCCGCACGATTCAGAACGTGCTCGTCGCGCCCGGCGGGTGGCGCGGCAACCTGCTCGTCGGCCTGCTGCCGCTGTTGCGCGCCGTCAAGCGAACCCTGTGGCGGCGAACACGAATCGACTGAACGATCATTTGCCGGAGTATGCCATGCGTTTGGTAAGCCCAGAACACAATGACGTTTGCATCCTGCCCGAAGCCGGCGGCGCCGAGCGCCTGCTCGACATCGATGCCGCCGCGTTTCGCGAGAATTTCAATCGTCGGCCATTCCTGATTGGGCACCAGCTGGTCGATCATCCGCTGTTTCAATTGCCGCGCCTCTTGGAGCTGGCTCGGTCGTTGCCGGAAAACAACGTCGAATACAACGCGGGCAATATCCCGGTCAGCATCCATCCGGAGTTGACGCCGCGCACCGGCTTGTCGGCCGAGGAAACGGTGCGGCGCATCGAGGAATGCCGGTCGTGGATGGCGCTGAAATATGTCGAGCAGGATCCGTCGTACCGCGCGCTGCTGCATCGCTGCCTGGCCGAGGTCAAGCCGCATTCCGAGCCGTTGGCGCCGGGGATGATGCAAGCACAGGCGTTCATTTTTTTGACGTCGCCGCATTCGGTGACGCCGTATCATATGGACCCCGAACACAATTTCCTCTTGCAGATTCGTGGGAGCAAGCGCATCCACCAGTTTGATCCCAACGACCGCTCGATCGTGACGGAGGGGGACCTGGAGCGATTCTACAGCGGGGCGCATCGCAACATGACGTTCCGCGACGAATGGCGCTCCAAGGCGTGGGTCTTCGATTTGCAGCCGGGTCAAGGGTTGCATTTCCCGGTGACGGCGCCGCACTTCGTCGAGAACGGGCCGAACGTGTCGGTGTCGTTCAGCATCACGTTTCGCACGCCGGACCTCGAACGGCGTGCGCTGTTGCACAACCTGAATGCGTATTGGCGCGGGCGCGGCTGGCAGCCCAAGCCGGTCGGCCTGCAACCGTGGCGCGATCGCTGCAAGTGCCTTGGCTATCGTCTGTGGCGCAAGACGCGCACGCTGCTGGGGAGGCCCGTGCCGTGAATGCCCTTGCGTGTGCAACATCCGCCGCGGCGACGCCGGCTTTGTCGTTGCGGCTCGTCACGAGCATCGCCGAGCTGCGCGGCCTTGCTCCCGCCTGGCAAGAGCTGCTCGAGGAAAGCTCGGCCGCGCAGCCAATGTGCGCTCCCGCCTGGCTGCTCACCTGGTGGGAAAACTACGGTCGCCACCGGCAACTGCGCGTGGGGCTGTTTTACGAGGGCAAGCGCCTGGTCGGTCTGGCTCCTTTGTGCCGGCGCACCTATTGGTACCGTCCCGGCATTCCGTTTCGCCGGCTCGAATTCCTCGGCAGCAACGTGGATGAAGACGACGGCGTTTGCTCGGAATATCTGAATTTTATCGTGCGCCAAGGGCTGGAAGAGCCAGTCGCCAACGCCTTTGCCGAAGCGCTGCACGCCGGCGCCTTCGGCCGCTGGGATGAGTGCGTGTTTTCGGCGATGGACAACGCCGACGCGTTGACCGCGGCTCTGACAGCGCACCGTTCAACGAGGCGGCCTAGCGGTTGTTCTGTCGAGCAGCATCACATTGACCGGTCGCCGTATGTGCCGCTGCCGGCAACCTGGGAAGAATACCTGCACAGCTTCAACAAGAAGAAACGCCAATCGCTCACCTATGCCCTGCGCGACTTCCACGTCTGGGCGGAGACTGATTGGAGTCTCACGGTCGCGCAGACGGAAGAGGAATTGGAGCGCGGCCTGCAAATCCTCATGAAGCTGCATCGCCAGCGCTGGCAAGCCGACGGACACGACGGCGCTTTTGCCGCGCCGCGCTTTCGAATGTTTCACGAACAATTCGCGCGCCAGGCGCTGCGGCAGGGACAATTGCTGCTCATGTGGATCACGGTGCGCGGTGCGCCGGTCGCGGCCCTCTACGGCTTCAGCGCCGATGGCAAGGTTTATTTCTATCAATGCGGCCGCGTCCTTGACGTGCCGACCAAGGTACGGCTCGGCATTGTCCTGGTCATCTTCGCTCTGCAACTCGCCATGCAGCGGGGCCTGTGCGAGTTTGATTTTCTCGCCGGCGCGGCTCAATACAAGCAGCTCTTCGCAACTGCGGCACGCCCGATCTTCGAAGTACGCTTGGCCCGACGCGGCGCGAGAGAATTCCTGCGTCTGCTGGCCCACAAGGCGCTCGGCTTGGGTCGCACGGTCCGCCGCAGTGCCGGCGCTCTCGCGAATCCGATGCAGTTCCTGGCGACCAAGCCGGTGCTCGCCCGACCGACGACTGTTAACTTGAGCTAGCGCCGGATGTAAATGAGCGATGGGCGGCTTAACGGCCCAACAGCAACGACCGATTGGACGCCGACCTGCCCGACCGGCAGACGGATGATAAATCGCAGGCACAAACGGCTCGGGCCGCAAAAACACGAATCATTCGCTGCTGGCACGCTGCTTGCAAGATGATAGGGGCCCAACCGGAACATGATTCCCTAGTTTTCGCATCGAGAGTATCACCCATGGCAACCCAACTGTGCGGACGTTCGCTGGTGACGCTGGCTTTGCTGGCCGTTGGTGGAACGCTGGCCGGCGCCACGCCGGCTGTCGCCCAGGAAAAAACGGACCCGGCAAAGAAGCTCTCTGTTTCGGATTATGTCCGACCGAGCAACCTCGTCGTTGCGGGCTACGCCACGCCGGGCTCGCCGATGAGTGCCAAGATCAAGACGATCGACGGCAACATTCTCGGCGGCACCGTTTATTACGCCGTGTACCGCCGCACCGGCCGTGCGGGCGACGCTTGGGGCATCCGCGGCAATTTCGACTCGACGTTCGTCGAAGGCGAGAATATCCGCCGTGGCGTGTCGCCGCACCTCGATAGCGATGCGGAGTACCTCTACCTGTACCAAGTGGTGAACGATCGCGCGCTCCATGATCCGGCGCTCAACAAGAAGGGCGCCGTGATTCCCGGCAATTTCGATCCGAACAACAAGTACACGCGCGACATCGCCAGCTTCTCGTTGCGGCTGATCGTCGACCCGCGGTATATCACGTCGTGGGGCTACTTCAGCGAGACCGGCTTCTCGCTCCGCGTCCACAGCGAAAATCAAGGCAAGAGCGATTTCACCATGGCCGTGAGCGGCCACCCGTCGATCGCCGACGCGCTGCCCGTGAAGAACTACCGTCCGTGGGCGCCGTCAAAGCGCCTCGATACCGGCAAGACGGGCTTCGCCGTTTCGACGGATACCGAAGGCCTGGGTGAAAACCCTAACTTGCTGAAGAACAAAGTGACCGGCGTCCGGTTTGCGAATTACGGCGAAACGGCCAAGAAAGGCGGCGCGAAGCCTGATTACGTGCAGCTCCTGGTGATGGATACGCCCACCCCCATGCTGGACGCCGCACGGGCCGTTGCCGACGAGCCGGCGCGCGGCATCTTCCGGGCCGATTGGCGCAAGCTGCCGATTCCGGAAGGCGAACACAGCGTCGTCTTTGGCTTCACCAGCGACCTGCCGCCGATCAATCAACCCATCCGCATCAAGGATCCGGAAGCCTCGGCCGTCGCCGCGGCGGTCGGCGCCGACGTCGATCGGGAATTCCGTCCCGTGGCCGACGATGAGGCGGAAGGCACAGACATCGCCCCGGCCGTCGGCGTTGGCGCGGGCGCGGTGGCCATCGCCAGTCCGCAGATGGCTCGCGACGTCGGCGTGGCGCCTCCGGGCGGCGGCGTACTGACTCCGCTTATCGGCGGCGGCTATTCGGGCTTCGGCGGCGGTTCCGGCGGTCCGCTCGGCGGCGCGGTCGGCGCGATCGGCGCCGCACGGCCTTCCGTCTCCGGCGGCGGCGGTCAGCTCGGCGGCGGCGGCGATCAGGGCGGCACCCAAAACCAAAGTCAAGTGCCGACCATCACCAACACCAACAACAACACGCTGACCAATCAGCAACAACAAGCCCAGCTCCAAGTCCAGATTCAGGCTCAGGTGCAGGCCCAGCTCCAAAATATGTTCAACAACAATGGCCACGGCAACGTGGTGCCCGAGCCGACCGGATTGCTGTTGGGCCTGTTCGGCCTGCCAGGACTGTGGTTCATTTACCGCCGCAAGACCGCAGCCGCGTGAAGCGCAAATGTTCAATGACCCGAACCCCAGGCAGCCGCCTGGGGGGTTTTTGTGGCTCATCTGAAGAATGCGGGCCTGGTTCAAAAACGCGCGGTTGAGGGTGCCAAGCGACTGTGCAATCGACTGGGCCATTTGGCCCCCTCGTGCATTGTCGCGTCCGTAGCGTAACTGCTTACTTGCTAAACGGTTATGGCTGCCAATTCCGCGACAATACCACAATACCACGTTTACTACACACAGACCCTGGCAACGTTGCCAACTTTTGGCAACCTTGGCGAACCAAGGCGGCCACCTTTTGGCAACGTTGCCACTTTTTGGCAACCTTGCCACTTCCTTGGTCGTGGTACAGTTTGACCGAAAGAAACCCGGTTTCTCGGAAGAAACCGGGTTTCTGGGCCGAAACTGTACCACTGCCACTTCCTGGAGCAATTCCGTCGACCGGTTTTGGCAGCGACCGTACCCCTCCCCCGCACGTCTGGAATGTAATCAACGCGCATGATCCGGCCGAGTCGGTTTTGTAGGCATTCCATCCCCCGGCCACGCACCGAACCGGCAGCAGCGACGCAGTTTGTGACCTAAACTTCCACCGGGGATGATTCTTCACTTGGCTGCCTTCGGTGGAGTGCGCATGCAACGCCGTGTCAATTTCCGTCTGCTGCTTTGGACCATCGGTTGCGTGACGGTCCTCGCTGTCGGCGTCAATGTCCTGCACGCTTATCAATTGCGCCGCAACGCCCATGTCGTGCTCGAGCGCGGCGATCAAGCGTTGGCCAAGCAGGAGTTCGCGCAGGCACTTTACTATCTGGGCCAATATCTCGCGCTGGCGCCGCACGACTTGGACGCGCTGGAAAAGTTCTGCCTCACTCTGGACAAAACGGCCCGCGATCCGGCCGAGAAGGTGCGCGTGGTGCTGCGGCTGGAAGATCTGCTGATGCGTGATGCCCAGCGCCACGAGGCGCGGGCGCGGCTGGTCCAAAACCTCATGGACCTCGGTCGCTACCAGGACGCCGTCGTCCATTTGCGCCAGTTGCTGGCCCTGCGCCCCGATGAATCCGCATTGCACCACTTGGTGGGCCGGTGCCAGTCGGCGAGCGGCGCATCGGCCGCGGCTGCCAAGTCGCTCCAGCGCGCCCTTGAGCTCGATCCGACGCGCATCGCCAGTTACCTGCTGCGCGCCGACGTCTTGCAGCGCCGCCTGGCCCAAGACGATGAGGCGGCGCAGATGATCGACAAGATGGTTCAGGCCAATCCGCAAAACCCAGACGCCTATCTGGCCCGCAGCCGATTCGTTCGGCAGCGCGGCCAAGTTGCCGAGGCCGCCAAGGATTTGCAGCAGGCGCTAGACCTTGCGCCGGACGATTCGGGCGTGCTTCTGGCGGCGGCAATCTGGGCCGACGATCAAGCCCGGACCGACGACGCACGCAAGCACCTGCGCCGCGGTCTGGAATTGCATCCCAAAAATGCCGCGTTCGTCAAGGCGCTCGCCAACCTCGAACTGCGTGAAGGTCAGCGCCCCGAAGCGATGCGCGTCCTCCGCGCCGGCATCGCCCATGCGCCCGACGCCTTTGAGTTGCACATCTTGCTCGCCGACTTGCTCATCGACGCCCAACAATACGACGACGCCGCACAATTGATCGCCACCATGGTGCGCGCCGGTTTGCCGCCTGCCTTCCCCAATTATCTGCAAGCCCGCCTGGCCGTCGAACGCCGGCAATGGGGCGACGCCATCGCCCGGCTCGAAAAGGTGCGCGTCGATCTGGGAGCGCAAACGGACTGGAGCAGTCGTGTCTACGCCCTCTTGGGGGCCTGCTACGAACAGGTGGGCGACATGGATCAGCGCGTCGCCGCCTGGCAGCGGGCGGTGCAGATCGAGCCGGGCTGGACGGCGGCCAAGCACGGCCTGGGTAGGGCGCTGTTGGCCCAGGGACGCTTCGAGGACGCCGTGGCCGAATTGGATGCCGTCAGCAACGCCAAAGACGCGCCACCCGACCTCTGGACCGCCCTGGCCCGCGCGCAATTACTGGCGATGTTGCAGCGGCCCGAAGCGCTGCGCGACTGGGCCGCGGTGGAACGGTCGCTCGGCAAGGCGGCGGCGCTCGATCAGGCCAGTGCCGAACTGACCCTGCTCCGGGCCGAGATGCTCAGCGCACGCCGCGCTTTCGACGAAGCCCGCCAACTGCTCCAGCAGGCGCGCGCCGGCTCCAAAAACGTCGCCTTCTGGACGGCGCTCGTCGACCTGGAAACCCGCCAAGAACATTTCGACGACGCCCGAAAAACCCTGGACGACGCTGCCGCGATCTTCGGCGATCATGTCGAGCTGCGCCTGGCCCACGCTCGTCTCTACGGAGCGCGCGGCAACGACGACGATCGCGCGGCACTCCTTGCTTTGGCGCAGGGGCTCGACGCAGCGCCGCTGGCAGACCGGCTCCGCGTGTGGCATGCGTTGGCCCAGGCCTGGCGCTGGCTCGGCGACGCCAAGGCCGCGGAGCAAATGTTGCAGCAAATCGCGCAAACGCAACCGAGCGACCTGACCAGCCGCCTGCTGCTCCTGGAAATGACATTGCAACGCGGCGACGCCGCCGGGGCGCGCCGATGGGTGAGCGATCTTCGCAAATGGGAGGGCGAGCAAGGCACGCTCTGGCGCTGGGGCAAGATCGCCCTGCAAGTTCACGAAGCGCGCGGCTCCGCTGCCAAGCTCGCCGACGCCCGCGCCCAGCTCGCCGATTTGGGACGGCGTCGCCGCGCTTGGCCGCGCGTGGCCCTGCTCGAAGCCAGCATCGACGAAATCGAAGGCAAGTGGGAGCGCGTCATCGAAAACTGCGTCAAAGCCGCCGAATGGGGCGAACGCCACCCGCGTTTCATGCGCCGGCTGGTGCAGCTCATGGTCGAGCGCCGTCAGTTCGCCCAGGCGGAGCAAGTGCTGCTGCTGGCCGAAGAACGAGCGCCGCTGCCGCCTGATCTGGCGCGTCAGGCAGCGGAAGTCGCTGCCGCCAACAAGCACGGCGCGCGCGTGCATCAACTCCTCGCCCAGCTCTTCCCCACGGCGCCGCGTGACTACCGCGACCTCTTGTGGGTAGCCAGCCTCCACACCCGCATCGACGAGCCGACCAAAGCGGAAGTGTGGTTGCGTAAAGCAAGCGCGCAAGCCGAGCACATACCGGAAACGTGGATCGCTCTGGTGGAGCATCTGGCACGGACCGGCCAGCATGACGCCGCCGCCGCTGCGGTTGCGCAGCTGCAAACGAAGATGCCGAAACAGCGGTTGGCGTATTGCCTGGCCCGTTGTTGGGACGCTGCCGGCGCTTCGGCGCGCGCCGCCGACGCCTTCACGGCAGCGCTGGCCAATCAGCCGCACGATTTCCAAATGATCTTCGCCGCCGGCGACTATTTTTGGCGCGCCGATCAGCCCGAGCGTGCGACGCCGTTGTACGAACGGCTCTTGGATCTTCAGCCGGCGCCGCCTCCCGAGCTGCTGGCCTCGGCGCGGCGCCAGCTCGCGCTGTGCCGTGCGCAAACGACCCAGCCGACACAGGCGCACGCCCTGCTCGACGCCAACCGCCAAGCATTCGGAGTGCAAATCGAAGATGAGCGCCTGCGCTGGTTCTTCGACGGCCAGCAACCCGCGCAGCGCCGGCAAGCGATTCAGAGGTTGCGCGAATCGTTTGGCCGTTATCCATCGCGCGCCGATGAAGAGTTGTTGCTGGTCCAGCTCGAAGACGCAGCCAACGATGCGCCCCGCGCCCGCGAACGGCTCGCGCATCTTCTGTCCGCGGGCGAATCGCCGCAATTGATCGCGCGCTACTTGCACCTACTCATCAAGACAGAGGCGCTCGACGAAGCGCTTGTCTGGCTTGTCAAGCTCGAACGCTGGGAACCGAACAGTCCGCGCACGCAGGAATTGAAGCAACTTGTTTCGAAAGCGTCAGAGAAGGCGTGACGACAAGCGAATCCCGGTAGTGGGTCAGTTTGTGGTGCGGGCGTCTCGCCTGCACCGATGCAGGCGAGACGCCCGCACCACAACACAGCAAACTGACCCACTACCCGAATCCCTACGCCTCGACCGCCGCCGCATAGCGATGCGTCGGCATCGGCCGGCCGGGGCGGAAACTCTGCGTCTTGGCGTCGGAGATTTGCGCTGACCGCCGGACGCACGACGCCTGCACGACGCTCTGCACTTGCCGCTGCAATTCGGCCGGATCCATCGCCACGCGAGCATTCACGATCAAATCGACATCCTGCGCCTGACAATGCGACGGCAGCGACAAGTCCGCGTCGCCGCCGGTGTTGACCAGATTCGCCACGCCGAAGAAACCTTCCCATAGCCCGATGGCCTTGAGATGAGCGATTTCGGCGCCCTCGGCCGCGAGGGCCGATTGCAAACCGCGCACGACGTCGAGGAGCAAATCGTCGAGCGCGAACGGCTTGGCCGACTTCACATGCACACTGCTGTTCAGCCAGCCCAACTCCGCCTCGCCCTCGGCGTAGATGTCGTAGTCGATGTCGAGAATTTTCCGGCCGAAGGCGCCCTGCTGATCGAGCAGTTGCGTGACGGCGTCGAATCCCTGGCCCGTCTTGGCAGAAACGCGCAACACCGGCGTACCGGGATACTGCGCGCCGACAAGCTGCGCAAGCTCTTCGGCATCCGCGGCCGACAGTTCGTCGATGCGATTGATCAGCACCGCATCAGCTTCTTCCAGCTGCTTGCGAAAGATGTACGCCGCCTTGGGTGAAAGGCCGACGCCGGCTTCGTCGCGCAGAATCTTCAGCCCGTGGCTCGGCTTGAAGAGGACGGGATACGGCGCGACGCTGAAGCGCACCCCGTACAAGTCCTTGAGCGGTTGTATGACGGTGGCGACCAGGTCGGTGCAGCTTCCGACCGGCTCCGCCAGCACGACGTCGGGCTGCTGGGCATTCTTCAATCGATCCACCTTCTCGATCAACTCGTCGAACTTGCAGCAAAAACACGCGCCGGCGACTTCTTCCACGGGAAATCCCTGTTCGCGCAAAAGATGCGTATCGACCAGGTCCTGGGCCTGATCGTTGGTGACCAGGCCGATCTTCTGCCCGCGGCTCATGTAATGTCGTGCGAGCCGGGCCAGCGTGGTCGTCTTGCCGGCGCCCAGAAAGCCGCCGACCATGATGAAGCGAATGGTTTGCATCGAAGACATCTCCTGCGGGCATCGAACAAGTCATTTGTATTTTTCGAGCGTGCGCCAATCCTGAAACGGATTCGTTACGGCGCGGTCCGGCACGTACCGGTGCATCGTCATCCACGAAAAAGCCGTTTGCTTGGGATTGGCCGGGTCCGGTTCCGGGTAAGCGACGCCATCGGCCTCCGCGTAGATGGTGCGCACGATGGCGACCTTGCGGCTTGCCGGCGGGACCAGGTCGTAGTCGCTGCCGCGCGTTTGCAAGAACCAGGTGTTGTCGCGGAATCCCTGATCCATTCGCTTCAACGCCGCAGCCGCAAAGGTCTCCTTTTGCTCGTCGGTCAATTTGTCGTCTTTCTTCAACTTCGTAATCATCTGCTGTGCTTCCGAGACGTCAAAGCTCACCCAGCCATACGGCGGCAGATACGCTTCCATCTTGCAATGCGACGGCGAGTTCTTCGGCAACGGATTGATGCCGTACGTCATGAGCGTCGGATAGCCGAGCGACCGGCCCAGGGCATTGCACAGACCATGATAATCGCTGCAATGGCCTGTCTTCTTCTCCAATGCATGAATGGCGCTGGCTTGGAGCGAGCAATCTTCGTGGCTGTATTTCATCGTCTTGTGAATCCAGCGCATGATGCCGGCGAAATCCTGGGCCGGGCCGGCGGATTCCGGCACGATGGTGCGGGCGAGCGAGGCGAATCGTTCATCGACCGGGATCAGTGGTTCGCCGCGCAGGTACTTTTGAAAACTCTCCGGCCAGCGTGCCACTTTCACGACCTTCGTGGGATCGACGTTCCAATTGAGTTCCCAGGTCTTGATCGTGAATTGATGCCGCACCATCTGGGCGCCTTGCGGATGGTCGAATTCGAAGTACGCGAACTGATTGCCGAACAGCGATTCCTTGCCGATCTTCGGCTGCACCTCCATCGGAAACGTGCTGAACTTGCTGCCGCTGACCTCCTGAGCCGCGTCGCTCGGCGGGATCGGCATCCAAATCTTCAGCAACTTCGCCTTATAGGGCGGCGTGACGACGGCGGACAAATCGACCTGATAGGTGACCGGCTGCGACTTGGCAGCTTGATACGGCAGATTCGGGTCGAGCTTTGGCAAAGTCTCCTGGGCGACAATCGACGCCGTGAGACTGGCCAATAGCAACACACCAACGGACCAGACCTTATGCATCGCGCACCTCGTGATGATGGCTCACTGCGATTGCCGATACGCCGCTCTTAGAAAAAACCGATGCACGCCGCCGCCGGCGATAGCCCCGAGCACGGGACTAAGGATATAGACGGTGACGAAGCCGCGGCCATTCGGCCCGGGCAGCGCCGCCTCGCCCCAGCCGGCGAAGTAAGTGACGAGGCGCGGGCCGAAATCGCGGGCCGGATTCATGCACGCTTGCGTCAAGGGCGCGATGACAGAGATCAGCATCGCCACAGTCAGGCCAATGATCACGGGCGTCAGCAGGCCGGCGCGATTGCGCGGATCGGTCACCGAGAACACGACCAACGCCAAGATCAATGTCGCCACGAATTCCGCCAAAAACGCAACCGCCTCGCTTACCTTGGCGCGTTCCGCGGCGGTCAAGTTCTGCAGCACCGTGCGTTGCGCCTCCGTCCGCGCGAAATCGAGCCGATCGCTGGGCCAGGAATCAACAAGCTTCTTCCACGGGCCGGCAAGCCCTCCTGGATTCGGATAGAACTCGCCGTAACACATCGCGGTCATCTCGCTGCCCGGCTCGCCGCGGACGATGCCCAGGGCGCGTTCCCGATCGTACAATTGCTGCTGAAAAATCACGAACAGGATCGTCGCGGCCGCCATCGCCCCGACCATTTGGCCGGCGATGTACGGGCCGACGTCGCGCCAGGCAAAGCGCTGCCACGCCGCCAGCGCTACGGTAATGGCCGGATTCAAATGCGCCCCGCTGATGCCGCCGACGACGAGAATCGCCGCCGTGACGGCCATGCCCCAGACGATCGCCACCTGCCACAGGCCGCTTTGCGCATCCGTGAGCACTGCGGCATGGACGACGCCGCAGCCGAAAAAGATCAAGATGAACGTGCCGATCACCTCGGCCACACACCGGGCAGCCAAGTTCGGTGGCGCTGGCGCCGCGGTTGATTCCTGGCTCATCTCAATCACTCTTGCTGCCGTTGGTGCGCTGGATCGACCTGATCTTCAGGCAACGGGTGGGCGCCTGTTCCATTCGTCAAAGATTCACGATACTGATACACCTTGCGAACGGCCCGCGCAACCTCGTCCACGTCCGCGTCCGCTCCCAGCAGCACCGGGTGGTGCAGCACGAGGGCGCCGTGATGGGCACGCGTCGCCTCCGTCAATTGACCGACGCATCGATAGCGGCGCGGCGAGCGGCCGACATGCGCGGCAGGAAAGCCCTCGGCCATCGCGATCCCCTCGGCGCACATGGCTGCTACGAAGGTTGCTCGCGGCAAACCGAACGCCGCCGCGTCGTATTGAAAGCCAAGTTTGTAATAGCCCGGCTGGCCCGCTTCCGGCAGATTGACGAACAGAGCGAGGCCCGGCACATCGCGCAACGATCCCAGCAACCGTTGGACGTTGTCGGCGCGGCATCGGTTGCGTTCGTCCAGCTTCCGCAATTGCGGCATCAACACGGCGACCTGCAATTCGGACAACGGACAAATCAGGTTGCCGCGCAAGGCATGAGATCGCGCTCGTTGCCAAACGTCAGCGTGGCTGGTCAACAAAGCGCCGCCGCGCCCGGCGGACAGCAATTTCGACCCGCCGAAACTGATGACACCGGCATCACCCCAGGTTCCCGCGCGCCGGCCTTGGACCATCGCGCCGGGACATTGTGCGGCATCCTCCAGGACCAGGACCGCGCGCTGCTTCGCCAATGCTGCCAGTTCGCGCATCGGCACGAGGCCGCCATGCAAATGCGTTGCGATAATCGCCTTCGTCGCAGGGCTGAATGCAGCCTCCAGCTTATCGAGCGCCAGGTTGCAGTTGGCCGGATCGACATCGACGAGGACGGGCGTCGCCCCAACGGCGTGGATGTCGAGGAAATTGCCGGGGAAATCGTAGGCGGACAGGATCACTTCGTCGCCTGGACCGACTTTCAGCGCCCGCAGGCCAAGCTCAACCGCGAAAGTGCCGCTACCGCACAGAATCACATGTTCAACCTGAAAAAACTCCCGCAGCGCCTGCCCAAGTGCATCGCAGTTGGGACCATGATAGACGCCCCAAGAACCGTCATGGTAGACACGCTGCAGCGCTTCCAGAACCTCGGCATCGGCGGGTGGCCAGGGCGGCGGACCTTGCGGGCGCACCGGCGTGCCGCCCAGAAGCGCGGGAAGATCGGACATACGCGATTCTCGTGGCGCCGCTTGCGGCTTAGCGATGGCCGCACGCTGTCCGTTGCGCTAAGCCGCAAGCGAAGGGAAAATCGAACCCTCTGTTCACTCGTCTAGTCTAGCGGTATTAACATGGTTGCCTATTCCCCACGCCGCGCGATCAGATGCCATGGGCGAAAACGTCGTCATCACTTCCGATCTCTACACCCTGCCCGGATTCCACGAGCCGTTCAGCTCGATGAGCCACTTGCTGGGCGCGGTCATATTTGCGTTTTTGGGCTATGGCCTGCTCGTGCGCGGGCGCGGCGATCGCACGCGCCTTATCTATCTCGGTACCTACGCATTTGCTTGCGTTCTGCTGTTGACGCTGAGCGGCGTCTATCACATGATGACGCGCGGCGGCCTCGCCCGCACCGTCCTGGGCCGACTCGATCACAGCGCCATCTTCGTGCTCATCGCCGGCACCTTCACGCCGGCGCACGGCCTGTTGTTTCACGGCTGGATGCGCTGGGGACCGCTCGTGGGGATCTGGGCCGTCGCGGTCTGCGGCATCTGTTTGAAGTCGATTTTCTTGGAAGACGTCGCCGAATGGTTCGGCACGACGCTGTATCTCGCGATGGGTTGGTTTGGCGTTTTCTCCGGAACAGTGCTGGCACGCCGTTACGGTTTCGCTTTCGTGGCACCGATGCTTTGGGGCGGCATCGCCTATTCCGTGGGCGCCGTGATGGATATTCTCGATTGGTTTGTCATCGTGCCGGGCGTCGTGCACGCGCATGAGATCTTTCACGTCGCCGTGCTCATCGGGGCGTTCTTGCAATGGCGTTGGGTCTGGAAATTCGCGGACGGCTCACTTCCAATCATTTAGCCGGCGAGCTTGCGCGCCGGCTCAATGAACTGTGGCGACTTGATTCACTTCTTCTTCGCGTCCGCCGGTTCGCTGCCGAAGATGCCGGCGATCCAGCGCGACAGCACGTTTTCCGACTCGCGCGGTTGCTGATCGACCGGCAGCATGTCCCAGAGCTTCTGGTACACCGGCCGCAACAACGGCGGCACCGCCTTTTCGATGCGCGCCTGCCGGGTTTCGCCGACAAAAATGTGATCGGACGGCAACAGGCGGATGTTGGTGGCGTCGTCCTTTTTCATGACGATGGCATCCAGGTTGACGTGAAAGACCTCGGGCCGCCTTTCGCCAAGATGGGCGCGGACCACGTAAACGCCTTCCGGCGCGGCGCCCGGCGAAATGCCGCCGACGCGCTGCAGCAAATCGAGCACCGTTTCCTGCCCCTGATACGGCACCGTCCGCTGCCAGCCGATCACCTGCCCAATCAGCACCAATTGCTGGCTGCGATAATCGACGACGCGCACGCGCACGTCGGGCGGCTGCACGCCGACTTGCTGCGCCAGTTGCCGACCGATGTCCGCCAGCATCCGATCCTGCACGCGCATGCCGCCATACTGACCCAGGTTGATCCGGCCGTCGGGCTCGACGAAATAGTTGCCGTTGAATTCCGGCCGATTCGCCACGGCGATTTCCAGCACATCGGGACAACCGACTTGATAATGTTCGGCCACACCGGCCATGCGCTCGGCCGTCAGCTTTTCGCCCATCAGGTTTTTCTTGACGACGGTTTGCTGATCGTTGGCGCAGCCGAGGACGGACGTGAGCAACACAAGCCAACAAGCCAACGGCCCCCCGGCACGACGGCCGGGCGTCGTGAAAGATGGTGTCGTTGGTCGTGCAGCCGTGGGCATGAGTCGGTTTTGGGGAGAAGGCGTTTGTGAGAAGATCGGCAAGCGAAACTGCCGACCTTGAGGCTTTTGCCAAGTTTGACGATTGCAACGGCGACGCGCGCCGTGAGAGCGCGTCGCTTGCCGTTTTCTTGTAATCTTTACACAGATATTTGGCAGATTGTGCAAAGCGCGCGTTTGCGGCGACCTGCCCTTTTTTGGCCGCGACCGTTCTGTTAAGAATCAACTCTGTTCACGCGCGGGATTCGCAGACCCATCCCCGCGGCAAGGAGGAACCCCGCATGCGCATGGACGCGCTCTGGGCGACCCTGCCCCTTATTGGCACACTGATTTGGCTGACCCTGACACCGGCTCGTTGTGCAGGCGGATCCTGAGGCCCGGCGGGGTGCCTTCCCCCCGGCTTCGGCGGTTCGCCGATCCCCACGATGCCGACGATGCAAAATCAACCCGCGGCCGGTTTCCAGCCGCAAGCGCCGCGCAGCCATTTTCCCACGAATTGGCAAGCGTGGCCGGCGCCCAAGAGCGCGCCGCAACAAGCCTTCCCGGTGAACGCAGCGTTGGCCGGCAATACGGCGCCGCGCCCGACGATCCGCGCCCAAGCGCCGGACGCTCCTGCACGATCGACGGCGCCGCTCGTCCTGCCTTCACCCGAGGCGCTCGGCCTGGCGCCGCGCACTGTTGCTCCGTCCACTCTGCCCCTCGAGATCGATTGGAATAATGCGCAGGCTCGGTTGCGGCGGCTGGGCGCCGTCGGCTTTCATCTCGACGAAATCACCCCAGGACAATGGCGGGCGACGCTTTTGGTTCCGCTGAGCACGCAGCAAACTCGGCACGTCGAGGCGACGGCCGCCAGCGACGCCGCCGCCGTCGCCGGCGCCTTGCAGCAAGCGGAAGCCCTCGCCCAACCGCGCTGACGTTGCGGGCGCGATTGAAATCAGTAATAATTGGCTTGCCGTTTAGAAGCTGTTTCAAAACGGGGACTGGCCCGTTTGCCTTGGGGGGCCTGTCCCCGTTTTGCAACAGCTTCTTAGTTCGAGTTTCGCAGATGTGTAAGCGTATTTCAAGCGGCCGAACGACCAAAATGATGGCGCCGGATGGTTGGTAAGAACATCATGGGATGTGGAAATCGCCAGGGCCGAGCTTCTCATCCGGTCCGGCTGAGAAGTT
>ORMF010540267.1_pt1 | contig 18822 bp, 12 predicted proteins | sample 1779871 | NCBI WGS metagenome assembly ORMF01 (sample SAMEA104232316, study PRJEB22302) | groundwater metagenome | biome: forest; feature: aquifer; material: groundwater | place: USA | collected 2011-08-07 | depth 5.4 m | reverse complement strand
TCGAGGTTTTGCAGACCCCAGCGTTTCCACTTCGCCACCGCGCCACGTCGCAACTCGACTTTTGCTTTTGCAGATTTTGTAAACAAAACTACTTCAGTAATCGTCGGTTGCTCCTCTTCCGACTTCGTCGGATAAAATTAACTTTGAATCGGGCTTTGCTCATTCAAGATTATCCGCTTGAAGGAAAAGAAATACTAAAGAGAAACCATGGGTGTCCCTTTAGAGTGATGTAAGTATATCAAAGCGAGGCTGTTGCTTCAATTGATTGTGCCGAACGGTTAAAAAGTAAACTTAAACGATTTTTTATTTACTGGGGGACTATTACAAAAGATCCGTTATGGGCTGTAGTACCTGAGTTATTAAGGTCAAAACTGTCAATATTTGAAGAACTATCCTGTCCACTTACTTGTCTAACCTTGTACCCGTTTGGAACGCTTAACTGTAGACGATATTTTCCTACAACTTGAGAAGGGAATGCTGCATCCCCTGAAGAATTAGTGGTTAATTGTGACAAGGCAGCATCTGTACCTTCTCTGTAAAGCCCAACTGTTGCCCCTTGATAACCAGTCCATATATTATGAGCTCTATCATCCAATATTACCTTTACTGTTATTGGATATAGGCTTGGTACATCTGATTGACGAGTTAAGCAGATAGCAAGAGGTACGTTACTTGCTGGTCTGGGAAGTGTGTATTTAAATTCACTCCCGTAAGTATTAAAACCACTTGGGGCGATAGTATTTTTAAAGTAATAAGTGCCACTTGGTAAATTGAAGGTTAATTTACCATCACTCCCAGAGGTTTTTGTATCGAGTACTTTCGTATCTCCGTCTTTGCGTACTTGGAATACAGCCCCTGCTAATTTGGGATTATCGTATCCACAAGAATAACCTGTTGAGTTTTTTACATTAGCAAAAACTTGAATATCCAATGGCGAGTTGGGATTGTTGTAGTAGGTTGTTACGTTTACCGACGAGGCGACGGTTCCTTGGCATTTGGTACCCCCAAAAATCCAAAACCTACCGCTCGGCATTTTTAGATTAAAGGTATATTTGGCTGAGTCGTAAATCCAAGGAGCGCTTTTTGAACCCGCCTTACCAACACTGGCAAAAAGAGCTTCTGACCCGCCATTAGCCGAAACACAGATATCTGCAGTTTGGCCTTGAGATAGGGTCCATGAAATAGTTGTTGAGCAGGTAGTCTTTGGAGCGGATAGGGTGCACGGATTGGGCGATGCGCTAATCGAAGTGGAGGAAGCAGAAACAGTCGTCGCTATACCTAATACTCCAGCGCGTTTAGAAAAAAGAACGATAAGAAAAATAATACCGATTCCCAGTAATAAGGCAAGTGCATGGATTACGCCTTTTTGCAAACGCATGTTAGCTTAAACGTAGCATAGCGTATGAATCGAGTCAAGTTGGCCTCGTTTTTGGCCGAAATTGTAATTTTGCCGCTCAGAGTTAATAATTAGGTTAGCTGCCTATGAAACAAAAGAACCGTCCGGGACTGATCATCCAATTTTTTCTCTTCCTCTTTGCCGCTGTTTTAGCCCTTAGCGTGGTACTGCTTAACCAAGGGACTAGCTCCGATGTGCCTCAAGGCAAAGGGAAGCGCAGTGACATCGATATACTTTCGCTTTTTAAACCTCAGAATATTAGTGAGGCTTTTCGCCAAAAGCTTTTGTATCCTACTCCAAAATATGCAACGCCTTATGCGACTCCTGCTCCAGCGGATACAGGTACTCCCATGAGTACTGATCCAAATGCTGGTGCGTCTGCTGCGCCTCAAGGTGCTGGCGGTAATATTCAATATACAACTCCACCAGCGGATGGACAGCTAATTCCCGCTGATTTACAACCCGAAATTATTTTTTAAACAATAGCGAAAAATTTAGGTTTTTTAATATAGAAAATGACGTAGACGTTTTGCTAAGCTATTATAGAGATGTGAGGTTGTCAAGTAACCAACTCTTCTTATATTTACTCTGCGGTGTAATTTTTTCCCTGCCCTTTATTTTTTGGCCCCAAACTCATCTGTATGAGGCTCCCAAATTTTATTTTTTGATAATTCCTTCTCAGGTCTTGGCTTTAATTTTAGCTTTTTCTAAGTCAAAATTTCACCTCGATAAATTGGTTTTATTGGTATTTGTATTCTTAGGGATTTTATTTTTAGCCAATGTTTTGGGTGTTGATCCAAAAACTTCTTTTTTTGGTTCGGCTAGTCGGTATCAAGGATTTTTGACGATGTGGTCGGCGGTTATTTTGTTTTTGTCAGCGAGACATTTTGCAACTGAAGAGAAAAATGTATTTTTTATTGTTAAAACTTTAATTGTTGCCCAAATCTGTCTTTCTTTATTAGGCCTCATTCAATTCTTTTTACTTAAAACAATTGGTGGCGAGGTTGTGAATTATCAAGGAAGAGTAGCAGCTACTTTTGGTAATCCTAATTTTTTTGGCGGTGTTGAGGCTTGTCTTTTGCCGTTTCTATTATTTTCTCCAAAATATTTTTTATTCACCCCCAAATATTTTGCGAGGAAGGAAGTGATTTTTAGATTTCTTAAAAAATGGCCGATTAAATGGAGCTTGGTGGGGTTGATTATTTTTTCTATTCTTTTGTCTGGGTCAAGATCCGCTATTTTGGCGACTTTGGTGGTGGGGGGTGTTTATTTAATTTCAACTCTCCCGCAACTTTCCCGGAAAAAGTCGGTTGGTTTAGTTTTTTTTGGAATAATTTGTCTAATCTTTGCCGCATACTTTGTCCATGGGAGTGGACTTACCGAGCGCCGCGTTTCATGTTGTGACAATCGGACGATTGTCTGGCAACAGGCGACCCGAGCTGTCAGAGATAGGCCGATCCTCGGCTGGGGGCAGGAAAATTTTCAATTAGTCGAGGTTGAAAAACAAATCCTTGCGGATAACACCCACAATATATTTTTAGAAATGTTAGTTTCTGCAGGTTGGGCGGGGCTCATATTATTTCTCCTTATTATATTGACGGCGCTTGGGAAGGCATCATTGCCCATAAAACTCTCTCTGGTAGCTCTGTTAATAACGGCTCAGTTTAATCCCATTAGCGTCTATCAAATAGTTTTGCTTTGGGTACTTGTGGGTCTTGCCTACTTTAAGCCAAAAATTGCTCCCCAAAACTTTTTGGTAACGCTCGCTCTTTTGGGGGGAGTAGTGGCAACGGCTTTGGTCATTGGTTTTGAAACCTATTCTTTTTTGCATTATTCGTCGGTGCGATACGAAATAGTTTCTTTTGGGCTTGATAACCCCACGGCTTTTTATTCTATTAAAAAAGACGGCGATGACTACTTAGTTACTTATCATTATGAAGTGGATGGTGGAGTTTTTGACAAAAGCGGAAAGGTTGGCAAAAGCGACACGCAACTAGCCCCATTAGTTGGAAAAAATGTTTGGATCACTGGTAAGTGGTCAGAGGACTGGATAAGGACTCAGTGTGTTGCAACGGTCTGTCACCCGATTGACAAAACATACACTATTGATATTTGGGGCATCCGCGAGCGATAAGCCAATATTTGGCAGGATCTTGCAATTTCCTCGCAGAAAGGGTTTAATTTACAGGAAGTACAACATGCCTGCCAGAAAATTTACGTCTCGCAAGAAACCAACTGCCCAAGACGAAGAAGATTTAAAAACTACTGCCCCCCAAGAAAAACAAGAACTTACCGAAGAAGAAACTTTGGCTGATGCCATTGAGAAGGAAAAAGATACAAAAGAGGACAAAACTACTGAGGAACCGGCTGCAATAGCTGCGCCCGAGGAGCCCGCCGAAATCGAAGCAACCGAAGCAGATGGGCAAACAGATTTTAAAGTTAATAACGCACAACAAAATCAGGAAAGTGAAGAAATAAAAGAAAATAAAATGGACGAAGACATGAATCAAACAGATACGACACACGAATCCGGCGGGGCTGTTGGAGCCACGGGTTATCGTGACGAATCCCTAACTGGCCTTCAAATGGACAATCAGCCTGGTGGCGGAAGCAAAAAGTGGATTGTGATTTTGCTTGTCCTGCTGCTTTTGGGAGCCGGCGGATTTTTCGCTTGGAAGCAAGGCCTTATACCTTTTTTGAAATCTTCTAGCAACGAGGATATTACGCCGACATCGGTAGTTTCTAATCAAGTTAATCAATACACCACACCCGCACCCCAAACGACACCTCAAGCAAGCCCATCGGCCAAGATCGAAGATCTTAAATTTGACGTTCAAAACGGCACCGATGTTGCCGGTGAAGCAACAGCTCTAAAGAGTCTTTTGGAAGCAGCCGGTTTTAAAAATGTCACAGCCGGTAATGCCTCGACAACCGATCACACCGCAACCGAGGTATCTTATCCGTCCAATTTGGACGCAACGCTTAAAGGCAAAATTCAAAAGATACTTGAGGGACGATACGCCAAAGTTACCCAAAAAACTTCTTCCTCTTCAACCCAGATCGCCATCGTGATCGGGGATAAGAAGTAGACAAAACAAAGTTTTGTCTGCGACTTTCAGTCTAAAGCGAATTCTCTCCATCCCTAAAAAAATTTCATTTAATCATTAAATATCACAACTATAGCAGTTTGAGGCTAATAGGCATATAATTCGTATATGGAATCAATAAAAGATATTGATCTGTCCGGCAAGCGGGTTTTAGTACGGCTTGATTTGGATGTGGATGAAAAAGGAGACGATTATCGTCTCCAAGCGGCTATTCCTACCCTCAAGCATTTGCTGGGTCACAACAACAAGCTTATTTTGATCGGACACCTGGGCCGGCCCAATGGGCGAGTCTCAATGGATCTGTCATTAAAGCCGGTTTCAGAGCGTCTCTCCAAACTTTTGGGTCGACCGATTGATTTTGTCGACAATTTCCAGATTCCTGAGCGCGATATTGTGATGCTCGAAAACCTGCGTTTTGATCCGGGTGAAGAGAAAAATAGTCATCAATTTGTGGCTAAATTAGCCTCTCTTGCTGACTTTTATGTCAATGAAGCTTTTGCCGATTCGCACCGTAATCATGCCTCAATTGTCGGCGTTGCCAAGCTTTTGCCTCATGCAGCGGGACTGCGTCTAGTCCTGGAAATTGAAAATTTATCTGATGTTTTGAAAAGCCCCAAAAAACCATTTGTTGCTTTGATCGCTGGTGCAAAATTTGAAACAAAAGAACCCTTTATTGTAGCCATGGCCAAGGTCGCAGATAGGGTTTTGGTGGGCGGAAAAGTTGCGGATGACGCCAAAAAATCAGGTAAAAAATATCCTCGAAACGTAACGCTTGGAGCGCTTAACGAAGCCGGTAAAGATATGGACGAAGTCGCCAATGAAGAGTTTTCAAGAGTTGTTGCTGGAGCCAAGACGCTTGTTTGGAATGGCCCTTTAGGAATCTATGAAGAGGGTCGGCTAGTCTCGACAAGACTTGTGGCCGACGCTGTCAAATCCTCAACCAAGTCAATTATTGGCGGTGGAGACTTGATTACAGCGCTTGGCAGCCTTAAGATGCTTGAAAAATTCTCCTGGGTATCGGTTGGCGGCGGCGCCATGATGGAGTTTCTCTCCGGTATCAAGTTGCCGGGCCTTACCGCCTTAGAGTAAACTGTTCTTGTGGATACAGCAAAGAAAATATCCCTAATAACTGTTCTTGTTTTGATTACGGTTGTTTTATTTCTCAACTCTGAATTCCTATGGATAATTCCATTAGTTTTGATAGTGATTATACTCTCAAAGAGTTCCATTTCTACCGCCGGAGGTCAAAATAATAATTCTGTGAGTATTGCTTTAAGAGCTGTAAATTCCTTTTTAATTTCTTCTTTAATAACGGGTTTATTAATGATGGCTTATGGATATTTTTATACTGGTGATAACCTTGGCGGACTTGTTTTGATGGGACTCGTGCCAATATTTTTCCCGATTGTTTTTCTCCTATCTAGGAAATTTTCTTTTAGATTATCACTAATATTATTTGTACTTCTATTACTGCCGGTAATTGCATTTTTAGTCTGGTTCAGTTGGCCTATTTTGGGTAGCAGTAATAGCAATGTTGTTGAGTAAAGAATTGCCAGTAGCAAAGCCAGTAGAGTAAAGTAGGGTTATATGGTTAGGGTTGCGATAAACGGTTTTGGCCGCATAGGCCGGTCGGCTTTTAAAGTAGCGATTGAAAGTCATGACAGGGAAGTCGAAATTGTGGCTATCAATGACCTCGCTCCTGCCTCCACACTTGCCCATCTTCTTAAATTTGATTCTAATTATGGTGTTTGGAAACACGAAGTCTCTGCGCAAGACCTCTCAACTGATCTTAAAAATCACCCCGATGGCGAGCCTGTAGGACAACTTAAAGTAGGCGACAAACTTATCCCAGTATATTCTCAAAAAGATCCCGCGACCCTGCCATGGGACAAACTTGCCGTGGACGTGGTCATCGAATCAACGGGCCAGTTTACCGACAAAGAAGGCATGGAGAGCCACATCAAAGCCGGCGCCAAAAAAGTAATTTTGTCAGCTCCTGCCAAAGACGGCGATGTGCCGACTTTTGTAATCGGGGTCAACGATGATAATTACCTGGGTGAACCGATTCTTAATAACGCATCGTGTACAACCAACTGTATTGCGCCAATTGCGGCCGTCATTCATAAAAATTTCCAAATTCTTAAAGCGACAATGACAACAGCTCATGCTTATACAGCGGATCAAAATCTGCAGGATGGGCCACATAGAGATTTACGAAGAGCAAGATCAGCTGCTGTTTCGATTGTGCCTACTTCAACTGGCGCAGCCATTGCCACTACCGAAGCTATTCCTGAACTTGCCGGTCTTTTTGACGGTGTAGCATTACGCGTACCCGTTCCAGTGGGATCGATTTCTGATTTTACCTTTTTAGTCTCCAAAAAAACGACGGTCGAGGAAGTTAACGAAGCACTCACTGCAGCCTCGAAGAGTGACCGATATAAAGGCATACTGGCCGTTTCGACCGACCCGATAGTTTCGTCAGATATTGTCGGTCGCACTGAATCAGCAATTGCTGATCTGCCGCTTACCAAAGTAATTGATGGTGACATGGTCAAGGTGTTTGCATGGTACGACAATGAATTAGGCTATAGTAACCGGTTGATCGAGCAGGTTATAAAAATAGGGAATACAAATAACTCAGTGTAAATTATTCCAGCCTAATTCGATGCGAGTAGTTCGCTCATATGATGATCGTTGTCATCATATTGGCTCCCTTACTGTAAACGAGATGGAGTACAGTCATCGTCTTATTGAGCAAGTCATAAAAGTAGGTAATATTAATTTAAGTTAATTCCTTATTATTAGTTGATCTATTGCTTCTTCAATTCACACAGGATTAAATGCTTGTGTGGTTGATTTAGAAAGTATATTCCTTGCTCGCGACGAATGGGTTCACAAAGGTTTGACTGGCCATCTTTTGGTCGTGGGTGGCTCGACTCTTTATACTGGCTCGGTTGTTTTTAATTCCATTGCAGCGCTGCGGGCAGGATGTGATTTAGTAACAGTAGTTGCCCCACGCCGGGCAGCTGACACCGCCGCTATTTCCAAGCCTGATTTAATTACATACCCACTTGAAACTGAATATTTAACTTCTAAAAATATTGTCGAAATTGAAAAAATAATTAAAATCCGCCCGCCAACCGCCGCAGTAATCGGTTGTGGCATGGGCCGTGACCCCAAGACTTTTAAAGCAATTTTAAGGCTGATTAAGCTTTTAAAAATCCCCATGGTCCTTGACGCCGACGCCCTAAGAGCATTGGCAAGCACTAAAACTTCAGCCAAAGTTTTGGCCGGTAAATCGGTAATTTTGACTCCGCACGCCAAGGAGTTTGAGATCCTTTCGGGTCAGGATGTTTTAAAATCGGCTCAGGACAGGCAGGACAAAGCGATGCGATATGCGGGAGTGAGTGGAGCAACTTTAATACTCAAAGGTAGCGTTGATGTAGTTTGCAACAGCACATCATGCTATCTGAATAATTCCGGATCAGCCTTTATGACCAAGGGCGGATTTGGTGATACATTGGCCGGGATTGCCGGCGCGCTTCTTGCCCGCGGCGTCGTGCCTTTTTATGCAGCGGCCGCGGCTGCTTATATCAACGGCCGGGCTGGCGAGATGGCAGTTGAGGAAAAAGGCGAAGGCGTACTAGCCTCAGATATGTTTGATTACATTCCTTTGGCTATTGACCAGGGTTTGTCTGTTTGATTTATCTATTAATTTCCACACATATTTGCATACGCTCATTACTTTTGCTGTCTTGAAAAGGCAGGGAGGTCTTGAGAGAATCTCTAAAGACCTTAAGTTTAATTTGATGGACGAAAACGAAAATATCCCTAAACGCTCTAAATTTTGGTTCTCCAATAATTCATCAGGTGAGAGAAAGCTTAAGTTCTTTGATAATATTACAGTTGTTTTTAGCGCTTCGCTTTTTATCTTCTCATTCGCAATCTTTTGGCCTATTGTTTCTAAATTTTCCTGGGAAGAAACCTTTTTTACGCCACTTATACCTTCGCTGATTGTCTGGTTTGAAGCTTTAGGGGTAGATGCGAGTGTAATACTTCGGATAATCTTTATTTCTTCCTTCGCGTTTTCGATTCTCGGGCTTTATTTTCTAGTTAGGGAAATCACTTCTAGACAAATAACACCAATATTTTCAGCTATCCTTTACATGGTTCCTTCAATTCCAATATTTGTAATCTTGTATTTTCAAAGGGGTCTTTATGCATGGGAGTTAGCCTCGGCTCAGTCATTCTTTTCCATAATCTACGGGGACGTTGCTCATTTTTTGGCTCTTTCTTTTATCCCGCCGGCTCTGATTTTCTTTTTGAGATTTGAGAAATCTGATCGTAAACTGGACTTTTTGCTTTGTGAGTTATTTACAATTTTGGTATTGATGTCCAATCGGTCCCAAGGGTTTTATCTCTTTGTTGGCTTTGGCATTATTACCCTTACAGAGGTATTTCTCGGAGCGGCCAGAATCAAGATAAAAAGAGCGCTTTTGGTAATGATAGTGGGGGTGGGCTTGGTTTCCTTCTGGTACACACCTTTTTATCTTTTTGGAATATCTCAAGTTTTGATAAGTCAGCTTGGTCAAAATCTACGATATCTATTCCCATTGCCGTTTGTAATCAGTATTGTGTCTCTAATTTTGTCTTTTGTATTCTTGGCTAGAAAAAAGGGAAGGCAGGGAATATTTATTTCTTTTTTAATGTTTATCATCTTTTTGGCCTTGACCGTGCATTGGCTTTCGCAGGACAAGTCTTTTCTTGTTCATCCAAATCGGGTAATCCCAAACTTATATATGTTTACTTCAATTATTTTAGCAATTGTTTTAACCTTCGTAATTGATAAACTCCATCTTGTAGGCAGATTTGCTTTTGAAAAATGGTCGCCACCACTCAAGGTAATAGGGTCGGTTGCCTTTGGCATCATTAGCTTTGGCATTCTCGCGGCGACTGCATACTTTGTGGCTCCGCTTGCCATAAGGGCCGTCTCTGGTCCCGGGGGAACTTGGGCTAAAATTAAAGAACAAGCAGAGGCTGACAAGATGGAAAGCCTAAAGCTGGTTGGAAGTAATTTTAGTTTAAAGATTCCTGATCTTGCACCTTGGCAAACCGCTCTTGGCGTAGCCTTAACTTTACTCTCCCTAGCCTTCCTTATTGTATGGTTTGTCAAGAAAAGCCATGAACAACAATAAACTGCAGTCTTTCAGGATAGGTACTTTAGTTACTCTATTATTCGTATTTGCATCAATCGGATTGGTTGTTTACCTTAACTATAGTTTTTTGAGGTTTTGGTTTGTTGGCGAGTTCAATCAAAATACAGCCTCAATTGAAATTTCTTACATTCAAATGGCTAAATTTTGGATTGAAGGTGGAGGAAGTTGGCAGTCTTTGTGGTATCTAGGCTACCCTTGGCACGTTTTTTATACGCCAATCTTGCCATTTTTTGAAGTAGTTTTACGTTTGTTAGGCGGATTTAGCCTCCCTCATGCTTACCGAGTAGTAACAGGCCTTGCTTATGTTGGTGTTCCGGTTTCTATATTTTTCTTTGTTTGGCAGATTTCTAAAAGTAAAACAGGAGCCTTAGTGTCCTCCCTTATATATACTGTAGCGCCGTCTCTTATCAGCTTAATGTTTTCTGAGGTCGGTGCCGATAGTTTGACAGGTTTATTGGAACCGAGAAGATTTACCATTCTTGTCCGGTGGGGAGAAGGTCCGCATACACTTTCATTGGTATTTTTGCCTCTATTTGGACTTTTCCTACATCGATTTATTGAAAAAAGGAGTATTGTCAATATGACTGCCGCTGCCATCTTTTTAGCCTTTGGGATTATGACCAACGCTATTTTTCTCTACGCAGCCGCTCTTATGATTATCTCCTTTGTGCTTGCTGAGGTCACAAGTAGTGAGGTTGAAGTGGTGAGTCTATGCAAAAGTATCGGTAAATTATTGCTCTTCTCATATAGCTTTGTCGCTTTTTGGTACAATTTACCTTTTTTGACAACTTTTTTTCGAGAAGGCGGTGGGGCAATTTCAAATTGGGAAGCTATGGCTCCATGGGGGCTAATTTTAGTTTTTCTAGTGGGTTTTGGGGTTCATTTTGGAGTTCGTCGGCTAACACGTGGCAAGGCCAAAGGTTTGGCTTTTGCTTTCTTTTTCTTTCTCATGCTTTTTGCCATTGTTTATACCTATTACGCTTCAGGAGAGTCGAGGCTGGAATACGCTCCGCAGGCGTTACGTCTAAATACTGAAGTTGACTTGGCTTTTAGTGTGCTGGTCGGAGTGGTAATTTCATGGGTATTTTTGTCCCTTCAAAAAAAAATGGTGAGTTTGAAAGAGGCTGGCACTGTGCTAGCCGGTGCAGTTTTTTTAATTCCAGCTTTTATATTAACGATGTATGGTTTGCAACTCGTTCAAAGGATGCCTAAATATACCCACGCTTTACCAGAGGGTGAAATTACCAAAAGTGCTGAGTATAAAACGGCCTTAAAGCTCAAAGAAATCTCACCTTCACAAGATCAAAGAGTTTTTGTTCCCGGAAACTACTCATTTTGGCTTAATTATTTTGTGGATGTTCCTCAGCTGCGAGGCGCTTTGTTTCAATCCTCAGTTCACCCTTGGCCAGATCATATCTATTATCAAGTAACCAATGGAAACGATCCTGATATATCCCTAGCTTGGCTTAAGATTGCTAATATTAGTACGTTTGTATATACAACTGCAGCCTCGGCAGAGCCATACAAAGACTACAAGGTACCGGTAGACAAGTTTGATAAAGTTTTAACTCGTAAATTTGAAGAGAATGGCGACATTTACTATGAAGTACCTCTAAAAAACAATTCTTTGGCCAAGGTGGTGGATTTAGCTGACCTTAGTAAGTTTAAAAAGCCTTTCAATGCCATTGATACACAACCTATTTATAACTATTTGTCATGGATGGAGCGAAAGTCTGATCGAGTACTGAGTGTGACGCACAAGTCCCGCAGTCGCTTGTTGATCGAGGGCAACATCGAAAAAGGAGAAGGAATACTTGTGCAGCAAACTTACGATTCTGGCTGGAGAGTCAAAGGGGGTAAAGGCAGTATCAAAAGGGACGCTTTAGGTTTTATGGTAATAGAGCCCAAAGACGTGGGGAATATTAAGCTCGAACTTAATTACAATAAGCCTCTTACTGTCTATCTTGGCTATCTGATCACAGTCCTTACTTTGGGGTTGCTTGGAAGATCTGTAATCAGCTCCCGTAAAAAACATCCCCAACAATCTTAGACTTTTTGTAATCGATTCCTTGATTTGGCCGCTACTGACGGCCTTTTTTGTATTTCGGCGTAATCTGGATCATCTTGAGGACTTTTAGGCGCAAAAATCATAAACGCTAAGATAGCGCCTGCCCAAAAACCCAACGTAAAAATTCCCCAATATAAAATCATCTTATCTTTAACAGTGGGCAGGGGCTTTTACAAGGCAGGGGACAAACTCAGGGCATACTTGTTCGCTTTAATCGCGAGCTAGGAAACTTGGCTTGCATCCTTCGGACTAAAGCAACTGCGACTACACCATTCAAGTCTATTCTGTAGATTTAGAATTTTAGAGCATTTGCTGGTAAAAAACAAATACTACTTCATTATATATTAACGCATCATTCAGGATCAGCTGGTTAGGCAATCATTGAAGCATCATTAAATTAGTTTAATAAACATAAACTATCACAATAGGCTATAACTAATTACGATAACAAGAACGAGGGATAATAGTAAAAATAAAAAGAAGCTAGGTGTAGGGGAATTATAAAGATTCCCATTAGGATTAATTTTACGTACAATGTAAATTAAGTTGACACATTAATGTTGAAGAAAGATTTATATAATATCATTTAAGTTAAACCCGCAAATTCATTATTATAGGAAAGAAAATTTTAGCTAAATAATTTAAAAAGAAAAGTAGTTGTCTTTTTGTTAATGTTATAAGTCATTATAAAATTATCGTTTATTCTCCGCGTGTTAGAGTGAAACTCTTTTCAAGCATGAAAATTTAAAAGAGCTTTAAGTAAAATTATAGGGGATAGTTTAGACTAATGTGACCATTGGGCATTCAAGAGGTAGTGTAGGGCTTATATATATAAAAAAATATATTCAGTCAATTTATTTTTAATATAGTTATATTGTAATTAACCTATTATGACAGTAAATACTCTCTAAGGGTAATAAAATTATTCACAATGAAAAATTGGCTGATGATGTTCATGGACATAAACTTATAGTAAAGTGTAAATTTTTAAAATTAGCATTACTATATTCATAAAAAGGCTATTTTTACCCATTTTTACGGATTTTTCAACTTTTTTCATCTAAAAATTCAAATTTGATACCTAAATTTCTACTTTTTTTTCTAAATTTTGTAATTTTTCTCGATAATGATGTAAATATTTAAGGGTACTGGAGAAGTTTGTGCGTAATGTCTTTTCATGAAACACTTACTTGGACTACAGGTTACATTTTTACATTTTTACGTGGGTAAGATAGTCAAAAATCGAATATTATAAGACAGTAATAAGTAAAAAAAATCATTACAAATACTCAAAAATTCCCATTAAATAGCCTCAGAATCCTTATAATTATTAGTTGACAAGATATTTCCATAGTTTTTAACATGAAGTTAGATACTTCTTATGTCTGTAACTGCCCGACATAAACTAGATGCTGTAAAAAGAGTTCTTGATCGTAAAGAACCGATTGGTGAGGTGGCAAAAGATCTAAATATCAGCCGCCAGTCTCTATATAAGTGGATAAAGGAGTACGAGGAATCTCCAAACAAGTCATCCACGAACCTAGAAAACAATTATTCGAGAGGCAAAAGTCATTACAAGTCTCTTTCCTGGAAGATAGAGAAGCAAGTTTTAGATATTTCGGTAAAACACCCCGATTACAGCCTTGGAAAAATCACTTTGATAGCAAATGAATCTGAGGCTAAGGTGTCTGAACATGGTGTTTATAATGTCCTTGCCAGAAACAATCTCCAGACAAAAGAACTGCGAAGAGATTTTAGCGCAAGGCACTTGGTAAAAACTGTTATCGCTTCTGAAATGCCTGCACTCAGTCGCTCTAAGATCGTCGAACAACACTTAAACGAAGGTAAAAGCATCGCTTCAATATGTAGAGAATGGGGTGTTTCTAGGCCCACGTTTTATCAGTGGCTCAAAAGATATAAATCGACCATTAGTGAAGAAGGGACTTCAAAAAGTAAACTTTTTGAGGCTCTTTCCCGTAAATATAAAAGGGGATATGCTCATCACCGAGCAGTAAGTGAGGCGGAGAAAGATAAGGTTTTGGAATTGGTCAAGAGAAATCCTGAACTTTCAGTTCATAAAATCTATAGTCTCATAAAAGAGGGTGGGGTAATATCGGCTGGGCATCATGCTATTCAAAATATCCTTAAGAGGGAAAATCTAAACAAATTTTCTTTAAGGAAATTATTTTCCGGTATATTTTCTCCTCGGGCCAAAGTTGCCGTGGCGCCACTTTATATACCGACGATTCCAAAATACAGTTGGAAAATGCTTTTGTCTCCATATAAAAAGCTTCCAAAAATGGTACGCCGAGGGCCCAAAGTGGCTGTTCCTTATATGATTCTCTTGACTTCACCATTTGTCAGTGCGGCATGGTTTTTGAAAATTATCGCGACTACGCCTGGTCAATCTCCAGTTGGGCTTTTCTTTTCATCTGTAGCGCTCTCTTTTGGGCTCTTTTTCTTTATATATAGTTTGAAGTACTACATCACCATCTTGTTTGTCTTGAAACTGGCACAAAACGGTGCCAGGCCGTCTGAGGGATAAGAAGAATAAATGAATAAAGGTTTGTCAAATTCAATTAAAAAAGTAATGACAAGGCTGCCCAAGCTCAGCCCTACTTTCAAGGTGAATTTGCTTACCTTTAACCTCGATAAAGTTGAGGTTGTGGGCGAAAAGCCATTTATGGCTATTCATGTGGCACTGTATAACGAGCGACGGGTCGTGGAGAGGTTGATAAAAGCCTGTATTTCCCAAGAATATTTTAAAGACTCGAATGAAGCTAATTACGAAGTTGTAATTGCCGATGACTCCACCGACGAAACAACTAGTATCCTTAAGTCGATTTTAAATTCCGATGGTCGTCAATTGAAAAAGGTCGAAGAAAACGAAGAGTCGGAAGTCTTTGAGTCTACACCAAGTGCGGCTGGTCCGCATGCAAGCGAACCGAGGGTCACCTTGGTTCACCGGTTTTCAAGGTCGGGATTTAAAGGAGCGGCTTTGCACAAGGCGCTTGAATTAACAGACGCGAAGGTAGAGTACATCGCTATTTTTGATGCCGACTTTGTGCCTTATCCAGACACGCTGATGCAATTTGCTAAAGCTTTTTACTGTATTAAGAAAAGTATTAATCAAAAGGAATCAGATACTAATCTTTCTGAATCAGACAATATTAACGAGTTAAATGACTACGATCGGATTGCCGCGGTTCAGGGATATCAATGGCATGTGCTTAATAAATCCCAAACATGGGTAACCCGGGGAGTCCGAACCGAATATTCGGGCAGCTATGTCATGGAGCGGGCGGGGGAAGAGATCTACGGAGGCTTAAAGCAAATATCGGGTTCTGTTTATTGTATTAGGGCCGATGTCCTTAGAAAGTTTGGCTGGGGCAAGTCAATAACTGAAGATTTTGAACTAACGCTTCGGCTCTATATGGCGGGGTACAAAGTGGCGTTTACGCCTTATATTCAGGCTCCGGCCGAGGCTGTTTCAACGGTAAAAAGACTGATTAGACAGCGCATGCGCTGGGCCGAAGGGTCCTCCTACAATATCAAAGTCATGTTGCCCCAGATTATTAGATCGCCTTACATGACAAAATCTGAAAAATTTGAGTTTTTGTATTTTGCTCCATACTATTTGCAGGCAGCTTTCTTTGTAGTCGGTACTCTTGCCTGGTTTATATCGGAAGCCATGTTTGGTTCCAGGTTGCCTTTTTGGACAGCGGCTTTGGGGTGGAGCTTGGTATTTACTAATATTTTGGCGCTACCATTGATGAACATTGTCGGGCTTTTTCTAGAAGAGTCGGAGGAGCGCGACTATGTGGGTATTTTGTCCTTTGTGGCGCTTTCCTATATCGTTGTGCCTTTTCAAGCATACGCGGCCATCAAGGGGTTTATAGAGCCAACTGAGGGGACATGGTTTCGAACTCCCAAAACCGGGGCGGTCACGGATTCGTTTGGCAGGTCGACATTTGGTAAGTTTTTTGGTGGCGTGTTAGGACGTAAGGGGCAGACAATTAGCACTCTTGGGTTCCAAATGCCAGAAATTCCTATCCATACTCCAGCTTTGAATATGGTCTCATCATTCAATCCGCTTCAAGCAAATAACTTTAGAATTAAGAAAAAAAGAATCCGGTGGATGGGGAGGGGCGCTCTGGCGTTCATGATAATTGCTGCCTTGCTTTTAAATGTTACAAGTTTTGTTTTCCAGAAAGATGATTCTCAAAAAATACCTCAAAACCAAGTGGTATCAAAAAAGGAACAAGATTTTAAAGTTGAAGCTAAGAGTAGTTTTTTAACTAAAGAAGTACCTGAGTTTAGTTTTAAGCGTCCCGAACAAAGAAAAACATCCTGGTTTAACAAATTAACGATTGGGGAGGTTCATGCGGCCGAAAGTGATGTCACCACCGTCTTGAATGATGCTGCCGGGAACAAAGTTACCAATGTTGAGGTGAAAGTAACCCAAAAAGAATCTGAGTTCAAAGTCGCACTGCTTCCAAAAGAAACTGCAAAACCGGGTAAATATACTTTAATTATTGAATGGAAGGATGAAACAGGCAAAATTCATCAGTCAAAACAAGATTTTACGTGGGGAGTATTGGCAATAAATACAAACAAAAGTATGTACACGCCAAATGAAACTGCCAAACTCGGTTTCGGAGTTTTGGATGATAAGGGGCATACGATTTGTGCTGCAACTTTATGGCTCGAAGTTACGACACCTTCTCAAAATAAAGTAAACCTTAGTTCCAAAACCGGAGAGATCAAGCCTAGCGGTCTTTGCAGCCGAAACAGCGTGACCAACGTTGCTGATTATTTGTCAGAGTTTAAGACTTCTGAGCTGGGGGTCTACAAACTGCACCTTAAGGCCGAAACATACAACGGAGTAAGGGAGATCGATGATAAATTTGAAGTACTAGAAATCATACCTTTTGATATAGAAAGAGACTCTTTCCCGACTAGAATTTACTTCCCAGAGGATTATAATGTTTCTTTTACCGTGACGCCTCGTAAAGACTTTAAAGGAAAAATTCAGGAGACAGTCCCGGCTAACTTTATAATCTCAAACATCTCTGATGCCGGTGGCGCTGAGGTTAAAGATAAAAAACAAGTAGTAGGCTGGGAGGTTGATTGGAAAAAGGATAATTCTTACATTTTAGGTTATACGATTAGATTTCCTTCATCGTCTCCAGACTTTTATCTGATAGGTCCATTGCAATTATCCACCAGTCTTGATAAAGACAAAGTTATTTTTCAAGAAGCAAGACAATGGCAGATAGCCTCAGATGACGCCGGCGGAAGAGTCTGGTCGACTGGGATGGAACTTCAAAGTACGACTGCCGGTATGGAGTGGGATACCACAACAGGAAGCCCGACTATTGATACAACTACCAAAAGAAGTGGCTCGGCTTCACTAAGATCCAATCCGTCTGCGACAACTGCCTTTATAGTCCAGCAATTTCGAGCTAATTCTACGGCTATAATTTATATTCGTGTCTATGTGCGGGTGGCAACGGCCCCTAGTGCCTTAACGACTATTATTGGCTATACCAACGCCGCCGGAACGTACGGCGCTTCTATTCGCATGGCGACTGACCGGACTCTAGAGGTGTGGCAAGGCGATACAACCGCAAAGATAGGGTCTTCTTCCACTGCACTTTCTCTAAACACCTGGTACAGAGTCGAGCTTCAGTACGACGACTCAATTGCCAACAATACGACAACTGGATATCTTGATGGGACAAATTTTGCCAGCGGCAACGGAGCGGACCTGGTGGGTGGAGGAGCAATTAGAATCGGAGTCCAGACCAGTACCACAGCTGATATTTATTTTGACGATGTGGCGGTTAACACAACAACACTGCCCGGTCAGGGCAGGATTGTCCATATGCACCCAAACGCAGTGGGAGATAATGCGATGGGTGTCTTCGGTGGCGCAAATAGCGGGACCGCTTGGGGACAGGTCAAAGATGTGACCCCCAATGACGCTACCGATTATTGGACCTTGGTCATAAATGCCGATATATTAGACGTTAACATAGAGGATAGTACTACCGTTGGAATCGGTTCGACCGATACAATTACAACAACTCAAGTAGGACTTAGAAATAGAGCGGTATCAGCGGCAACCGACAGCCAGCGAGTCCGTATTAAATCACAAGCCGCCGGGACAGTTACATCAGGGCCCATTACTGCTCGTAGTACTACTACTTGGCGGACAAATGGCGGAGAGGCAGCCCCATTTGTTTATCAGTTGACAAGTGATACCAATCCCCAAGCAGCCGGATCCTGGACGCCGGCTCTACTTGACACAGCCCAAATAGGGTCAACTGCACCCGATGCCGCGCCAGACATGGATATAACTGCCCTTTGGCTTTTGGTTGATTATATTGCCGCCTCCGATGTTCCGGAAGTAGCCCTAGGACTGGCGCCGTTGGCCTTAGCTGCCCCAAAGATAATAAAAAGTATTCGTCAAGGAACACTGGTTGAAGATTTTGTCAATTTCTTTAGAAAGTTTTTTAGAATAATTAGAAATACGCTTGGAAATGCCTTTGGTATAGACACAGGTAAAAGGAAGAAAGTTAAAACAAGATTCAAAAAACGTCAACGGTGGAGATTTATATGATTGATGAGGTACTGCGACCAACAAACCAAATCTTGGGTAATCAAGTAGTATCCGGGGCTAAAAAAACTTTTAGCAATCTGTTTTTTATCTTGATAATTGCCTTAATGGTTTTGCCGTTTGTGACCACTTTTAATGAATTTTTAACTCGAATAGTGGAGGATACTTCGCTCTACAAATTAATTCAGGGTTTTATTGTTCCGTATGAGGTGACGCAGGTCAAAACGATTCTGTCTCTGGTGGGTATCGATACTCTCCCCGGAGCGGTCTCTTTTGTTAAAAACGGGGATATCCAAAAAGTAAACATTACTTGGAACTGCATTGGGTGGCAGTCCTTTGTTATTTTGCTGATAAGTTTGAAATCGGGCTTTAGCGATAAATTTGGGGCATTAAATAAAATTGAAATCTTATTG
>ORMF012020010.1_pt1 | contig 18823 bp, 15 predicted proteins | sample 1779871 | NCBI WGS metagenome assembly ORMF01 (sample SAMEA104232316, study PRJEB22302) | groundwater metagenome | biome: forest; feature: aquifer; material: groundwater | place: USA | collected 2011-08-07 | depth 5.4 m | reverse complement strand
ACCCAAGCGCCGCGGAGTTTTTCCCCCCCCCCGCCCCGGAGAAATTGCCACCAAAAGGTTCCGGGGAGCCGGTCACCGCCTATCGGTTGCATGGCAAAGGAGACAGCCGTCTAGCTAGCGACGCGCCGGAAACGGACGCGCGAGGAAGGACGAGCTTGGGCGCGATCATCTTCGGCATTCTGGGAGCGCCTTGCGCCATCACGACGCTCATCGGTCCTCTGGCCGTCGCCTTCGGCGCGGGCGGACTCTTCGGCTTGACCGGCGCGTTGGTATTCATGGACCAAAGCATCATTCGCGTTCCCGTTCTCGTCCTGACGACCCTGGCCGCGCTGGCGAATCTCTATACGGTCTGGCACGCCCGAAAGCTCAGAGCGGAAGCGAAAGTCGGCGAACATCTAAAGATGATGACCACGCTGGAAAAACGCCGGACCATCTTTGTGCTCTCGGCATCGCTGGTGACGTTCGGCATCGTCGCCTTCGAAATCGTCGCTCACATCCTGTTGCATTGACGGAGTCGAAGCGGGTGCAGCATTGGATTGAAGGAGTGGGGAACATGCTTTGCGGTGTCGGGGTATCGGCGCGACACAACGTTCTCGCCGTTCAACGTCCCCATCTCGCACCTTGAACTTTGAACCTTTCGACTATGCTCAGGGCAGGCATGGAACCTTGAACGGAGTGGGACGCGAGTACGACTGACCGATCTCGCGCAAAAGCGCCAAGGCAGGAAACGGGAGTACTGATCGCTTACGTCCCGGTTGGAATACCGGCGCGCGGCGAATTTTGATTCGTCTGCCCTCCGAGGATCGCTCGACCGCGTGGCGTGAGAGTCACCTGGGACTGACCTGACCCGATTGCGCTCTCGATCTGGACCAGGCCGCCGATGATCGCGTCCTCCCATATCGTATGTCTGGGGCAGGTGCTCTGCCACGCCGCCATCGCGTCCTCATAGGTCCGGCGGCGATCCGAGACCCAGGTCAGAAACTGCAACATCAAGCTCTCCGGCTCAGACATAGCGCGCCGCTCAACTCCGGGGTCAATTGTACCCGGAATACCGATCGCCCCGCAAGCGGGAATTTTCCTCCCGTTCATTTTCCTTGACTTGATCGCGTGGCGGCCTATAATCCCAACAATTCAACGCGGCGACGGGAGAAAAAAGAGATGGACCTAATGGAGCGCACAAAAAACATACTCCTCCAACCCGTGCAAGAATGGTCGATCATCGACAAAGAGCCGGGGAGCGCTGTGGAACTTTACAAATCCTACATCGTGCCGCTGGCGGCGATCGGCCCCGTTGCCTCGATCATCGGCCTGTCAATCTTCGGAATCGGCGTCCCACTCGGCGGCACCTATCGGGTGCCCCTGACAAGCGCCATCGGACAGGCGGTAACGACCTACATCTTCGGGCTCATCGGCACGTACGTCCTGGCGCTCATCATCGACGCGCTGGCGCCGACTTTTCTCGGCACCAAAAACAATTTCCAAGCGCTCAAGGTCGCGGCCTATTCGAGCACCGCCGCGTGGCTGGCCGGCATTTTCAACTTGCTACCCTCGCTCGCCTTGCTGAATATTTTGGGGCTCTACAGCCTCTACCTCTTATATCTCGGTCTGCCCGTTGTCATGAAAACGCCTCAAGAAAAGGCCTTGCCATACACGATTGTCGTGATCATCGCTGCCATCGTGATTTTCGGTGTCATCGGCGCAATTGGCAGTTGTTTTATTCGTCCCATGCCTTGATGACGCGTACGGCGGTTACTCGGTTTTTCTGCGTTGCGCATCACATGCCAAATGGCGATGCTTGAATCGTCGGGCTTAAGGCATAGCTCTCATCCCAAAGGTCTAACCGGTTACGCGCTTTACCCCTCGGTGGAATAAACGTCGCGATTACGCTATTCATCGACGCATGCGCATTTGCTCTCTACTTCCGGCGGCAACGGAAATCGCCTTCGCACTCGGATTGGGCGATGATGTTGTCGGCGTCACTCACGAATGCGACTATCCCCCGCAAGAGAAGCAGAAGCCTGTAGTGGTCAGGAGCGTGATCGACGCCGCGCGGATGACGAGTGAAGAACTCGACCGCAAAGTCGGAGAAACCCTACAAGCCGGCAAGGGCATCTACACCATCGACGAAGCGGCGTTCATCGATGCAGCCCCCGATCTCATTTTAACCCAGGGGCTATGCGATGTCTGTGCGCTCGACTACAAAGAAGTCGTGAAAGTTGCCGCAAAGCTTTCGCCACAGCCCACGATCGTGTCGCTGAATCCGCATCGATTGGCCGATGTGATCGAGGATATTCGACGCATCGGCGCAGCCACGGAGCGAATCATCGCCGCCGAGGCGCTGGTTCAGGAACTGCAAAGGCGCATCGATCGCGTCGCCGATGCGCGTCCGGCTCAGCGCCCGCGCGTGGTCTGCCTGGAATGGTACGAGCCGCTTTACGTGGCGGGTCACTGGACGCCCGAAATGGTCGAGCTGGCCGGCGGCAAAGACATGTTGGGACGCCAAGGCGAGCCGTCGTCAAAGGTTGAGTGGCGCGATGTTTTCGCAGCGCGTCCCGAAGTGATTTTGTTAATGCCCTGTGGCTTCGATGTGCAGCGCACGGTCAAGGAAGCGACCCCGTTGCGTGAACACGAAGGTTGGAACGATCTGCCGGCCGTCAGAGCGCACAAGGTCTTCGCAGTCCATGGCAGTGCCTATTTCAGCCGGCCGGGTCCGCGTTTGATCGACGGGCTGGAAATTCTGGCGCAGCTGATTCATCCCAAGAAAATCGCAGGATCGCTCTCCCCTGCCGACGCCGCCCAATTCAACTAACTCTGCCATTATCAATCTCTGCCGCGAACATTGAAAGCCCACGATTCTCCCAGCCGCTCCTCTCACCTGCGCGAGATTCTCGCTTTGGGCATACCGACGATGCTCGCGCTGGCGAGCCAGCCGCTGTTGAACATCGGCGACACGGCGATGATCGGCCGCTTGGGTGTCGAACCGCTGGCGGCCCGGGCCATCGGCGCGGCTCTCATAAGCGGCATCTATTGGATATTCGCCTTTCTCACCTTCGGCACGACAACTCTCATCGGCCATCATTTCGGCGCCGACGACGCCAAAGCCTGCGGCGAGACTTATCTGCACGCGCTCTTTGTCGCGCTCGTGGGCGGAGCGGCGCTGGCCGCGGCGGGATTTTTCTTTGCCGGGCTGCTGTACAATTGGATGGGCGCCAACAATGCCGTCGCCGACCAGGGAATTTCGTACTTCCGCATCACCATCTCCAGCGCTCCCTTTACGTTGATCCTGCTGGCGTCGGTCGGCTTCTTTCGCGGCATCCAGAATACCAAGACTCCGATGTTCATCGCTTTCCTCGCCAATGGACTGCAATTGCTCCTCGATTACGCCTTGATCTACGGCAAATTCGGCTTGCCGAGCCTCGGCCTCAAGGGCGCCGCCATCGCAGCCTGGATTGCGCAACTCACCGGCGCAAGCGCCAGCCTGGCGATTTTCTTCGCCTCGCGCCGCACCGCCGCCTACCGCGCGGTCGGCTGGCGGATCAGCATGACCAGACTGCGCCCACTGTTTCGCATCGGCGGCGACCTCGCCCTGCGCCCCGGGGCGCTGCGCCTCTCGTTGATTTTTGCCACCGGCACGGCGGCGCGCATGGGCGCCGCGATTCTCTCCGCCTACGAGATCGCCTTCCAACTTTTCATGCTCTGCTCCGATGTGATCGACGGCCTGGCGGTAGCCGGCCAGGCACTGGTGGCCAAGCACCTAGGGGCTCATCGCAACGAGTCGGCGGTTCGCATGGGGCGAACCCTGATCATTTGCGGCGCAGTCGCCGGATCGTTGTTCAGCGTGATGTTTATCGCGGCCGAGCCGTCGATCCTTCGGTTTTTCACCGAGAGTCCGGAAGTGATCGCGGCGATCGGCGGCGGGCTGTTCCTGCTGGTGGCGCTCATGCAGCCGCTCAACGGCATAGTCTTCGTAATCGACGGCCTTTTGATCGGCGCGCGCGACACGCGCTTTCTCATGTGGGCGATGCTCGGCGGCGGCTGCGGCGTTTTCATTCCGATCTCCTGGCTATCGCTGAACTACGGCTGGGGCTTGACGGGAATCTTGATCGGTCTGAGCGCGCTGATGGTCTGGCGGTTCGGCACTAATGTTTATCGCTTTGCCGGCAGGCAATGGAGCGGCGGCGCGCTGTAAACGCCGGCACGGGACAGCAAGGGATTTAACCACCGTGATAACGGTTATGGATGGTAGCGTGAAATAACCGCCCTAACCTTGCCGCCCGCCTCCGGCGGGATAACATCTACGCGGCGCAAATCTAGACTGATGTCATTTCCGAGGACGGCGCGCAGTTTCATCTCCAGTTGGCCGCGCAGTTGGCTCCAGTCGGCAGAACCGGTGCACACCGCCGAGAGCGTAAAGCGCCGCAGCTCCTCCTGGCATAGTTGGATTTGCGCCACGCCGGGAAGCGGCTGCAACCTTTGCGTCAGGACGAGGGAATGAAGATTGCGCCCGTCCGGCAGAATGACGAAATCGTCGGCGCGGCCTTCGATTCGTTCCAGTGTTGGCAGCGTGCGCCCGCAAGGACACGGCGTCGTGCTCAGGGTTACCGTGTCTCCCAGCCGGTAGTTCAAAAGGACGGTTGCCCGGTTGATCAAATTCGAAATGACGCTGCTGCCCGTGCCTCCAGGCCCCAGGGTTCTTCCCTGCTCGTCCACCACTCTGACAGCCACGTCGTCGATGCTGACGTGGAATCCTTCGCGCCGTTCGCATTGGAAGCCGATGTGCATCGACTCGGTCGCTCCATAGGTAGAGAGAACCGGAACTCCGAATTGATCCTCGATGAGCAACCGATCCGCATCGGCCATGCGATCGGAACCGTAAGTGATCAGCTTGGGTCGGAAAATAGCGAGCTTTCGTTCCCACGCTTGGCGATAGAGAGTCCCAATATAAGAGCCATAACCAAAAATTACCTCCGGTTTAAAGCTATTGATCTCTGCGACGTTGGTTTCGAGAGGGTCCTCCGGCGAAATTCTCGCCGCCTGGAGAGCGAATCTTCGAGGTGTCCAGGAGTGGGACCTATGGAACTTGCCGATCTTTCTGAAAGTGCCGTCGGGGAGGACCGCTTCCAAATATCGGTAACCGAACATCCTGCCGACAAAGTGCTTGACCACCATCCTTTGGCGAAGCCGGTGCGCGCGCAATATGAAGAGCGCCGCCGGGTTATAGTGAATCTGTTTGGTGTGGCCCGCCGTGCCGCTCGATTGAATTTCGAAAGTAGAGCGATTGCGGTAACGACGGGAGAGAAACCGGTCAGGATTGTCAGCCACCTGCTCCCCGGTCAACAGCGGCAACCGCGCCAGATCATCCGCGCCGCGAAAATCCTTGGCGCGCAATCCAGCCTGATCTATGACCTCGCGATAGTAAGGAACCGTGTCATAGGCGTGGGCCACGATGGCGCGGACCCGGCGGTTCTGAACCTCGATGATATCCTCGAGGGAACGATAGGGAAAGCGCAATTGGCCCCGCGCGTGCCACAGCATGAAGCCGTTCCAGTATGCTTTTGTTACCCAGTTTGCCATCAACGTTTTGCCTGGGAGTCAACCCGTCGCCGGCTTGGAGGCGATACATGCCGTTAAGTAGCCGTGGCGCCGCAGACCGGGGAAGCGGCGATAGAGCGCGGCAAATATTTTTACCAGCGGACCCGTGATCGCGGTCAGCTTGGGAACGCGATAGTGGCACCACAAGTCCGCCATGCGCAGCCAGCCGGGCATGAAGAGAATGCCAGTCCGAGTCGTCACTCGAAACCCGACCGATTCAAGGAGCCGCTGCAGTCCCGCCGGCGTGAACGATTTTTCCATGCCATAGGGATACAGCCGGAAGAGACTGAGAACGGTGACCAGCAACGGCCGCAGAAACGGGTCCAGCTTGTTCGGCACGCCGATGATCGCCGTCCCGTTGGGTTTCAATACGCGAAATAGTTCGGCGGCGGCGAGGCGGTATTCCGGAAAGTGCTCGATGGTCCCCATGGAATAAAGAAGATCAAAAGCATCGGTCGCGAACGGCAGGTGGCGCACGTCGGAATTGAGAAACGCAAAGCGATGATTGCCGAAGGCCGCCGTCGCCTGGCGCACTAAATCGAGCGCGATATCGAAGCCGACGGGGTGCGCGCCTTGCTCTGCCGCCCAGCCAAGGATTTCGGTATTTTTCGCTTCGTTCCAAAGATCGGTCTTTAGCAACAGCTTCCCCGACAGGGCGGGAAAGAAATCCCGATAGAGGATTTGTTCGCATTCGAAATAATACCGCGTCGACGGCGCGCCCTTGAGCGAGGGAAAGCGGATCGCCAAATCGCCCCAGAACGACGGCTTTTCGGAACGCTCTTCTTTCAGATGTACCTCCGACCCACAGCAAGTCTCACAAGGCGCTTCCCAGGTCCACGGGGTGAAGCGGGATTACCGTTGCCGATTTTCGCCGCGCGCCGAGCTCGCTTTCGTCGACGGCGCTCACCTCGACCCGGATGCGATCGCCAAGTCTTTCGGTCATGACCTGGGCAATACTGCGCGAAACTTGCGGGGAGAATTCATGACCGGGAACGATTCTAACGGTGAATGCATCCAGCGCCGTTTGCACGATCTGGTAACGCGTGATTTCCGGATAGTGACTCATGATCTCCGAAAACCCAGCAAAATACCTGCCGCCCGGCAGCGGCACGACGTTCTGACTTCGCCCCTCCAATTGACTGAGCATCGGCAAAGTCACTCCGCATGCACAAGGGTCCTGCGCAACAGTTGCGATGTCGCCTGGACTATAGCGGATCAACGGCATCGCATATCGATAAAGCGGTGTGACGACGACCTCGCCCGTGCCGCCGGGCCCGACCGGCTCGCCGGCGCGCAGAACTTCCACGCATAGCCAATCCGCGTTGACGTGGATCCCCTGCCGCCGCCGGCACTCCCACGCGACATCACCCAGTTCCGTGCAATTGTATAAGTCCAAAGGTTCCGAGTGGAACGCCCGCGCCAGCAAACGGCGATAACCAGCAGTGAGAAGATCGGAGCTCGTCGCCAGCAGACGCGGCTTGACATCATCGATTCCACCTCTGAGCATCAAGTCCGCGATAATGGCAAGATTGCTGGCAAAGCCATAGATGACGGTCGGTTGAAGGCGCTGCAACTCCAGGATGATTGCCTCGGGCTGCTCGTGAAACCAAATGTTCCACAGCGCAGGCGACACCCGACATTTTTGAAACCATCGGGAAGCAGAACCCGACGGGGACCGGCTGATCGTAACGGCCCTATCGTTCCAGCGCAGGCCGTTGTAAAAAAACGTTCGCAGCGTAAGAAACCGCCTTAGCCATGCTTCTTGGCGCGTGCGATACAAGGCAACCGGCGTTCCGGTAGAGCCGCTCGTTCGCGAGACATGCAGGCGATTAGAACGGTCGGCCCGCGAGATCAATGCGTCGCGGGGAATTTCCTGCAAGCGCTCCCGCGTGGTGACCGGAATGACACGGAGATCCGACAACCGCTTCAATTGACCGGGCTTAAAGCCCACGGAATCGAAAAGAGCGCGATAGTAGGGCACTTCCTTATAGGCGTGCTCGACGAGCCGCGTCAAGCGCGCCATCCGCGCCGCCTGTAGTGCCGCCTCTTTTAACCGGAGGCCGCTTTGCAAAGTGCGCGCAAAGAAGAATAAGTTTGGCGAGTTCACAAAGTCCGAGTCCGTGAATCAACAGAAGCGAATTGCCTGCCCAGGTTCAGCTGGTTGTCCGCCCACGCAAACTGTTGGACTCAACTGGAACGTTTTTCATGTCACTGCTTTGTCTTATTGAGAATATGCAGAGGGAGCGTTTTACCGACCATCGTCACGACGGGCTCGGCTCGAAGCACCCGCAGGGTACGGGCTTCACGCCAGCGGTCCGCCATCATTTTATGCGCCGCGGAGCGGGCCGCCAGCGCATCCAGGATCATATCGATGAGGGCTGCTTCGTTGATCGCTCCGATTCGCGGGCTCACCCGAATGAGCACGTTGGGTATCCCCTCTATCTCCTCCTCGACAAATTGGTAATCGGTCGGATAACCGCCGAATTTTCCCGGCAACAGATCTTCCGTGAGCCGTATCAAGTCACTGCCGAGAAAGGTCATTCCCTCACTCGTCAGTTTGTCGTAGCTGCGAACTTCGCTCATGTGAGTATGTAACCCGAGTTGGCCCAGTGCGCAGCGGCAATCGCGCCGTTCCAAATTTCCATAATCGCCGCTATCTACATTAAGCAGCAACTTGGGGCTACTTGGAAGAAGCGTTGTGTAAAAAAACGCTCCCACCGTGAGACCGGACTCGCCGATCGGCTTAGTCTGTTGAATGACCGCCAGCTTATCTTCGAGAAAATGAAAATCATCGAGCGCTTGCGCATCCGCACATGGCTGTGCCACATCGCCAAGTTCCGTCATAGAATAGTAGGGAATGCCGCGGCATCCCGCTTGAGTCAATATTTTGGCTTTGGCCGAGGTGTAGGGCTCGCCCCCCACGAAGAACGACGATCCGGAAATATCCAGACTCCTCTCGAGCGCTTCGCGACATAGCCTTACAGCCGATGTCGTTTGCGTGAAGACAACTCCAGGTTGACCCGTCGCTCTTTTTTCCATGAGCCAGCGAAGCACAACTAATCCGTTATCCATAGGAGCGTATTCCGGAAACGGCATTGGGCCGCCGAACAGGCGGCAACCGTAAATCGTGAACACAACGAATAGAAAATGGCTCACGCCAGTCAGCGTCGGACTAAAAGTGTTCGGGGTAAACCATTTATCGAGGCGCTTTCCCAACTTGGCGATTCTTAGGGCCCGATAAATCCCCGATGCCGCGGGAGGCAGTGGACGCCAAAGGGCGAGCGGTTGACCGGAGATTCCAAAAGAGGCTTCAAGCAAATCGTGATACGCCGCGTCGTAATGCATCACGTCGAAATCAATGATGACCCGCGTTCCGACACCTCTCGATCCCCCTGTCCTTGCCTCGTAATCTTGCGCCAACAGGGGGTTGTCGAAGTCACGCGAGCGAACCGAGAAAGTCAAGCTGCCTCGCTGAATCGGCCTGCGGCACTTGAATTCGTCGTGGGATACATACACCCCTTCCTGATAAAGTTGTTGCAACGCGGCTTCGATGCCATCCTTTCGCACCAAGCGGGCCACATCATCCAACTCCATTCCTGCGTGCAAGAGCAGCTTTCGATAGGGACTCCTGGTATTTTCATAAATTCCTTGTCGCAAAATCCGCAAAAACATCTCCCCACGAATTTGCAGCTGCTCGGCAATCATACGGCGGCATTGTTCGGGAGAAAGGCGTTGCCTCAGGAAGCGGCGCAAGCCGAATATATACCGGCTGCGCATTTTCAGTTTATCGAACATGGCAGTTCTCTGGTGGCTTCAAATATCGAGCTGAGGACGGAGGACACTCTACCAGGCTGGCTTCTTCTATCATGAATGGTCGTCGGGTGCCAATTTGCACGCGCCCGCAAGGTATGGTGAAGTCAATTCACTAAGCGCGAAGGAGTCGTCGTCAGACCCCCTTTTCCGCGGCAGCATAGACGCTTCCATGATAGCTATTCTTCGTAACACACTCCTCTTGGCGCTGCTGACGCTGGTGGGCTTGATCGCCTATCTCAATTCTCTGCCCAACAGTTTTCATTTCGACGACTACGACGCGATCGTCAATAATCCGGCAATCCGGGACCTCACGCATCTGCCTTCGTACTTTACCGACACGAGAACCTGGACGATGTCCAGCCAACAAGATTGGCGCCCAATGGTTTTGACCACTTTCGCCTTGAACTACTGGATGGGAGGCATCAATCCGGTGTTCTACCGGTTGACCAATCTGGCGCTGCATATTGGAGTGGCATTTTTCTTGTTTTTGATCTTCAAGAACGTCGCCGCTCGAAGCGCGGCTCGACTGCCGGGGCTCTCCACACAAACGGCCACCTGGCTCGCCCTGTTCGCTTCCGGGCTTTTCTTGGTTCACACCGCCAACTCGGAGGTCGTGAACTACATTTTCGCCCGCAGCACTCTGCTGGCGACGTTTTTTTACCTCGCGGCATTCTACTGTTATCTCCGCGGCCCCTTCAGCGAGCAGGAACAATTCTCCAGGTTCTGGCACTTGACCGCGGTGATTTGGTCCATCCTGGCGGTTTGCTCCAAGGCGTCGGCTGTGACGCTGCCCCTGAGCTTGGTGGTCTTCGAGATCATCTTTCTCAACCCGTCAGGGCAATCCCCGTGGCATCTATTTAAGCGTGACCCGCGACGATTGAAAAAATACCTGCCTCTCGCGCTTCTTGGACTCGCTTACGTCGCGTTTCGTCCATCGTTCGTGCGGCGGCTAGTCGTGGGGATATTTACGGGGGATAAAACCGAGTCTGCTCTCGATTACCTGTACACCCAGTTTCGCGCCTGGGTTTATTACCTGAGTCTTTTCTTCTGGCCCGATCCGCTCATTTTCGATTACCCCGGCTTTGGTCTGTCAAGCTCGCTTTGGGAAACCAGAGTTCTGCTCTCCCTCGCTCTGGTGTTGATCATTCTCGCAATTGCCTGGCGGCTATGGAAAACCGCGCCGGTCATCTCTCTTTTCATTTTCTGGTATTTCATCGTGCTATTGCCCGAGGCAAGTTTCATCCCGCTTACCAACCTTGTGAGTGGATACCGTCCCTATCCGGCGAACTTGGGCCTGTCTATCGTCTTCGTCGTTCTTGTTTATCAAGTGACTTCGTGGCTATCAAAAAAAGCCAGCGGCGAGATTCGGCGGGGCCGGCGCGCAGCGCTCTGCGCCGCACTCGCTGCGCTTCTGCTTTGCTCCCTCACCGTCGCGACCATCAAGCGCAACGAAGTTTGGCGTGATGGCGGCACGCTTTGGCGCGACGTCATGCGCAAGGACCCGACGAATTCGCGCGCTTATATGAACCTGGGCGTGTACTTGCAGCGGGTCGGCGAATATCAGCAGGCGGAAGAATTGATCGAAAAGGCCCTTCGCATGACACCCACCGACCCATCAGCCTTCATGTTGCGGGCGTTATTCAGCATGGAAATAGGTCGAAGCGCAGCGGCGCTGGAAGACCTCAATCGCGCCATCGACCTGGACGGTAAGGCGCTTCACGCTTACTACTATCGCGGCGAGCTTTACAGAAAAATGGGCGACCATGAAAAAGCTCTTGCCGATTATCATTCGGCTCTCAAATTGCGGCCGCTCTACACCAATGCGCTCGACGGAATCGCGCAAGTGCTAAAGCAATCCGGACAAGACGACCAAGCGAAAGCAGCGTGCGAGAAAATTATTCAAATCAACTCGCGCGACGCGCGGGGCTATAGTTGTTTGGGAGATTATTTTTCGCGCCACATGAAACACCGCGAGGCTCTTGAAGTCTACCGTAAGGGAACGGCTCTCCTGCCGAAGTCGGCTACCCTATGGTATGAACTGGGTGGAGTGTATGAAAAGCTGGAAATGTACAAAGACGCCGCGGCCGCGTTCTCGCAGGCCGGTTCTCTACTGAATGTTTCGGCCTCCGAACGCGCCCGCTGACGAGTGGGTCGCCCGTAGTCTTTATTTCAATGTCGTTAAACGGGCCCGCGATACCGCTGCTCATGAGTGCCCTTAATGGTCCCGCCAGCGCCAGCATCGCCGAGATTGGGATCCAGATAGCGACGGCGTAGTTCTTTAAGGCTTGCGCCGATTTTGTCAAAATAGAACGCGATGCCGGAAACCACTCTGTAACGACCGTGGTTGTCGATGGTCCCTTTGACTACGTTGATTTCCCAGCCCTTCATCGGCATGAATGCGAAACCAAACACCGGGCCAACGCCGCTCTGGAGATTATGGCTGCCGGCGCCGCCAAAGCTGTTTCCCTGAATTCCGAGCATAAGCTCTACATTATCCTTCTTCATGAACGAAGCCAGGTCGAAACCGGGGAAATAACTGAACGTTCCGACGAGATGGTTAATACCGTACTGGATGCGCCGGTTGACGAATACTCGTCCGTCTCTTTGTGGATCGGACACCGGGTGCGAATAGTATAGGTTGATGTTCGCTTGCGGTAAATACAACGCGATCGAGGGCCGAATGTGCACGAAGTTATTCGAGTTGAAATTGCGATGCTGATAAGCGACAAAGAGCCCAGCCTTCCCGGAATCCCATGAAAACAGAGGGCCTGCACTTAGGCCGTAACGGCCACCTGAACCGCCGACGAAATGAGCGCGCGACTGTAGGCCAAAATTTCCAACCAAGGGCATGACGCCCAGGGCCCCAAGTGTCACCCGGCCACCCGCCTCCGATCCTTCTTCTTTCTCCGCCCCACCCTCGACAGACAGTTTCCCGACCGGTTCAATACCGGCCAGTTCGGCCCGGGGCGCCCAAAATAGGATCAAGGCAACAACCAGCAAAGCTCGCGATGCGTTTCTCATGTTCTCCTACCTCCGCGACACAATTATCTATTGCTACTTAAATAATCTATCGGCTGAAAAATGTCAATCCAAATTATTCCTTCTAGTGATCCCTGGAAAGCCCGTAAATCCACATTAAACCGCCGCTTTTGCCTGCCAGGGCGCCGATTAAACGGCGCTTGTTTTCGGCGTCGGGTTGACCAAGGCCGCTCACTAGGATAGCTTCCCGCCAAACAGTCCCAAGAATAGGAGTAGCTTATGGATAATGTCATTATCGTCACCGGCGGCGCCGGCGGCATCGGATCGGATATCTGCCGCGGCATGGCTGCCGACGGCTTGAAGGTGGTGGTAGCGGATTACGCCAAAGAGGCGGCGGAAACGGTCGCCGCGGAGATTCGCGACGCCAAGGGCGACGCCATCGCGGCTAAGGTCGACGTCGGCAATCCGCAGAGCGTCGCCGATATGATGGCGCAGGCGATCGCAAAATACGGTCGGGTCGACTATGCCTTTTGCGGCGCGGGCGTGATGGATCGGATCGCGGTCGTCGATATGCCGGAAGAAGAATGGGACCGCGTTATGAGAATCAATCTAAAGGGAGTGTTCCTGTGCGCCCAGGCCGCGGCCCGGCACATGATTCCGCGCAAGCAAGGCCGCATCTTGAGCATCGCCTCGGGCCGCGGGGTTGCCGGCCAAGCGCGCTCGGCGCATTACGCCGCTTCCAAAGCGGGGGTCATTGCATTTACCAAATCCCTCGCCGTGGAATTGGCCCCGCACAACATTACGGTCAATTGCGTCTGCCCCGGCGCGACCGACACGCCCATGTCGCGAAGCGGCATGACGCCGGAGCAGTTCAAGCAACGCGAGGAGATCCCGCCGCTCTTGGACGGCCTCACCCATAAAGACGAGATCGTCGGCCTGGTTCGTTATCTGCTCACCGACGCGACCCGGTTTGTTACCGGGCAAACTTTTTTCCTGCGCACCCCGAAGTAGGAAAGGACCGGCGGTGGATCGGCTCTCGGTCCGACGGCCATCCCAAATGCCTTTGGCAAGGCGAGGGTTGGCCCGCTGTCAGTGAATCTGGCCCGCCCGTCGTGCGCGATTGTCAGGTGCCGAACATCGCCATGCGCGGGTGCGCGCCCCGCGTTTCGCACTCGCGAACGAATATCTTGTGGATCTCGGCATCCTGGTCTTCATACTCGATCTGCGCGCCGCCTTTTTTCACGTCCTCGCCGGTGTCTCTCAGGTCTTCCACGTTGAATTTGAATCCCCAGGGCTTGAGCGCCAGATAGCGCGCCGGCTCCGCCCCGGGATTGAAATGCTGGTGCCACCACTGCATCGGCGGCACGAACATGCTCATGCGCCCCCACTCGACGCGCTTTTTGTTTCGATCCTGGCCTTGCTCCCAGAGGAACGAGTAACCCGATCCCGTGAGCATGACGATATGCGCGCCGGCACCGTGGCGATGGGCTTTCTTGTACTTGCCGACGGGAAACTCGGAGAGGTGCGCGCTCATGGTGTTGTCGACGAATTCGAAAAGCGTGGTGCGATTGTCACCGCCACGCTCCTTGTAGTCCTTGGGCTGAAAACCCCACAGATCGGCGATAAAATTCGACTCCCACACCCGCCCTCTTTTCACCTCCGGCAGGTAGCGTCCGCCTTTGCCCCACTCGTCGGCGCCGCCGCTGTAGCGGTCGGTGAAAACGAAGGAGCTATTGAAAATGTAATCCAGGTTGCGGTAGCGGTTGACGATCACCGGCGCGTCCGTCAATGAAATCATCCGCACCGGCTCGCTCCCCTGGGCGTTGAAGTGTTGATGCCAGGTATTGAGCGGCGTCGAAAACAAGCTGCCCCTTTGCCATTCCAAAGTATGCTTCCTGCCGCCCTCGTTCCAGATCGTGGTCGCCCCCTGGCCTTGGAGAATGAACACGGCCTTCTCATACATATGGCGCACCGGCTTGAGTTGCCCGCCCGGCGCGATCTCCTCCACAATCGTATCGCATGTGCCGCCCGCACCCTCCATGTTGACAAAGGCCGCTTTCCCCCCGGTCCGATCCCAATGCCCCAGCTCCAATTTCAAAAGATCGGGAACGATGAAGTCTTTGTAGACCGGGACTCCTTCCCACTCCTGGTAAATTTCGTAGGGGCTTTGTTTGGAAAACGCCGAAGCTTCATTGAGATTTCTCATCGATGGACTCCTCCAATCTCATTGGATCGCGTTACCGCCGCGACATCCGTCGCTCCGCCGCTGGCGCCGCCCTGCCCGCAGCGTCAATTGGCGAACCGCTCGGGTGAAAAGGCTTCTGACTTTTTCCCCGGCCCTGCGAGCAACAGATCCGCCGCCAGCGCGCCCACTGCGGGGCTGGTTGTCACTCCATGCCCGCCGAGTCCGGCGACCCAGAACAACCCTTTCACCTTACCGTCCCAGCCGATCACGAAACGGCCATCGGACGATAGCGTTCGGAAGCCCGCCCACCCTCGGCTGATGCTCACGCCCGACAGCGCCGGCATGTGGCGCTCGATCTTCTCCGCGAGCAGCTCCTTCACCGCTTCGTCGACCGGCGGATCGCCCGGCGGCAGCTCCGTTTGATCGCAGGCGCAAAGGAGCAAGCCTTCGCCCTCCGGCCGAAAATAAATATCGTGGGTCACATCCCAGACAAACGGCCAGCTCTTGTCGACCCAGGCGAGCGGCGGCGAGACAAAGAGATGGCGGCGGCAGGGACGCAGCGGCAGCTCCGCCGCGCCGGCCAGCTTGGCGACCCGGTTGGCCCAGGCGCCGCTCGCGTTGACGACGACCTTTGCTCTGATCGACTCGCCGTCGACGACGACCGTGAGGCCATCTTCAGCGGCGTCAATCGACTGCACCACGCCGCCGTAGCGAATCCGCGCTCCTTTGGCCGAAGCCGCCTTGAGATAACCGGAAAGTAGAGCATGGATGTCGAGCACGCCGTCGGTGCCGCACCAGGCGGCGCCGTCGAACTCCGCTTCCTTGAGCACCTGCACATGGCGCTTGGCTCGCTCCGGAGTCCATAGCTCCATTTCAACGCCGAGACTACGGCCCAATTCGGCGTCGCGTTGTAACTTAACCCAGCCATCCCCGCTGCCCAACAAGAGCGAGCCGTTTTGCTTGAACTGCACGGGCTCGGGCCAATCATGCGGCAAATTCCGCAGAAACCGCGAACCGTCACGGGTCAAAGCCAGCAAATCAGGGTCGGAAACGCATTGGCGAATCATCGCGGCGTTGCGCCCGGAGGAGTGAAACCCTGGAATCGCCTCCTGCTCGACCAAGAGAATATCGGCCACGCCCCGGCGCGACAGATGATACGCGGTGGCCGCGCCGGCGAAACCGGCGCCGATTATCAAATATTCACAAGAAAGCATGGCGTCTAGGTCCGGAGTAACGATCTCCACCTTCAAACATAACTCAATTGAATTCGTTCGGCCACGCCCTGAAGAGAAGGCTGTTGGATGCCTCCAGGCTCCCGTCTCTAGGCCATAAGATGTCGCGACTAGAAAAGTAGCTCGCCCCTCCTTTCATTGCGGACCAGCAGTACGCTGTGTTAAAAGGGATTACAATTATGGGTCTCTTCCACATTCCAGCTCGTCTAAGCGGGCCGACCGGCCGGACCGAAGTAGTCGAGCTTCTTGTTGATTCCGGTGCGACATTCGTCGTTGTCCCTCAGAGCCTCGCGGATCGGCTAGAACTGCGGCCGAGCCGAACATGCCAGATCCAGACTGCTGGCGGCAGGGATGAAACTTGGCCGCTTGCCGATGTGCGGCTCGCAGTCGACGGTGACGAAGTCAACACGAGATGTTTGATTGCTCCCGCGGGACCCGCTCTGCTCGGGGCGGTGGCCCTTGAGAGTCTCTTGCTCGCAGTCGCCCCGGTCGCAAAGCGTCTGGTCCCTGTCAAGGGATTCGTCGGTTAATCATCCGTCAACGATTTCCCAGGCGCGAACATCAGGATCGGGAATATTGCTGTGTCACGGCTGACCCCGAATCCGAATCCTCTTTGCGGCGAGCGAAATGACGGCGGTCGGATGAGCGAGCACCTATCTTTCGCGCTTCAAGTGACATTTCGGCAACAGCCAGGCTAGGCCCGCGCCTGGAACGTTGCGAGCAGTTGCAGGGTTTGAATCGACCCCAAACTGCGCTATAGTTCCCTTGCCATGAGAACCCACCGCTACACGCAATGGGACGGCACGCAGCAGATTCTTTTCCCCACCGCCGACGACCTCCTCAAGCATCTCTCCGACAATCTGCTTGAAGAAGAAGGAGTGCGCCGGGCGTTGCGCGATCTGATGCGCCGCGGCTATCGCTCCGAGGATGGCTCGCGCTCGGTCAAGGGCATGCGCGACCTTTTGCGCGAGGCGGACCAGAAGCGCAAGGAGCTGCTGAACAAATATTCGCCGGACTCCTTCAAGCTCACGCCCGAAGAACAAAAAGCCCTGAGCGATAAACTGAGCGGCCTGGCGGAAAAGCTCGAAGCCTACCAGGAGCAGATGCGCAATTTCATGGAGCGCATGTCCGGCAAGTACGCCGACCGCATGGACGAGATGAGCCAGAAAATGCAGGAGGCCTACCAGCGCTTTCAAGAATTGCAAAACCGCCTGCAGAATCAAATCCGCGAGCGGGGCATGCAAGGGCAGCCGAACATGAGCGGTCAAAATCCGCAGTCTTTGATGGACATGCTCGACCGCATGAACAAGCTCCTGCAAGACGAGAATTTTCTCAAGAATCTGCCCGCCATGATGGACGCCGCCATCAACAACCTCGAAAGCATGTTGGAGAACATGAGCAACATGACCGAGGAACAGCTCCAGCAGCTGAGCGACATGATGAACCAGATGCAGCAGCTCGAACAGCTCATGAACCAGTACCCTTTCCAGGGCTCCCAGCGCATGGGCATGGGCGACGCCGGGCAAATCCTCGGCCAGTTGCGCGGCTTGGAGCGCTTTCTGCGCTGGGGCCAGCGCGGCATGGGCGATCCTTCGGAGCTTGACCTCGAAGAGCTGCGTCAATTCCTCGGCGAGGAAGCCTACGAACACCTGAAGTATCTCAAGGGCGTCGAGCAGATGCTCGAAGACGAAGGCTTCATCATGCGCACGAGCCACGGCCTCAAGCTCACCCCGAAAGGAATGAGAAAGATCGGCGACAAGGCATTGCGCGAGATTTTTCAGATGCTCAACAAGGGGCGCTGGGGCAACCACAACACCGCGGCGCGGGGATCCCAGGGAGACAGGCTGGAGGAAACCAAGAAATACGAGTTTGGCGACCCGATGAACGTCAACATCACCGAGACACTGATGAACGCCCTGGGCAAACGGAAGCGGGGCGAGCCGTTAAGAATCGCGCCCGAGGATTTTTCCGTCCAGCGCGTGGAGTACTCCACCGCCAGCGAAACGGCGTTGCTTATCGACGTGAGTTATTCGATGCTGATGAACGACGCTCTGCACGCCGGCAAGAAGGTGGCGCTGGCGCTGCACCGGCTGATCGAGACCAAGTACCCGAAAGACTCGCTGCACCTGGTCGCCTTTCGCTCCGACGCGAAGTTGATCAAGGCCGAAGATCTGCCCAATATCGTGTCGCTAACCTATTTCATGGAGCACGGCACCGATATCAAAGAAGCGTTGCGCTACGCGCGCCAACTGCTCGGCTCGCACAAGACCACCAACCGTCAGATCATATTGATCACCGACGGCGAGCCCACCGCGGCGACGCTCGACCGCGGCGGCCGCCTGCACAGCGGCTGGGGCTCGGCGATGCTGCACAGCCGCATCGTTCACGAAACTCTCAAAGAGGTGAAGCGCTGCACCCAGAGCGGCATCAAGATCAACACCTTCATGCTGGGCGCTGACTTTTACCGGCAAGGGTTCGTCGACCAGCTCTCCCGGTTGAATACCGGCCGGGTGTTTTACACCTCCCCGGACCAGATCGGCAACTACGTCGTCGTCGACTACATCGCCAACAAGCGCAAGCGCGTGCGCGCCTGACCGCCCAACCGATCCCTCCAACACTATTTTCGATTTTGGCTCTTCCGGATTTACCGTGAACTTGTGTTCACCACAAAGACCCAGCGCGGCTACGCCCCAACCAAAACGAGAAAAGTCGGATTCACCACGAAGGCACGAAGGACACGAAGGTTTTCATAGGGTGCGCTTCGCGCACCGGTCGGTCTCGGAATATCTCTCGCAAAGCATGTCCTGCGCAACGTCGAAGGGACGCAAAGGAAAACGTTGTCATTTCTCCCCCGTGGAGTAATGGGCCGCAACTCCACGGGGGAGAAATCTTTCTTAGATCCGTCGCATTCGCTCGGGATGACGGTTCGTAACCCGTCACTTGGCGTCTTTGCGCCTTTGCGAGAGGCATATCCGAATCCGAGAGTCTTCGATTACCGGACAATTTACCCAGGCTGCGTGTT